>Ga0114898_1000273_pt1 | contig 43804 bp, 41 predicted proteins | sample Malvired_Geostar_FD_83496 | JGI IMG/M metagenome (GOLD analysis project Ga0114898, IMG submission 83496) | Marine viral communities from the Global Malaspina Expedition - Malaspina viral metaG DeepMed_Geostar | ecosystem: Environmental > Aquatic > Marine > Oceanic | place: Mediterranean Sea...
CCGAAGAGCAGAAGCGGAAGTATCTGCCCAAGCTCATCAGCGGCGAACATGTGGGCTCGCTGGCCATGTCCGAGGCGGGCTCGGGCTCGGACGTCATGTCCATGAAGACGCGGGCCGAGAAGACGGGCGACCGCTACGTCCTGAACGGCACGAAGTTCTGGATCACCAACGCGCCGTCGGCCGAGACCCTGGTGGTCTACGCCCGCACCGGCGACGGCAACGGCGGGGTCACCGCCTTCCTGATCGAGAAGGGCATGAAGGGGTTCAGCGTCTCGAAGAAGCTGGACAAGATGGGCATGCGCGGCTCGGACACGGCGGAGCTGGTGTTCGAGGACTGCGAGGTGCCGGAAGACAACGTCATGGGTCCGGTCGGCGGCGGCGCCGGCGTGCTGATGAGCGGTCTGGACTATGAGCGCGCGGTGCTGGCGGCCGGGCCGCTGGGCATCATGCAGGCGGCGCTGGACGTGGTGCTGCCCTATGTGCGCGAGCGCAAGCAGTTCGGAAAGCCCATCGGCTCGTTCCAGCTGATGCAGGCCAAGATCGCCGACATGTACGTGGCCCTGAACTCGGCGCGGACCTACGTCTATTCCGTCGCGCGGGCCTGCGACGCCGGCCAGACCACCCGCTATGACGCGGCAGGCGCGATCCTGCTGGCTAGCGAGAACGCGGTGAAGGTGTCGCTGGAGGCCGTGCAGGCCCTGGGCGGGGCCGGCTACACCAAGGAGTGGCCCGTGGAACGGCTGGTGCGCGACGCCAAGCTGTACGACATCGGCGCGGGCACCAACGAGATCCGGCGCTTCCTGATCGGGCGGGAACTGCTGGGGGGGTGACGGCAGTGGCCGGCATAGCGCCTGAGGATGTCCTCGCGGACCTTCGGAACCGCTATGCCGAGCCGCATCGGCGTTACCATACATGGGCGCACATCGAGGCCCTGCTCGGCTGGTTCGCGCTGCGGCGGGATCATCTGCACGACCCGGTCGCGGTCGAACTGGCGATCCTGTTCCACGACGCGGTCTACGATCCGGCGCGATCCGACAACGAGACGCAGAGCGCGCAGCTGCTTCGGGACGCCGATTTGCCGGATGTGAGCGACGACATGCGTCTTCGCGCCATCCGCATGATCGAGGCCACCGCCGCGCATGCGTTGGCGGAAGATTGTTCGGAGGACGACCGAAGCGACATGGCCGCGTTCCTCGACATGGACCTTTCCATCCTCGGCGCCGCGCCGGCGGTCTTCGAGGGATACGAGCGCGCCGTACGGGACGAATACGCCTTTGTGCCCGAAGCGCTGTTCCGGGCGGCGCGGCGGGGAATTCTGGAGCGCTTTCTCGAGCGGCCGACGCTGTATTTCAGTGACTGGGGGCGTGAGCGCTTCGAAGCCCGGGCCCGGTCCAATCTTGCGGCCTCCATCGCCGCCCTGCGCTGAACACGCTGTCCTGGGGCCCTGCGTGGCGGCCCGGCGGGGTCGATCGCATCGCCTTGTTCTGCGAATATTTCACACCTATAGTTCGCAAATGCCGAATCTTGACGACTACCTTTCGCGGCGACGGGGGCGGCAGGCTGAGCTGGCCCGCCGGCTGAATCTCGGCGCGGGGACGCTGAGTTCGATCCGCAGCGGGCATCGCCGGCCATCGCCGGAACTGGCCAGGCGCATCGAGGACGCCACGGACGGCGAGGTGCGCGCCGCCACGCTTCTAGGCGTGGAAGAGAAGGGTGCGGCTTTCGACCATGCGACGGTCCCGCAGCCGCTCAGCGGCGGGCGCTGGATGGCGAAGGTGGCGGCGGACGGGTCGCTGTATCTGACGCCGGAAGCGGTGGCGGCCATGGGCCTGTCGCCCGGCGAGCGGCTGGTGATGCGGCCCGACGGTGAGGAGGTGCGCATCAACTCCTCCGACAAGGCGCTGAAAGCCATCCAGAAAGAGTTTCGACGATTGGTCCCGGAAGGGCGGAGCGTGGTTGACGAACTGATCGCGGACCGGCGGGCCGAAGCCGCGCGTGAGTAGGGTCGTCGTGGATTCGTCGGCTGTGGTCGCCGCCATTCTCCAGGAACCGGGCGGGGATGAGATGGCCCGCCGCGACGGCCCGTTCCTGCTCAGCGCCGTCAATCTCTGCGAAGTGCTGGAGCGTCTGGCTGTCGACGGCCGGGCGGAGGCGCGGACCCTCGCCTTGCTCGAGGCCCTCGGTCTGGTGCTGGTCGAGTTCACGCCCGATCTCGCGGCCATGGCGGCGCGACTGAAAGCCCCGACGCGCAGCGTGGGCCTGTCCCTCGGCGATCGCGCCTGTCTGGCCCTCGCGTTGCGGGAACAGGCGCCCGTGCTGACGGGCGATCGGGCGTGGTCGAAGGTGGATGTGGGCGTCGAGGTCGTGCTGATCCGCTGAACGGAACCTGCGGCTCGACGATCGGTTTCTCCATCAGAAGGAGACACGCCATGCCTGCCAAATCCGCAGCCCAGCAGAAGGCCGCCGGCGCCGCCCTGTCGGCAAAGCGTGGAGACACGCCGAAGTCCGACCTGAAAGGCGCGTCCAAGTCGATGGTCGAGTCCATGAGCGAGAAGGAACTGGACGAGATGGCCTCGACCTCGCGCAAGGACAAACCCGAGCACAAGAGCGACAGTTGACGGCCCGCGCCGGCGTCCCATCTGGGAGGGTGCGCCGGGATCGGCCCGGCGTACCCTCCCATTCATGACGGACGCCTGATGACGTCGACGGCCCTGCCTCTGCCGCCCGAACCCCGACGGGCCTTTTCCGAGGTTCTGGAAGACCTGGCGGGCCGTCCGGCCGCGAAGGTGACCCTGGGCGAGATCGTGGAGGCGTTCGGGGAGCGGGGCTTCGGGGCGCTGATTCTGATCGTCGCCCTGATCAGCCTGTTTCCGTGGCCGCCGGGGTCCAAGGCGATCCTGAGCGTGCCCATCATCCTGCTGGCGCTGGAGCTGGCGTTCCAGCGCGACCGGGTGTGGCTGCCCGGCTGGACCCTGAGCCGCAGCCTGTCGCGCCAGACCTTCGGCCAGGCGCTGGCGCGGGTGATGGCGCCGATCCGGTTCGTGGAGCGGCTTTCAAAGCCCCGAATGCCGTGGCTGACCGGCGAGATCGCGGACGTGGTCACGGGCCTGACCTGCGTGTTCCTGGCGGTGATGATGGCCCTGCCGGTGCCCTTCGGGGACCTGTTGCCGGGGGTGACCCTGATCGTGCTGGGGCTGGGCGTTATGCAGCGGGACGGGGCCGCGATCCTGCTGGGCGCCTTGGGGACCGCAGCCTGCGTGATCTATCTGTTTCTGGTGTGGGCGGCGGTGACGGCCACGGTCGAGGCCGTCGGTCACTGGGCCGCGCGGGGGTTCTAGACGCAATTGAGGCCGCCGGATCGCTCCGGCGGCCTCGCATTGTCGGACCGCACAGCGGCCGATCAGAGCCTTGCCTGAAAGGTCAGGCGCGGACCTTTCGAGAGGTCCGGGTTCCGATCTCCGCGCGCGTCGAGTGACAATGAGACACCGGATCACCTCCGTTCAGCTGTTCAACAGGGACTCACACTGTGGGGTGAGAGAGGGCTTTCGGGAAGGGGCGCGTCTTCAACTATTTGCGAGCGGAACCTGACGCGCCGCGCCGGGCTTCCATCCTGAAGGCAGAGAGAGGATCACGCCATGGCCTATGACTTCTGGTACTGGGACGGCCTGCCGGGGCGCGGCGAGTTCGTGCGTCTGGCCCTGGAGGCGGGCGGTCTGGACTACAGGGAGCGCGCCCGCGAGCCGGGCGGCGACGTGTCGGCGGACCTGGGCATGGAGCGGGATGACCCGCCATTCGCGCCGCCCTATCTGGCGGCCGAGGGGATGACCATCGGCCAGACCGCCAACATCCTGATGTATCTGGGCCGCCGTCACGGCCTCGCGCCCGACGACGAGGCCGGTCGGCTGTGGGTCAATCAGGTGCAGCTGACCATCGCCGACATGGTGGCCGAGGCGCACGACACCCATCACCCGGTGGCTGTCGGCGCGTACTATGAGGACCAGAAGACCGAGGCCCTGCGCCGGGCCGGGGATTTCAGGGACAATCGCATTCCGAAATTTCTCGGCTGGTTCGAGACGATCCTGGAGCGACGGGGGGACTGGCTGGCGGGCGGTGACCGCTGGTCCTATGCGGACCTGTCGCTGTTCCAGCTGGTGGAGGGCCTGCGCTTCGCCTTCCCGAGGCGCATGAAGACGGTGGAGGCGGATCATCGCCGCGTCACCGCCTTGCGCGACCGGGTCGCGGCCCTGCCTGAGTTGCGGGACTATCTGTCCAGCCAACGGCGGCTGCCGTTCTCCAACGGCATCTTCCGCCATTATGCGGAACTGGACGGGGACTGACCGGCGGGCCTATCTGGGGGCATGAGCACTGCCTGGGACCCCGATCAGTATCAGCGTTTCCGCGCCCAGCGGGACCGCGCCGCGCTGGACCTGTTGAGCCGTCTGCCGGACATGGCCCCGGCCGAGATCTGGGATCTGGGCTGCGGCACGGGCGAGCATGCGGCCATGATGAAGCGGCGGTGGCCCGGGGCGGCGGTGCACGGGCTGGATTCCAGCGCCGAGATGCTGGCGCGGGCGCGGGCCTTGCCCGATGAGGTGGACTGGATAGAGGGTGACGCCGGGGCGTGGGCGCCGGCGCGGCCCGCGGACCTGATCCTGGCAAACGCCTCGCTGCAATGGTTGCCGGACCACGGAGCGCTGTTCGCGCGCATCGCGGCGCAGCTGGCGCCGGGCGGGGTGTTCGCCTGCCAGATGCCCATGGCCTTCGAGACGCGGCACCATACGATCATGCGCGAGACGGCGGCGGAAGGGCCGTGGGCGGAGGCGCTGGAGGGGGTGGACACCATCGCCCCGCTGCTGGCGCCCGAGGTCTACTACGACGCGCTGGCGGGGACGTGTTCGGACATCGACGTCTGGTCGACCACCTATCTGCAGGCGCTGGACGGGGAGGACGCGGTGCTGGAGTGGATGAAGGGCACGGCGCTCAGGCCGTACCTGACGGCGCTTTCCGGCGGGCTGCAGGACGCTTTTCTTTCGGCGCTTTCGGCGCGGCTTTCGGACGCTTTCCCGCGGCGGGCGGACGGGACGACCCTGATGCCGTTTCCGAGGCTGTTCCTGATGGCGCGGCGCTGAGCGCGGCCTTTCGGGCGCGGCGCAGGCGCAGGTGGGTGACGGGTCCCTTGAGGTCACCCAGGGCGGCGGTGGCGGCGGTCCAGCCGGCCTTGACCGCGGGGTCGAAGGCTTTCCAGTCGCGGATCTCGACGCCGCCCAGCTCGGGCATGACCAGCAGGTCGGTGGCGGCGCGGGCCTCGGCCAGGTCGGCGGCGCTGGTGATGGTGGCCGAGCGCATCAGGATCGAGACGATGGGGGGGCCCTTCTTCCAGTCGCCGGACAGAATCCAGCGCCACCAGGTCTTGGGGTTCTCCAGCACGCTGGGGTCCACGGTGTGGGTGCGCGAGACGTCCACAGCGACCACCGGGCCGGGCTGCCAGCCGCGCATGACGTCGGCGGGCAGGTTGCGCAACACCGCGCCGTCCACCAGCACCTGGCCGTCGATCACGGCGGGGGGCAGGACGCCGGGCAGGGAGATGGAGGCCCTCAGCGCCTTCCTCAGCATGCCGCGCCGGTGCACCACATAGCTGTTGGCCGTCAGATTGGACGAACCGCAGAAAAAGGGCAGGGGGAGGTCGGCGATGTCGACGTCGCCATAGGCGTCAATCAACAGTTGATTGACCTTTCGCCCATGGGTCATGGCGACGATGGGGAAGGCGATGTCGGTCAGCGGGCTCTGGTCCACAAAGGCTTTGCGGATGCGGTCTTCCAGCTCCTGCTGGCCCCATCCCAGGGCCACGCCCGCGCCGATGACCGCGCCCATGGACGAGCCGCCCACGAAGTCGAAGGGCACGCCGGCCTCGCGCAGGGCGGCGATAGCGCCCAGATGGGCATAGGCGCGGGCGCCGCCGCCCGACAGGACCAGACCGACACAGGTGGCGGTGAGGGTGCGGGCGATGCGGGTCTCGTCGTCGGCCAGCCCTTCGCGCACATGAAACCAGCGGGCCGGATCCACGGCCTTGAGCCAGCGGGCGGTGTCGCGGGGCGGCGGGCCGGCGGCGGGGCGCAGGAGGATCAGGTCGGTGAGCTGGTGCTCTTCCAGCGAGCCGCTGCGCTGGACCGGCGGCATGCGGGCGGGGCCGTCCAGATCGCCCACCACGAACAGGCGGTCCACCTGACGGGCGCACAGGGCGGCCCAGGCGGCTTCGTCCTGCTCGGCGCAGTAGAGGACGAAGTCGTGGGTCTGTTCGATCAGGGACAGCCACTCGGCGGCGGAGTTCAGGGCCGAGGAATCGATGACGCGGGCGGTGAAGCCCAGATGGCCGATCTGGTCGCGGACCCGCTCGACGAAATCGCGGATGGGCCGTTCGCGGGCCGAGACGAAGCCGAACACGCTGGGGTCGGCGGCGCGGGGCGAGGTCTCGCGCGAGCGGCGCACCATCAGGCTGGCCAGCTCGACCATCACGTCGGGATGGGCGCGGGCGGCGTCGAGGAACGCCTCGCGGGGCAGGGCCAGGATCTCGCTGTCGCGCAGGGCCACGGCGGTGGCGGTGTGGGGCGTGCCGGCGATCAGGGACATCTCGCCGGCCGGCTCGCCGGGCCGGATGACGCCCAGGAACTGGCTCTCGGTCTCGCCCTCCTGATGGCGGAAGACGCCGAGGCGGCCGGAGCGGACCAGATACAGGGTGTCGGCGGGCTGTCCGGCGGTGAACAGGCGCTCGCCCCCGGTCAGGGCGAACCAGCTGGCCCGCGTCTCGCCCTCGGCGGCGAAGATGTGGGCCAGGGCCGCTTCCAGACTGGCGTCGCGGGGCGTGTTCATGATCCGCGAGACTAGCGGGATTCTGTTGCGGTTTGGGTAACGTCCTTAACGGGCCTGCCGCGCGTGGAAATCGCGGCGGAAGGCGTCGAAGCGGTTCTCGGCGATGGCGGCGCGCATGGCGGCGGTCAGGGCCTGGAAGAAGGCGATGTTGTGCCAGCTGAGCAGGACCTGCCCAAGGATCTCATCTGATCTGACAAGATGATGCAGATAAGCCTTTGAATAGGCGTTGCTGGCGGGGCAGTCGACGTCGGGGGACAGGGGATCCTGATCCTCGGCGAAGCGGGCGTTCTTGAGGTTGACGGGGCCCTCCCATGTCCAGGCCTGGCCATGGCGGCCCGAGCGGGTGGGCAGGACGCAGTCGAACATGTCGACGCCGCGCGCCACCGCCTCCACCAGATCGATGGGCTTGCCGACGCCCATCAGATATCGGGGGCGATCGGCGGGCAGATGGCCGACGCAGTGGTCCAGGGTCTCGCACATGGCCTGATGGCCCTCGCCCACGGCGAGGCCGCCGATGGCGTAGCCGTCGAAGCCGGTCTCGATCAGGCGCTCGGAGGATTCGCGGCGCAGGTGCGCGTAGGTGGAGCCTTGCTGGATGCCGAACAGGGCCTGGGTCTCACGCGCGCCGAAGGCGGCCTTTGACCGGGCGCCCCAGCGGGCGGACAGCTCCATGGCCTTGCGGGCGCGGTCTTCCTCGGCGGGCCAGGAGACGCACTCGTCCAGCTGCATGACGATGTCCGAGCCGATGCAGTCGGCCTGGATCTCGATGGAGCGTTCCGGCGACAGGACGTGCTTCGAGCCGTCGATGTGGCTGGCGAAGGTGACGGCGTCCTCGGTGACCTTCGAGATGCCCGACAGGCTCATGACCTGAAAGCCGCCGGAGTCGGTGAGGATGGGTTTGTCCCAGCGCATGAAGCGGTGCAGGCCGCCCAGCCGCTGCATCCGCTCGGCGCCGGGGCGCAGCATCAGGTGGTAGGTGTTGCCGAGGATGATGTCGGCGCCAGTGGCGGCCACCTGATCGACGCTGAGCGCCTTGACCGTGGCGGCGGTGCCCACGGGCATGAAGGCGGGCGTGCGGATGTCCCCGCGCGGGGTCTTCAGCACCCCGGTGCGGGCGGCGCCTTCGGTGGCGGAGATGTGGAAGGGGAAGGGCAAGGGCGTTTCTGGACTCAAAAAGGAGGGTCTGAATAGTCTGAATTGTCTGAAATGGGCGCAGTGTCTGGACGGATCAGGGCATCATACACGCGCTGCGAACGAGGGTGCGGATTCGAGGTGAGCGCATCAGGGCGTGACGCGGATCGGCGCGGGCGCCAGGGTGGGAGGATCGGGGGGCGTCATGAGCATTTTTCTGGTGACCTTGTCATATCTGGTCGTGTTCAGCGCCCTTGTGATCGGGCTGGTCGTCACCGGTTTGCTGTTCACCTACAACCTGCTGATCCTCCTTGCGCTGCATGCGCTCGTATCTTTCGGTCTCCTGCGCTGCCCGCGTTGCGGCGACTACACCTTGACCTGGAGAATTCCCGGATCTGGCAAGAGCATCTTCGGGGCGGTCTTTTTGATAATGCCGCCGTGGCGGTGTGGGACCTGCAAGCTGGATTTCCACCGGAACCGCTTCGGCCAGATCGTGAAGCCCTAGCCGGCTTTTGCGTTCGGGATTGTGGCCGGCATACCCCTCATCCGAGCGGCTCCGCCGCCCACCTTCTCCCCCAAGGGGAGAAGGAAGATCAAGCCCGGAACAGCAGGCTGCCGTCGCCGTAGGAATAGAAGCGGTAGCCGGTGTCCACGGCGTGGGCGTAGGCGGCCTTCATGGTTTCGGTCCCGGCGAAGGCGCTGACCAGCATGAACAGGGTCGAGCGGGGCAGGTGGAAATTGGTCATCAGCACGTCGGCGGCGCGGAAGCGGTAGCCGGGGGTGATGAAGATGGCGGTGGCGTCGTGGAAGGGGCGGATGACGCCGTGCTCGCCGGTCGCGCTCTCCAGCAGGCGCAGGGAGGTGGTGCCGACGCAGACGATGCGGCCGCCGGCGGCGCGCACGGCGTTGAGGGCGTCGGCGGTCTCGGGCGAGATCTCGCCGGTCTCGGCGTGCATGCGGTGGTCCGCGACCTTGTCCGCCTTGACCGGCAGGAAGGTGCCTGCGCCCACGTGCAGGGTGACGGCGTGGGTGGAGACGCCGCGCGCCGCCAGCGCCGCCATCAGCTCGGGCGTGAAGTGCAGGCCCGCCGTCGGGGCGGCCACAGAGCCGTCGTGGCGGGCGAACAGGGTCTGGTAGTCGAGGCGGTCGCGGTCGTCCTCGGGGCGTTTCGCGGCGATGTAGGGGGGCAGGGGCATGACGCCCGCTTCGCGGATGGCGTCGTCCAGCGCCGGGCCGGCCAGATCGAAGGCCAGGGTGATCAGGCCGTCCTCGCCCTTGTCCACCACGCGGGCGTCCAGCCGTCCGGCGAGGCAGGCGCCGTCGGCGGTCTTGCCGAACAGGACCCGGTCGTCGGGCTTGAGCCGCTTGCCGGGCTTCATGAAGGCGGTCCAGCGGTCGGGCGCCGTGCGCTGGTGCAGGGTCGCCTCGACCGGGACGGTCAGGCCGTCGCGGTCGCGCACGCCGTCGAGGCGGGCCGGAATGACCCGGGTGTCGTTGAAGACGAGGGCGTCGCCGGGCTCCAGCAGGTCGGCCAGATCCCGTACGATCCGGTCTTCGATGCGACCGTCGCGGACCACCATCAGCCGGGCGGAATCGCGCGGACTGACGGGCCGCAGGGCGATGCGGTCCTCGGGCAGGTGGAAATCGAAATCGGCGGTCAGCATGGGCGGCGCAATGGCCACGGGGCAGCGGCGGGGTCAAGGGCGCGTAGACTGGCGGAACCTTGGCCGTATTCGCGCGCTGGAGCCGCATGACTGAACTGGGAAGCCTCCAGGCGCTGGAGAAGATCGAGAGCGCGCCGGTGTTTCGCCTGGCGGGCACGGCCATCACCGCCGGCGGGCTGGTCTCGGCGGCCGTCATTCTGGCGATCGCGGTGGCGCTGGCCTGGGCGGCGACCCGCGGGATCAAGAAGGTGCGCGCGCGGTCCAGCCGCAGCGGCGGCGCCCTCTATGTGCTGGAAAAGCTGGTGGGCTACGGCGTGGTGGTGGCGGGCCTCATGCTGGCCCTGTCGGCCACGGGGCTGAACCTGTCGTCGCTGGCCGTGTTCGCCGGCGCGCTGGGCATCGGCGTGGGCCTGGGCTTGCAGGGGGTGGTCAAGGAGTTCGTCTCGGGCGTGTTCCTGATCTTCGACCGCATGGTGGGCGTGGGCGACTATGTGGAGATCGAGGGCGGCGCGCGGGGCGCCATCATGGAGATCGGCCCCCGGGCCACGCGCATCCGCACCAATGACAACATCAACATCCTGGTGCCGAACTCGCAGCTGATCGAACAGCCGCTGACGAACTGGACGCTGAAGGGCGACACCCGGCGCATCCACATTCCCTTCTCGGTGGCCTATGGCGCGGACCGCGGGGAGGTGCGGGACGTGGTGCTGGCGGCGGCGCGCGCCTCACCCTTCACCCTGCCGGAAACAGAATCGCGCAAGTGTCAGGTCTGGCTGGTGAATTTCGGCGAGAGCGGTCTGGATTTCGAGCTGCTGGTGTGGCCGACGCAGGACGCGGTGAAGCGTCCGGCGGCCATGCACGCGGCCTACACCTGGGCCATCGCCGAGGCGCTGGAGCAGGCCGAGATCGAGATTCCGTTCCCGCAGACCGACCTGCACATCCGCAGCCTGTTCGGCCGCGAGGGCGACGATGCGCTCGAAGCGATGAGGAGCGGCAAGGCGCCCCGCCCCAGGCCGGCGCCACGCAAGCCGAGGAAGGCCCCGAGCCCCGCCAGCGACAACGACGCCGCCGAGGACCTGATGCAGCCCTCGGCCGTGGATGCGCCGGAACCGAAGGACTGAAGGTCTCCGCCTATTCCCGCGGGATCGACAGGGACGCGCCGCGCCAGACCACCTCGAAGTCGTCTTCGGTCAAACGCACCTCCGGCGGGGCGTGGCCCCGGCCCAGACCAATGATGGTGGCCAGCCGCCCGCCCTGGCCCCGCCAGTCGGCCGCCAGGGCGTCGTTTTCCACCGCCTTGTGATAGTCCGCCGCCATCCACCCCTGGAGCGGCTCCTGCTGGCCCCGGATGCGGCGCAGGGCGAGGGGATGGTCGGCCACATGGCGGATGGTGAGCTTCTTCCACCGCCAGCCGTCCGGAGTCTCTTCGGCATGGACGGAGGGGTGCAGGTGCAGCCAGGCGGTCAGGTCGCGCGGCTCGTCGGCGGTGACCCGGTCCAGCAGGATCAGCCACTGGCCCGGCCGGTAGAGAAAGCGCCGCTGGTGGGCCACGCCGATGGCCGGTCGCTCGATCCGCCCGGAAATGACCCACCCCCACCGCGTGCGCTTCATGCCCGTCAGGCCGCCGCCGGCGGGGGGTGTGAGAGCCAGGCCGTTGTCGTCCCGCCCGAGGGCGAGGTCGATGGTGTTGTGGGCGCGCGCGCTGACCGAGAAGTCGCGCATGGGGCTGGCGGAATAGCTGTACTTGCCGGTGTCCACGAACAGCCGGCGTCCCCAGTCGAACAGCTCGAAGGACAGGTCGTCGGCGTGCTTGTGCACATTGCTGTGGTGGCCGCAGGTGACCAGCAGCATGGGGGACTTGTTCGCGGGGCGTCCCCACGCAGCGCGCACCACGCCGTAGCCCGCCTCGCGGAACAGCCGCCCCACCACCGGGTCTTTCACCACCGGCGCCGGAACGGGCCGCCGGATGGGCGAGGAGTCCCCCGCGGCCGACGAGGTCTCGTCCGGAAAGACGAACCAGGGCGCGGCCCTGGCGGCGGCGCGGATGGTGCGGTCCAGGTCGGCGTTGTCGAACCAGCCCGTCTCGGCCATCCGACGGAACTCCCGTAGGGCGAAGAAGTGGTAGCCGGGCGAATGCTCCAGATGCACGCCCCGTCGGCCGAACTGGCTCAGCAGCAGGCGGGACAGCAGGTCCGACACATAGGCCTTGCCGCCCTCGGCCTCCGGCCAGTGGGGCGCGACATGGCACAGGGCCGCCGCGCCGTGGATCTGGGCGAGGGCGTGATTGGACCGGGCGATGAAGTCGGGGTCGCGCAGGCGGGCCAGATGACGCCGGGCCAAGCGGATGACGGCGGCTTGCCGCAGACGGCTCTCCTGGCCGAATTCAGGCTGGCTGAGCACATAGGCCAGTTTCGCGGCGCGGATGCCGGCGGCCATGTCGCCCCAGAAGGCGGTCTTGCGCCGCCCCCGGCTTTCGGCGCGGCCCCAGTCCAGCATGGCGTCGATCAGGAACCGGTACGCCGCCGCATCCCCGCCACGGCAATGCAGGCCGATGTAGACGTCCAGCGGCCGCCAGGCGTGGAGCTGGAACCGCCAGTTGGCGTCGGCGAAGGGGTCCGCCGTCCAGTCGAAAGGCAGGGTGAAGGGCACGGCCGGACGATCCGGCCGGGGTCGCCAGCCCTTGCGCTCCTGATAGGCGACGCGCAGCCGGGTCCGTTCCGCCTCGGTCGGCAGCTTGATGCACATGGCCTGCTCCGCCGTCAGGGGCGCGGCGGCGGCGGCGGGGTCGGTTCGGCGCTTGAAGAGAAACAGGGGCATCGCGGCCAGGGGAGATCTGCGGCCATGGCGGCCCGTGGCTTTGGGTGAGCAGGTCGGGTCCTGGAGTCAAGGTTCGTCGGATTGCGCCCGGGGACGAAGCGGAGCACGCTCAAACGCTGGAGGACCGCCCATGACCGATGTGACGCCGAAAAACCGCTGGAAGCTGCTGGGGCCCGGCATCGTGGTGGCGGCTACGGGGGTGGGCGCCGGCGATCTGGTGGCGACCCTGATCGCGGGGTCGCGGTTCGGGTATGCGCTGCTGTGGGCGGCGATCATCGGGACCGTGCTGAAGATCGCCCTGGCCGAGGGGGTGGGACGATGGAGCCTGGCGACGGGGCGCACCATCTTCGACGGCTGGTCCAGCCTGGGGCCCTGGGCCAGCATCTATTTCGGCGTCTATGTGGTGATCTGGGGCTTCGTGTACGGGGCCACGGGGATGACGGCGGCGGCGCTGCCGCTGGCGGCCCTGTTTCCCGTTCTGGATCTGAAGGTCTGGGCGATCCTGGCGGGCCTGGTGGGGCTGGGGATGGTCTGGTTCAATTCCTATCCCGTGTTCGAGAAGATCATGACGGCGCTGGTGGCGGTCATGTTCGTCACGGTGGTGGGGCTGGCGGTGCTGGTCACCCCCGACATCCCGTCCATGCTGCGCGGTCTGATCCCCATGCTGCCGGAGGGCGCGGCCTATTACACCCTGGGCCTGATCGGCGGGGTGGGCGGCACCATCACCATGGCGGCCTACGGCTACTGGATCATGGCCAAGGGCTGGAAGGGGCCGGAATGGATCCGGGTCATGCGGCTGGACAACCGGGTCGGCTACATCGTCACGGGCATCTTTGTGATCGCCATGCTGATCGTGGGCGCCGAGATCCTGTACGCCGCCGGCATCGCCCTGGGGGGCGGGGACCGGGGCCTGCTGGATCTGGACGAGGTGCTGCGCGAGCGGTTCGGGGATGTGGTGGGGACGCTGTTCCTGGTCGGGTTCTTCGCCACCACCTTCTCGTCGCTGATCGGGGTCTGGCACGGGGTCAGCCTGATGTTCGCGGACTTCTTCGCCCATGTGACCAAGCGCCAAGGCGACGAAGCCGTCCGCGGCGAGAAGAGCCCGGCGTTCCGCGGCTATCTGCTGTGGCTGACCTTCCCGCCCATGATGCTGCTGTTCCTCGGGCGGCCGTTCGGGCTGATCGTGGCCTACGGGGTGCTGGGGGCGCTGTTCATGCCGTTCCTGGCCCTGACGCTGATGTGGCTGCTGAACAGCGGGCGGACGCCGAAGGAATGGCGCAGCGGCTGGCTATCCAACGGCATGCTGGCGGCGGCCGCGGTGCTGTTCTGCGTGCTGGCGGGCCGGGAGTTGTGGTCGCTGATCAGCTGATCCCTCTCCCGATGGGAGAGGGCTGCGCGCACGGATGCGTCAGCATCCGTCCTTCGCGCGCAGGGTGAGGGTCGGGTGGATGATTGCTGAGCCGATGCGACCCTCATCCCCCGCGCACGAAGCCGCTTCGCGCCTTCGTGCGCGGGTCCCCCTTCTCCCATCGGGAGAAGGATCAGGCGTTTTGGAACGGATAGAAGTCGCCGCCCAGATCGAGGATCTCGGTGAGTTCGTCCAGGGCGCCGCGGGACTCGTCCAGCAGGGCCGGGTCGGCGAGGTCGGCGGGGGTGAGCGTGTCGCGGTACCAGGTGGCGGCCCAGATGGAGAGGCGGGCGTAGAGCTCGTCGGTCAGGCGCTGGGCCGGGTTGGCGGCGTCCAGCTCCTCGTCGGTCAGGACCACGCGCAGACGCAGGCAGGCGGGGCCGCCGCCGTTCCGCATGGACTGGCGCACATCCACATACTCCACCGCGCCGATGGCGCCGTTGCCTGACGCCAGCGTCTCCGCCACGGCGCGCGAGCGGTCGTTGTCGCGGGTCTCGGTGGGGCAGATCAGGGTCAGGCGGTCGCGGCCCGGCAAGGTCACCAGCATGGAGTTGAACAGATAGCTGGAGATGGCGTCGGCCAGCGGCAGGTCCTTGTCGCTGATCTCGATGAACACCGGCTCGAACAGGCCGTCGGCCATGCGGCGGATGGCGTCCTTCGTCCCGGCCGTGTCCTCGAAGGCCAGCTGGTGGAACAGCAGGGCCTCGCGGGCGCCCACGCAGACCACGTCATTGTGGAAGGTGCCGCCGGCGATGGCGGCGCGGCTCTGGCGGGCGAGGACGGGGCGCCCGGCGGTGTGGCGGCGGACGATGGCTTCGCTGGCTTCGCGGGTCTGGCGGGCGGGGAAGGCGCCGTCCCAGGCCTCCCAGGCCTCGCGGCCCCAGACCAGCAGATTGACGCCCGGCTCGCCGTGGTCGGCGCACAGGCGCACGTGGTTGGCCGCGCCCTCGTCGGACAGGTGCGGGGCGGCGGGCAGGGGGTCGTGGACCTTGAAGATGTCCCGGTCGGGAAACAGGGTGCGCAGGGCGCGGGTCGTCTGTTCCGCCTCCAGGCCCCGGTGCAGGTTGGTGATGAGATTGGCCGGGGTGAAGTGGACGCGGCGGTCCTCGGTGTCGGCGCTGGGCGTCACCGTGGCGGCGTTGGCGGCCCACATGGAACTGGCCGAACAGGCGGCGGCGGCGAAGCTGGGCGCGGCGCGCCAGGCCTGCTCCAGCACCGCCTTGTCCGAACCGGAGAAGCCCAGGGACCGCAGGAACGGGATGTGCGGGCGCTCGTGGGGCGGCAGCACGAACTGGGGGACGCCCAGATCGGCCAGCAGCTTCATCTTCTGCAGGCCCTGCAGCACGGCGGCGCGGGGGTTGGACGCCTCGCCCTTGTTGAGCGCGCTGGCCAGGTTGCCGGGGGACAGGCCGGCGTAGCTGTGGGTGGGGCCGATCAGGCCGTCGGCGTTGGCTTCGAAGGCTTTCATGATGATAGCGCTCCTGTATTTCTCCTCCCCATCCCTTGGGATGGGGAGGTGGCGCGGGCGCGATTCAGCGCCCGTGACGGAGGGGGCGGCGCGGGCAGCAGGGGATTGGCGATTTCATGGCGGACACCGAGCCGCCCCCTCCACCACCCCGGCTTAGTCGCCGGGGCGGTCCCCCTCCCCATGAATGGGGAGGAGAGGGTAATCGGTCGTTGAGGCGTCACGCCTTCAATCCCTTGATTTCAGACGTGATGTCCGAGACCGCGTCGGCCTCGAAGCTGGCCATGGGCCAGGCGCAGTAGTCGGCGGCGTAGTAGGCGCTGGGGCGGTGGTTGCCGCTGGCGCCGAGACCGCCGAAGGGCATGTCGCCCGCCGCGCCCGTGGTGGGCCGGTTGAAGTTGACGACGCCCGCGCGGATGCGGCGCTGGAAGCGCTCCCAGTTGGCCGGATCGTCGCTGACCAGACCGGCGGACAGGCCGTAGCGGGTGTCGTTGGCGCGGGCCATGGCGGCGTCGAAATCGGCGGCGCGATAGACCTGCAGCACGGGCGCGAAGATCTCCTCGTCCGGGACGTCGCGGGCCTCGGTCATGTCGAGGATGCCCGGGCTGACGAAGGCGTCCGACAGGCCCTCGATACGGCCGAAGGGGCGGATGACGCGGGCGCCGCCGGCGATCAGGGCGTCCACGGCCTTCAGGGCGCCGTCGGCGGCGCGGGCCGAGATCAGGGGGCCGCCGTAGACCTCGCCGTCGCTGGTCCAGGGGCCGAAGGTCAGGCGGTCGGCCAGGGCGCGGACGGCCTCGATCACCGCATCGCCCGCCGCACCCTCCGGCACGATCAGACGGCGGGCGCACGAGCAGCGCTGGCCGGTGGTGATGAAGGCGGACTGGATGACGATGCCCGCCACGGCCTCGGCGTCGGCGGCGTCCCACACCACCAGCGGATTGTTGCCGCCCAGCTCCAGGGCCAGGATCACGTGGGGATCGTCGGCGAACTTTTTGCGGAAGTGCGCGCCCGCGGCGCCCGAGCCGGTGAACATCAGGGCGTCGATCTTCTGGTCCAGCAGGGCGGCGCCGGTGTCGCGCCCGCCCTGGATCAGGTTGAACACCCCGGTCGGCAGGTCGGCGGCTTCCAGCGCCTCGGCCATCAGCTGGCCGGTGTGCGGCGTCTCTTCGGACGGCTTGAAGACCACCGTGTCGCCCGCCAGCAGGGCCGGGACGATGTGGCCGTTGGGCAGGTGGCCGGGGAAGTTGTACGGGCCCAGCACCGCCGCCACGCCGTGGGGACGGTGGCGCAGCACGGCGCGGCCGAAGCCGGTCTCGGCCTCGCGCTCGCCGGTCCGTTCCTCATAGGCGCGGATGGAGATGTCCACCTTGCCGGCCATGGAGCCGAGCTCGGCCTTCGTCTCCCACAGGGCCTTGCCGGTCTCGCGGCTGATGGCCTCGGCCATGTCGCCGGCGCGGTCCTTGAGCACGGCCTGATAGCGCTTCACCGCCTCGATGCGCGCCTCGCGCGGGCGGTCGGCCCAGTCGGGGAAGGCGGCGCGGGCGGCGTCCACGGCGGCGGCGGCCTGGGCGGGAGAGGCCTCGGCGCCGGTCCAGACGGTCTCGCCCGTGGCGGGGTCCGTGGAGGTGAAGGCGGCGCCCTGGCCGGAGGTCCATTGGTTGGCGATGAAGTGGGTCATGGGCTCTACCTAGTGCTTCGGCGACGGCGGGTGAAGGCGCGGAGTCTCCTCCCCGTCACTTGAGATGGGGAGGTGGCGCGGGCGCGATTGGGCGCCCGTGACGGAGGGGGCGGCGCGGGCGGTCAGGGATTGGCGGCTCGTTCTGCAGGCGCCGAGCCGCCCCCTCCACCACGCCCTGCGGGCGCGGTCCCCCTCCCCATGACATGGGGAGGAGACGGGTATCAGCTCTTCACCCGAACGACGCCGCCGGGTTTCAGTTTCAGGGCGTCGGCGGCTTCCTTGCTCATATGGGCGACGTCGCCGTCGATGGCCACCTTGGTGCGCACGGCGCGGAAGGCGGAGACGCTGTCGGTGGAGGCCAGGGAGACCAGCTCGGCGTCCACCTCGTCGGCGACGGACAGGGTCAGGGTGCGGGCGTCGCGGACGGTGCGGATGTTGTCGCGCTGGCAGGCCACGGTGGGACCGCCGTCGAAGATGTCCACCAGACCGTTGGGGCGGAAGCCTTCGGATTCCAGAAGGGCCATGGCGGGCACGCCCTGGGGGTGCACCTTGCCGATGACGGCGCGGGCGGGCTCGGGCAGCAGGTTCACATAGATGGGGTGGCGCGGGGCCAGGTCGACGATGAACTGCTTGTCGGTGGAGCCGGTCATGCGGTCGGCGTCGTCGAACTCCATGGGAAAGAACTTGTGCGCCACGTGATCCCAGAAGGGACAGGCGCCGTCGGGAGTGAAAACGCCGCGCAGCTCGGCCAGAACATTGTCGGCGAACAGCTCGGGATCGGCGCCGATCAGCATGTAGCGGGACTGGGCCAGCAGGCGCCCCGCGCCGCCCTTGCGCCGGTCGGCCTTGAGGAACAGCGAGCCCACCTCGGTCCAGCCGGTGCACTCATTGACCAGCACCAGGGTCTGGTGATCCAGCCGCACGTTCATGGAGGGCGAGGACTGGGTGTTGTTGACGATGCGGAACGAGAAGAACGGCCGTTTCAGCCCCACCGCCGCCTTGACGCTGCCGACGCCGTCCACGTCGCCGGTGGCGGAGTCCTCGAGCATCAGGGTGTACCAGCGCTCCTGCGGCTCCAGCTTGCCGGTGAAGCTGTCGCGGCTGATGTCCAGCCGTTCGGACAGGACGTCGGGATCTTCGGGCAGGCTGGTGAAGCCGGGGCCGGACAGGATGGCCAGTTCGAGCAGGGAGTCCAGGTCGGAGGGCCCGGCGGGGCGGACGACGAGCATGCGGTTACAGGGTCTCCAGTCGAAGGGATTTGAGGCGGTGGGCGTCGATCTCGCCCGAGGCGGTCTTGCACAGGATCAGGGCGGACAGTTGCGCGCGTTCGACGAAGCTGTCGGGCCAGGCGAACTCGTCCCCGGAATGGATGTCGCCGCCCAGCACGCCGAGGGTGTCGATATTGGGCAGGCCCGCCGCGTGCAGGTTGTTGCCCTCGCAGACGCCGCCGGAGGACGTCCAGGCGATGGTCTGGCCCAGCAGGGCGCCGGTCTGGCGCAACGCCTCGAACAGTTCGGTCTGGGCCGCGTCCATGGGCTTGGGCGGGCGGGTGAAGCCGCCGTGCAGATGGAGGTGCAGCCCTTCGAACGGCGGGGTCGAGGCGATCTCCGTGACCGCGTGCTCGATCCAGGCGGCGGACTGGGCGTCGGGCACGCGCACGTTGAAACGGACCACGGCGTTGTCGGCCACCACGTTCAGGGCGCCGCCGCCGGAGATCTTCGCCACATTGACGCTGACGCCCTCGCGCTGGCCGTTCAGGCCGTGCAGGGCGGCGGCGAGGATGGCGGCGCCGGCCACCGCGTTGCGGCCCTCGTCGAAGGCCCGGCCCGCGTGGGCGGCCTTGCCGGTGACGATCAGGTGCCAGTTGCCGCTGCCCTTGCGGGCGCCGGCCAGCGTCCCGTCAGCCAGCGCCGGCTCGTAGGTCAGCCCCAGATGCCCGCGCGCGCCCAGCGCGGCCAGCAGGGGGGCGGAGGCGGGGGAGCCGATCTCCTCGTCCGGGGACAGCAGGACGGTCCAGCCGACGCGATCCTTGTCCGGGTGCGCCTCGAAGGCGTCCAGCGCCCCCAGCAGGACGGAGATGCCGCCCTTCATGTCGGCCAGGCCGGGCCCGTTCAGGGCGCCGTCGGCCCGCTTCGTCACCGTCTGGAACGGGCTGTCGGCGGGAAAGACGGTGTCGTAGTGGCCGGTCAGGACCACCTGGATCGGGGCGTCGGGGCGGGCGGTGATCTGCAGGCAGTCGGCGTGGGCCTGTTCGATCACCCGGCCGTCGTCGCCGACGATGGACGAGGGGGAGGTGGGGATCCGCGCGATCTCTGCGGGCAGGGTCCGGGCCTCGGCCTCCAGCACGTCCAGCATGCGCGCCAGACCGGCGTCGTTGCGGCTGCCGGAGTTGATCTCACTCCAGGCGACCGCGCGGGACAGGATGTGCGCGCCGGCCTCGGCGACGCGGTCGAGAACCGTCTGGTCGTGGGGATGAATCTTCATGCGGGCGGACCCTACGCGCCCGGCGGGACAAATGCCAAGCCGGGCGGGCAGGCGAGCGCCCCCGCCTAGTCGGTCTGGTTCGGGCGACGATCGCGGCGGCCCGTGCCTGGCTGACGGGTCTGGCTTCGCCAGCGGATGGCGAGGCGGGCGTCGCCCTCGCCGTCGACGCGGGAGGTGACGGCGATGTTGCGCCGGACCTGCCACTCCACCTGAACTGCCCCGCCGGACTCGCCGCCGCCGATGACCTCGAAATAGACGTCGTCTGTGAGGTAGCGGCCGCCCGCCACGGTCAGGGCCGAGGCGTCGCCGCCGAAGGACAGGCGGTCCAGACCGGCGAACTCGCGCAGATTGCCCAGCACGTCGAAGCCGCCGCCGCCCGCAAGCGACGCCACGCCGGACGCCAGCTGGGCCGCCTCGAAGGCCGACAGCTGGGACGCCGAGCGGCCGAACAGGACCTGCGACAGGATTTCGTCCTGCGGCAGTTGGGGGGTGGAGGTCAGCGCGATCTCGGGCGAGGCGGCGGTGCCGGTGACGCGCACCTCGGCGGTCAGGGCGGGATCCTCGCGCACCGCGCGCAGATCGAGGCGGATGCGGTCGACATCGGTGGACAGGGTGACCGTGCCGCGCTCGTCAAACACGAAGCGCTTGCCTGCGAAATCGTAGTCGCCGCGCACCACCCTGGCCGTCCCGCTCAGCTCCGGATTCGAAAGGGTGCCGCGGACCCGGGCGTTGACGTTCATCTCCACGTTCAGACCACGGCCGCGCACCCAGACCTGGCCGTTGGGAGAGCGCAGCACAATGTCGAGACCGATGGTGGGGCCGCGCCGCTCGGCGTCGGCGTCGTCGGGCTCCGGCTCGGGATCGCCGCCCGGGCGGTTCACCTCGATCACGTCCATGCGCACGATGCCGTTGCCGCCCGGCGGGTTGGCCGCGATCTCGGCCTCGTCGATGTTGAGGCGGCCCATGAGCTGGATGTTGCCGTCGGCGCCGCGCGTCACCGTGACCGGGCCCGAGGCGTCGGCGGTGGCGATCTCGTTGTCGATGAGGCGGAAGCTGGACAGATCAAGGGTGAAGCTGGAGGCGGAGCCCTGCTGCAGGTTCATGCGGCCGGAGCCGGACACCGTGCCGCCGGAGCCGTCGTCGGCGCTGAAGGTCTGCACGACGGCGGATTCGCCGTCGAAGCGGGCGGCGAGGGTCAGGTCCTCCAGACGCACGCCGGTGATGGTGTCGCGGAACATGCCGTCGCGGACGTCGAGGCTGCCGGTGATGCGCGGGTCATTGATGGAGCCGGCGATGGTCGCCTGGCCGTCCACCTGACCCGCCAGACGTTGTTCGCCGCCGAGGAAGATGTCCCAGATGGGCTGGATCTGGCCGCTCAGCGACACCTCGCCGGACATGGGCCGGGTGCGGTTGACCGCCAGACGCAGGGGCGCGGCGGAGGTCTCCACCGGCAGGGTCATTTCGGCGCTGGCCTGAACGCCGCCTTCATCCACGGCGCGGGCGGTGAGGCGCAGGGTGTCGCCCGCCAGACGGGCGTCCAGCGTGCCGTTGACGGCCAAGCCTTCAGCGGCGTCGACGCTGCGCAGTTCGGTCATGGTCAGGTTGGCGGAGCCGGACAGATCGTCGCCGGCGCCGCGCAGGGACACCCGGCCCGTGACGCGGCCGCGAAGATCGGGCGACAGGGAGCCCAGATTGACGCTGGTCAGATTGGCCTCGATCAGGGAGGCGTTGCTGTCCTGGCGCAGTTCGCCCACCAGGGCGCCGCCGCCGACGCCCAGATCGACCCGGACGACCCGGCCGTCCCCGGCCAGGGCGATGACCGCGGGGTTGCGGGTGTTGAAGGCGATCTCGCGCACGCGGCCGTCGCCGGACAGGGTCACCGTCTGGGCCTCGCCGGTGCGGGCGTAGACGCCGGAGCCGTCGAAGGACACGGGGGTGTCCCCGGCCACGTCAGCGGTCAGGGTGAAGGGAAGGCGGTTCAGCGTGCCGCGACCCTCCAGGTCCAGCGTGCGGATCAGATAGTCGGAGCCGGCGAGCCGGACATTGCGGCCGGTGACGTCGACGATGGCGGTCTCGGATCCTGCGCCTTCGGTCAGGCGCACCCGGCCGTCGGCCTCGCCCGAGGCGAGGAAGGCGCCCTGGCGGGCGGTGAAGGTCAGATCGGCGCTGGCCGGGGCGCCGTTCACCAGGGCGATGTCGCCCTGGGCCTCGATTCCGCCGGCGTTCACGTCAACGCCGCTGAGCCGGACGCCGCCGTCGGCCAGGAAGAAATCCCCCGAGGCGCGGGCGGGGCCATAGTTGCTGCCGGCGGTCAGGGCTACGCGGCCGTTGGAGGCGTTGGGGCCGCGCCGGAAGCTGAGGATCAGGTCGGCGTCGGTCAGGGTCAGCGGCCCGGCGGCCACCTCGGCGAACCGGGCCGTCAGATCGGCGCGCGGTTGCGACAGGGTCCCGGTGACGGCCCCGTCGCCGGTCATGGCGCCGTCGATGGCCACGGGGCCGACGCCGAACGGGCCCTCGGCGTCCCAGTCCAGGGCAAGGCGCAGGGCGCCGTCGCCGCCGATCAGGCCGCGGGCCGTGGCGCGTCCGGCTGTGCCGGTCAGCCGGGCGGTGTCGATGGCGATGCGGCCCTCGTCATAGGCGGCGGTCACGGCCAGACGCGGCGTCGCGCCCAGCAGCCGGTCCAGCTCGTCCATGCCCGTGGCGAGGCGGCGGCCCCGCCCGTCGAAGGTGACGCGCCACGGGGCGCCGGGCTCGGCCTGGCTGGCGCGGATGGGCCCGCCGAAGGCCCCGGCCGCGCCGGGGCGGACCAGACTGGCGTCGGTGACCTCGGCCCGGCCGGAGAAGCGCAGGCCGCCGTTCATGCTGCGGGCCCCGGAACCCTCGACGATCAGGCCCTGGCCGCGCAGGTCCACATCCTGCAGCAGGAAGGCGCCATCGGGCGTGCGGACGCTCTCGAAGGCCAGACGGGGCGTGGCGCCCAGAAGGCCCCCGATGACGCCGGCGCGCGATCCGCCCTGAACCGCCAGGTCGCCGTCCAGCGCCATGCTGCCGTCGCGGACCTGCACGTTCAGGGGCCCCGCCAGACGGTCGGCGCTGTAGCTGGCGGCCTCCAGATTGCGGACGCTGACCGCGCCGTCCAGCGACCATGCGGCGGCGTCGCCCCGGAACACGCCCGCCCAGGCGGTCGGCCCGGCGAGGGTCGTGCCTGTCAGCCGGGTGAGGGAAGGCGTGGCCACGTTGAGGCGGACGCCGTCCGGCACGGCGCGGTCCTCGGAGCGCACGAAGCCCCGGGCGGTCGAGGTGAAGTTTTCGGCGCGCAGGTCCCAGGCCATGGCCTCGAACCCCGGCCGTTCCGGGTCGGCCACGGTGGCGAGGCCGAAGCGGGCGGTGCGGCCGATGCGGCGCACGAACGGCTCCAGCAGGTCCGAGCCCGAGAAATCGGCGTAGCCGGCGATGCGCGTGCCGCCGCCCTGGCGGAAGCGGCCATTGATGGTCAGGGGGGTGAATTCGCCGGTGCGGACGAGGGCGTCGATACCCTCGCCATTGACACGGGCCCGGGCCCGGAACGGCTCGTCCGGCGAGTAGCCCAGCGCGCCCGCCAGCGGGCCGCCGTCGGCCTCCTGCGCCAGGGCATGCACGCGCAGGTCCTCGATGTCGTCGCCCCACTGGACGTCGCCGTAGAGGAAGTCGCCGCGCCGCGAGAGGCTGAAGGCCATGATCTCGGCGGAGTTCGGACCCACACGACGGATGTTGGTTTCACCGGCCACGGTCCAGCGGCCGTATTCCTGGCTGAAGCCTTCCTCCAGATGGACGTCGGCGGAGAACCGGTCGATGTCGATGGTGAGGGGCAGGGCGCCGCCCGGCGTGTCGTCGGACGCCTCGACAATGGGGCGGCGGATCAGGCGGACGCGGCCGGCCTCGATGGCGCTGGCGTGGAAGCGCCGGGTGACCAGCGCCAGATAGGACCAGTCCACCCGCACGTCGGTGGCTTCCAGCCAGACGCCTTCCTCATCGGTGACGGTGACGCGGTCGATGGTGAAGTCGTCCCAGAGGTCTCCGGACAGGCCCTCCACATTGATGGCGCCGTAGTCGCCCAGCTGCTTGCCGGACACGAAGCCCACCACCAGATCGCGCCCGGCGGGCGACAGCACCACGAGGCGACCGCCGATCAGCACCAGAACGACGAGGGCGATCAGGCCGCCGGCGAGCATGCCGGCGATCAGCGCGGCCCACTGGCGTCGCGTGCGCCGGGCCTTCGCCTCTTTCGGCGTTTCGGGCGCCGTTTCGGGCGGCGTGTCGGCTTCGGGGGGCGTGTCGGTCAAAACGCCTGTCCGATGCTGATGTAGAGCTGGAAGTCGGAGTCGCCCTCGCGCCTGTCCAGCGGGAAGGCGACGTCGGCGCGGATGGGGCCGAAGGGCAGCCTGTAGCGAACGCCGAAGCCGGCGCCGTAGCGCATGTTGCTGAGGTCGGGGGTCTCCTGGAAGCCGACCGCGCCGCCGTCCACGAAGACCACCGCGCCGAAATTCTCGCCGATGTCGCGACGCACCTCGAGCGAGGCCTCGAAGAGGGACAGGCCGCCGCGCGGGGTGTTGTCGGTGAGGCGGGGCCCCACGCCCTGATAGGAATAGCCGCGCACCGACCCGCCGCCGCCGGAATAGAACAGGCGGTCGGAGGGGACGAGAAACTCCTCGGCGCCGACGATGGAGCCGACGCGCAGGCGCCCGGCCAGCACCGTCCGGCCTTCGTCCTGGAGCGGGAGGTAGCCCGTGCCGGTGACATCGGCGCGCAGGAAATACACGTCGTCGTCGCCGGTCACCGCCGTGGGCTGGGCCGAGCCGGACAGGCGCCAGCCGCGGCGCGGGTCGAGCGGGTCGTTGGAACGATCCAGATAGAAGCCTCCACGCGCCGTCAGGATCACCAGATCGCGATCCACATCCACCGGGCCGCGCGTGACGGGATCGAAGCGGGTTTCACTGTACAGGCCGCCGTCCAGGGCCACGCCGTAGCTGTACCAGGAGGTGGCGGCGAACCGCTGGCGCAGGTCGGCGCTGAGGCTGACGGCGGTCCGTTCGTAGGCGTCGGTGTCCTCGTAGATGGCCGCGCTGGCCAGGGCGAGGGTCTGGCCCGGGCGGCGCCAGTGGGGCAGGGACAGTTCGGCGCCGATGCGGCTGTCGATGCGGGCGGCGCGGGCGAGGAAGCGCAAGGTGTCGGCGCGGCCGAAGCGGTTGTGCCAGGTCCAGATGCCGTCGACGCCGGCGCCCTCGGTGGTGGAATAGCTGACACCGGCTTCCAGGATGCGGCGCGGCCGGTCGGTCAGGGTGACGATGATGGGACGGAGGCCCTGGTCGTCGGTCTGGTCGTTGGGGGCCAGAGCGACGCCGACGCCGTCATAGACGCCGGTCTCCAGAAGGCGGCGCTCCAGCTCGGCCACAGCCTCGGGATCATAGACGTCGCCCTCGGTCCAGGGGGCGAGCCCCCCGACCCAGGCCGCGCGGGTCGGTCCCCGGGTCTCCAGCCGGACGCCGTCCAGCCGGACGAGCTCTCCGGCTGCGATGCGGTAGGTGGGCTGCACCTCGAGAACCGCATGGTCCACCACCACCCGGCGGGTCTCGGCGGCGGCGTCGGCATAGCCCCGGCGGTTCAGACCCGAGACGATGCGGCCCTCCAAGGCGATCACGTCGGCGGCCCGGCCCGGGGCGTCGGGGGCGACCTCGACCGCAGCCAGCATGGCCGCCGCGGTCTGGTCGTCCGGCGGGTTCTCCAGCCAGTCCACGCGGGGCTGGTCGAGGGCGAAACGGGGGCCGGGGGTTACGACGATGACAGCGCGCGGCGGGCTTTCACCTTCGACCACTTCTTCGATCACGGCCTGATAATAGCCTTCGGACCGCAGCAGGGCCTCGGCGTTCTCGGCGGCGGCGGCGGCCCGGCGGCGGGCCTGGAAACGGTTCTCGATACGGGCGTCCGTTTCGCCCACGGCGCGCTCCAGCGCCTCCTGAAGATCGCCGCCGACCTCTCCCCGGACCACGGCGCGCGGCTCCGCCTGGACCGCCGTGGCGGCGCTCATGGCCCCCAGGACGGCGGCGATCAGGGGAAACGGACGGGTCAAACGCTACCTCTCCGGCCCGCCGGCAGGACCTGGACGACGGGGACCATCGCCCTGAACCACGTCGATGTGGCGGTGTGACGGCGGGAACCGGGCCTCAATAGAACAGGGTCTCGCTTTCCGGTTGCACCGACTCTTCGGAGCTTTCGGGCGGCGGCGGAAGGGCGGAATAGTCGACCGGCGGCGCATCGGTGGTGGTGGCGGCGCTGTCCACAGCCTCGTCCTCGACGGCCGGCGCGGCCTCGACCGGCGGCGGCGGGGGCGGCGCGTCCCGCTCGGAACTGCGATAGGCCTCGTCATCGCAGGCGGCCAACGCGGCCACCAGGGATACCGCCAGAACCAGCTTGATTTTATTCATGTTCATTCCCCACGCCCGCAAGGTTTCGTTACGGCTGCCAACGCCCGACCGGCGCTCCCGTTCCATTCCCGAGCCCGCCACGCCCGTCAAGGCGTGGAAACCAATCGTTTGCACTGTGGGGGATACCATCGTTCCATATTCAGGGAGACGGTGGCATGGTCAGGGCAGGATATTCCGCCGTAGCGATGGCGCGGGCCAGGGAACTGCCGACGCGGCTTGGCCTGGCGCTGTTCATTGCCGGCGCGGCGACATTGATGGCGCCGTCGATCTGGCCGGTGATCTGGTATGCAGCGATGCTGGTCGGGCAGGCGATCGACTGGGTGGCGTTCAGGCCGTTCCGCGGCGAGCCCGTCTATCCGACGCCGGGCCAGAGCGTCCTGTGCATCGTCTCGGCGGCGCTGAACACGACCCTCTATTCGTCCATCTCGGTCTATCTGTGGATCCAGGGCGGTGAATTCGGTCCCCTGTTCGCCATGATCCAGGTCGCGGGCGGCCTGCTGCACGTCAGTCTGCACATGCACCATGTGCGGTCGCTGCTGATCGCGTCGGTCATACCCCATGCGGCCTATTTCCTGGGCCTGCCGCTGCTGACGCTGGCGACGACGCGCGACCTGGCGGCGGTGGCGATCCTGATCGCGGCGCTGCTGTATGTGGCGCACCTGGTGGTGGCCGTTCGACAATCCATGCGCACGGCGGGCGACATGCGCGCCGCCAAGGTCGAGGCGCTGATCCAGCGGGACCGCGCCAAACAGGCCAGCGAGGCCAAGTCCGAATTTCTCGCCGTCATCAGTCACGAGATCCGCACCCCCCTCAACGCCATGATCTCCGGCGCCAATCTGCTGCGCCGCACGCGGCTCGACACCCGCCAGCGGGAGCATGTGACCATGCTGCTCGAGGGGGGCGACATCCTGCTGGGCCTGCTGAACGACGTGCTGGACTTCTCCAAGATCGAGGCCGGCAAGATGCGGCTGGAGTCCGCCGAGATGAATGTGCGCAACAAGCTGGCCGCCCTGCACCGGCTATGGGAGCCCAAGGCGCTGTCGCAGGGCTTGCGACTGAGCGTGGTGGTGGACGAGGCCGTGCCGGAAACCGTGCGCACCGACCCGCTCCGGTTCCAGCAGATCCTGTTCAACCTGCTGTCCAACGCCGTGAAGTTCACCCGGGACGGCGCCATCCGCGTCAACGTCACCTGGGACGAAGCGACTTCCAGACTGACCGCCGAGGTCCATGACACCGGCTGCGGCATCGCGCCGGAGCAGGTCGACAGCATCTTCGACAGCTTTGAACAGGCGTCGGCGGGCGACACCCGCCGGTACGGCGGCACCGGTCTGGGTCTGGCCATCAGCCGCCGGCTGGCCGAGGTCATGGGCGGCAGTCTGTCGGTGAGCAGCGCTCCGGGCGAGGGGTCCACCTTCACCCTGGTCGTGCGGGTGGAGGCCGCGGAAGCGCGCCGCGCGGCCCAGCCTCGGCCGGCCCCGCGCGCCGCTGCCGTGTCCCTGGAGGGCCGCTCGATCCTGGCGGTGGACGATCATGAGGTGAACCGGCGCATCCTCGACCTGCTGCTGGAGCCGCACGGCTGTCGCCTGACCCTGGTGGAGAACGGCGCCCAGGCGGTCGAGGCGGCCGGGGTGGAGGTGTTCGACGCCATCCTGATGGACATGCAGATGCCGGTGATGGACGGGCTGGAGGCCACGCGCCGTATCCGCGCCAGCGGGCCCAACGTCGCCACGCCGGTCATCGCCCTGACCGCCAACGCCATGGACGTGCACAAGGCGGCGTGGGACGGGGCGGGGGTCCACGCCTTCCTGACCAAGCCCATCGACCCGGCGCTGCTGGCGCGGACCCTGGGCGAGGCCTGCGCGGAACGGGATCAGGCCATGGAAATCGCGGCCGCGGCGGTGGCCTGAAGGCGGCGAAAAAAGAGGCGCCGGACCGGCTTGCCCTGTGGGGGGGACATCCGTATGGTCCGCGCCGCTTCAAGGTGTGGGAGCCCCTAGCTCAGTTGGTTAGAGCATCTGACTTTTAATCAGAGGGTCCTCGGTTCGAACCCGAGGGGGCTCACCATTCCCACGGCGCCGAATGCGGCGTCTGCGCGTTGAAGCCGCGACCGTCCTTCTTCTGATCGGATAAGCTGATGGCCGACACGCCGTCCAGGCGCCCTGCAGGCTTCGTCGAACTGGCGCAGGATCAGGTGCGCCGGTTCTGGAAAACCGTCAGCGTCGAGCCCGACGGCCAGGGCTGGGCCGTCCGGCTGGACGGCAAGATGCCAAAATCTCCGGCGGGCCACAGTCTGGTGCTGCCGACACAAGCTGCGGCGCAGATCGTAGCCGAGGAATGGGCCGGGCAGGGCGAGGTGCTGATTCCCGCCACCATGCCCGCCACGCGGCTGGCCTTCACCGCCATCGACCGGGTGCGCGAGGTGCGCGAGGCGGTGGCCGACGAGATCACCGCCTACGCCGGGTCCGACGTGATCTGCTATCTGGCCGACACCCCCGACACCCTGGTCGAGCGTCAGGCGCGGGACTGGACGCCCTGGCGCGACTGGGCCGAGCGGGAGTTGGGCTGCGTGCTGGTCCCGGTCGCCGGCATCGTGCACCGGCCCCAGGCCGATGAGGCGTTGGCGGCGGTGCGCAAACAGGCGCTGGCGCTGGACGATTACGCCCTGACCGGACTGGCCATGGCCACGCCGCTGCTGGGCTCTGCGTTGCTGGCGCTGGCGGTGCAGCGCGGCGCACTGTCGGGCGCCGAGGCGTTCGACCTGTCGCGGCTGGACGAGGCCTTCACCGAGGATCGCTGGGGCGTGGACGAGGAAGCCGCCGAACGGGCCGAGGCCCTGCGCGCCGAGGCCGTGATGCTGGAGCGGTGGTTCGCGGCGCTGCGCTGAGGCCAATCCTCCCCCATCGGGGGAGGGGGACCATGCGCAGCATGGTGGAGGGGGCTGGCCGGGGGTCTGGCTATGCGACCGCCACGCGCCACCGGCCGGCGATCCAGCCCACCCACACCGGCCCGGCCCGGCTTCAGCCCCCTCCGTCTCGCCGCGATGCGGCGATCCACCTCCCCCGACGGGGGAGGATTTGCCGACTTCGTCCCGCATTTTCGACACCAATGCATTGCCCCATAAGGCTTCGCAGAAAATCTTCGCCCAGTTTTCCGACAGCGTTCCCACGGCCCGTATCCTTCTCCCATCCCGTCGCACGGGAAGGGCGCTCGGCCAGCGACCTTGCGGCGGCGGGCTGTGATCGAGCGGGACTGAGCGGCGGGGCGGATTACTCGCCGGGTCCGGGACATGGAGCGCTGTCCATGCCCGCCCGTCCGGGGCCTAAACACCGGCTAGCGCCACGGCCATTCCGCTTCGAGGCCTCGGGCCTCGAAGCCAGGAAATGGCCCACTATGAATTTGGCGCGTGCCCACCGGGGGCTCTGGCAGAACGATTACGCGGGGCGTCAGCCTTCGTCGAAACGGTATCTGTCTATCCTTACACCGGGCGTCGGCCCGGCGCCCCGTTCCCTTCCCATCACCCCGCGCCGACGGGCGCTTCAGCCTGCGCGCCGTTCAGCGCACAACAACCCGCTCAAGCAGCGAGCGTCCGCGACGCGAGCGGTAGCGCCCTCAAGACTAATCCTCTAGGTCCGGGCCATGTCCCTTCGCGTCGTCACCTGGAACGTCAACTCCGTGCGTCTGCGGGCCGAGCAGGTCGCCCGCTTCGTGGCCGAACAGGCTCCGGATGTGCTGTGCCTGCAGGAAATCAAATGCCTGCCGGACCAGTTTCCGGAAGCCGCCTTCAGGGACATGGGCCTGCCGCACCTGAAGGTCGCGGGTCAGAAGGGCTGGCACGGAGTGGCCATCGCCTCGCGTCATCCTATCGCCGACGCCCCCGATCTGGCCGCCTGTCGCGAGGGACACGCCCGCTGCGTCTCCGGCGTCATTGAGGGCGTGGAGATCCAGAACTTCTACATCCCGGCCGGCGGCGACATCCCCGACCGGGCCCTGAACCCCAAATTCGATCACAAGCTGGATTTCTACGAGCGCCTGACCCGCCAGTTCGCGGCCCGGGACCCGAAGGCGCCCCTGCTGGTGGCCGGCGACCTGAACATCGCGCCGGGCGAGAACGACGTGTGGAACCACCGCTACATGTCGAAGGTCGTCAGCCACACCCCGGTGGAGGTGGCGGCCATGCGGGCGTTGCAGGCGTCCCTCGGGTTCGCCGACGTGATCCGCGACGCCCATCCCGAAGATCAGAAGCTGGCCAGCTGGTGGAGCTACCGCGCCGCCGACTTCCGGCAGTCCAACCGGGGCCTGCGGCTGGACCACCTGTGGACCTCGCCCGGCCTGACCCCCGCCGTCGTTCCCGGCTCGGCCCGCATCCACGACGACGTCCGCGCCTGGGAGCGCCCCAGCGACCACGCCCCGGTGGCCCTGGACCTGGCGATCTGACCACCGAACGACAGAATATTAACGCCCCCGCAACCGGCCGGGGCGCTTAGTCTGTTCGTACAGTTTTTGGGCCGGTCCAAGGGGGGCTGATGCCGAGATTTGGAGCCACGCGCGCACTGACGGCCGTCCTGAGCCGCGGCATGGGCCTGTTCCATCTGCGCACCCCCCTGAAAATGGTCGTGGCCTTCTCCGTGGTTCTGGCCGCCATCGCCGTGATGGGGGTGGTGCTGTTCATCCACATGCAGACGGTCAAGCGGTCCGAAGCGGCCGCGGCCGATGCCCTGGCGACTCTGAGCGCCTCTGCTGCTGCGCGATTTGACCTGACCCGGCAGGAAAACGCGTTGCGCGGCTACATGCTGACAGGCGAGCCCTACTATCTGCGCCGTCTCGATACCGTGCACCGCCCCAGCTATCTGGAGCACGCCGCCGAGCTGGCCCGGCTGGCGACCGATAACCCGGTCCTTGAGGCGCGGGTCGCCGTGCTGAACGCCGCCTATGCGTCGTGGGAGGCCGAGGCCATGGGGCCGACCCGGGCTCTGGCCACCGATCCCGCGCGACGGGCCGAGGCCGCGACCATGGTGGGCGAGGCCGCGCTGGTCGACAGCCTGATCGCCCCGGTGGAGGAAGCGCTCGACGCCCTGCGCGACGATGCGCGCCGCGCCCTTCTGAGCCACAACAGCGCCAGCAGTCGCGCGCTCATCGTCATGGAGGTCGCCCTCGTGGCCGGCATGCTGATCGCCGCCATGATCGCGGCGCTCATGGGCGCCATTCTGGTGCGGGACATGGGGTCGCCCGTGTCGGCCCTGACCGGCATCATGCGTCGCCTCGCCAGGGGAGAGACAGACTTTGTCGCCCCGGGCGTGGGCCGTCGCGACGAGATCGGCGACATGGCCCGGGCGGTGGACACCTTCCGCCGCGCGGCCGTGGTCAAGCAACGCCTTGAGGCGGAAGCCGAGGAGCATCGTCGCCACACCGAAGCCCTTATGATCGAGGCCCAGGCCGCCAACCGCGCCAAGTCCGAGTTCCTCGCCACCATGACCCACGAGCTGCGCACGCCCCTCAACGGCGTGCTGGGCATGGCCCAGATCATGGCCCATGACGAGCTCTCGCCCGCCCAGCGTCAGCGGCTGGGCACCATCAATGACTCCGGCGCGGCCCTGCTGCGCATCATCAACGACATCCTCGACATCTCGCGCATCGAGGCCGGGCGCCTGTCGCTCGATCCGGCGCCCTTCAACATGCGCGTCTTCGGCGATGACCTGGCCGCCCTGTATGGCGCGCTGGCCGCCGAGAAGGACCTCGAATTCAGCCTGACTGTGGCGCCGGAGGCCGAGGGCTGGTTCATGGGGGATGCGGTGCGCATCCGGCAGGTGATGGGCAACCTATTCTCCAACGCCCTGAAATTCACGGACGCCGGGCGCGTCGAAGGCCGGATCGAGCGTGAGGACGACATCCTGCGGCTCAGCGTCACCGACACCGGGCCCGGAATCGCCGCCCAGGATCGCGCCCGCCTGTTCGACCGCTTTGTGCAGGCCGACGGCTCCAGCACGCGCAGGCACGGCGGGGCCGGCCTCGGCCTGGCCATCTGCCGCGACCTGGCCGCCTTGATGGGCGGGACGGTGACGGTGCAGAGCACGCCGGGCGAAGGCTCTACCTTCGCGCTCGAGATCGCCCTGGCGCCCGCCGAGTCTGCCCCGCGCGACGATGAACGCACCGCCGCCCCGGATCGTCCGGTGCGCGTGCTCATCGCCGAGGACAACCCCGCCAACCGCATTGTCCTGTCGACCCTGCTCAGCCAGTTCGCCATCCAGAGCGAGGCCGTCGAGGACGGCGAGGCGGCGATCGAGGCCTGGGCCACGGGCGACTGGGACGCCATCCTGATGGACATCCACATGCCCAGGATGGACGGCATCGCGGCCACGGCCGGCATCCGCGAACGCGAGAAGTCCGAGGACCGGCCCCGCACCCCCATCATCGCGGTGACCGCCAGCATCCTGGCCCACGAGACCGACGGCTATCTGGCGGCCGGCATGGACGGCTGGGTGCCCAAGCCCGTGGACGCCCGCCGGATGCTTGAGACCCTGCAGAACGCGCTGGGCGTCTAGGCCTCAGGGCTGCAGGCGATAGCCGCCCGCGTCGGTGACCAGCAGGCGGGCCTGGCCGGGCTCGGGTTCGATCTTCTGGCGCAGGCGGTAGATATGGGTCTCGAGCGTGTGGGTGGTGACCCCGGCGTTGTAGCCCCACACCTCGGTGAGCAGCTCCTCGCGCGACACCGGCTTGGCCCCGGCGCGGTAGAGGTATTTGAGGATGTTGGTTTCCTTCTCCGTCAGCCGGATCTTCTTGTCCTTGGGGCCCATCAGCATCTTGCCGGCGGGCCGGAACTCATAGGGACCGATGGCGAAGACCGCGTCCTCGGACTGTTCGTGGCTGCGCAGGTGGGCGCGGATGCGCGCCAGCAGAACCCCGAAGCGGAAGGGCTTGGTGACATAGTCATTGGCGCCGGAATCCAGCCCCAGAATGGCGTCGGAATCCGCCGCCGCCCCGGTCAGCATGATGATCGGCGACTTGACCCCGGCCTTGCGCATCTGGCGGCACGCCTCGCGGCCGTCCATATCGGGCAGGTCCACGTCCAGCAGGATCAGGTCGGCGCGGATCTCGCGGCCCATGCGCACGCCGTCGGCGGCCGTTGCGGCCTGGACGGTCTTGAACTCGTCATGCATGTCCAGCTGCTCGGCCAGGGCCTCGCGCAGTTCATTGTCGTCGTCGATGATCAGCAGGGTCTTGGATTGCGCCATGCAACAAGAATGGCGAGCGCCGGGCCGATCGCCAAGGCTTGAACGGCGAAATTCGCTCCTGCGGCGGGACTTTAGGGCCGATCAGGCGGTCGAGCGGGCGCCGAACAGGCCCGAACCCACGCGAACATGGGTGGCGCCGAACCGCACGGCGCTCTCGTAGTCGCCGCTCATGCCCATGGACAGCACCCCGAGGCCATTGCGAGCCGCGATTCGGGACAGCAGGGCGAAATGCATGGCCGGCTCCTCCTCAAGCGGGGGGATGCACATCAGACCCTGAAGATCGAAATCGTAGTCGGCGCGAACCTTCGCGATGAAGGCGTCGGCCTCGGGCGGGATGACGCCCGCCTTCTGCGGCTCCTCGCCGGTGTTGATCTGGACCAGCACCCGCGGCCGCACGCCGGCCTTCGCGCCGGCCTCGGCCAGGGCCCGCGCCAGCTTTTCCCGGTCCAGGGTCTCGATCACGTCGAACAGGGCCAGCGCCTGATCCGCCTTGTTCGACTGCAGCGGTCCGATCAGCCGCAGGTGCAGGTCGGGCAGGGCGGCCCGTCGTTCGGTCCAGCGGCCCTGCGCTTCCTGAACCCGGTTTTCGCCGAACACCCGCTGGCCCGCGTCCAGCGCGGCCTGGATCGCGGCCTCGGGCTGCTGCTTGGAAACGGCGGTCAGCGTGATATCCGAAGGATCCCGCCCTGCCGCGCGGGCCGCCTCGACGATGCGGCGGCGCACCGTATCGAGGGCTGAGGCGACGAGAGAATCCATGGTCCTGTCCGACGAAGCGACCCGGCTGTGGGAGACGGCCAAGGCCTTAAACCGCGCCGCGGCCCGTGTCAGCCCGTCCGCGGCGGGCCTGCCGCCCCTGATCTTTGTCACCGATCCGGACCGCACGCCCTGTCCGTGGGAGCTCGCCGCCCGTCTGCCAGCCGGAGCGGCGGTGATCTATCGCGGCTTCGGCCGGCCGGAGGCGGAGTCGGACGCCCGGCGGCTGAGGGCGGTCGCCCGGCAGGCGCAGCTGCGCTTGCTGATCGGACTGGACGTCGCCCTGGCCGTCGCCGTCGGCGCAGACGGCGTCCATCTGCCCGAACGGGCCCTGCACCGGGCGGCGGAAGCGCGAGCCGCCGGTCTGTCCCTGGTCACCGGGGCGACCCATTCTTCAGAGGCGCTCGAAAGGGCCGCAGACCTCGGGCTCGACGCCGCCGTGCTGTCGCCGGTCTTCGTCACCGCCAGTCCGTCCGGGGGCGCGGCGCTGGGCGTGGAACGTCTTGGCGCAATGGTGCTGGCGGCGCGCCTGCCGGTGCTGGCCCTGGGCGGAATTCACGGGCAGAACGCGCAGGCGCTGGGATCCAGCGGCGTCGCCGGCCTGTGCGCGGTCGAAGGGATCGTCAGGGCGTTCGCTCCGGGATCGCCTAGAACTTGAAAATGGTTTCCAGCCGCACGCGGGGCTGTGAGCGGCGGTCGGATTCCACCGGGCGGGCAGGATCCGTCTGGGGTTCGGACAGGGACGCGGCCGCACCGACGCGAAGGCGCGGGTTCAGGCGGTAGTAGGCCCCGGCCTGAACGTCGCTCCAGTCCGCTTCGCGGCCGACCGGTTGATTGAGGTTCAGGTCGAGACCCCAGCGGCCGTCCTCGTTCCACTGCAGACCGCGCCGCGGCGCGTCGCGCTGGGACACCAGATCGTTGCGGACGACGGGGGAGGCCTGCACGGACTCGCGCATCTGCGCCGCGGCGTCATGCGCCGTCGCCGTCAGGGCCGCCGCAGCGACCATCGCAACCATGAGTCCCTGGACCCGCATCACTCGTTTCCGCCCTTCAAGCGGCCTGGACCGTTGTTTGTCCCTCGCCGACCGGATCGGCGAGGCCCATACCGGCATTTGCGATTAGACATTGTCTCTCGGCCCGGTCAACGCAATGCGAGGCCCCTAACAAGGTTCCGTGACAGGTTCATGCACGCCTGTGGCTCGCGCAACACGGGAGTTCCCGGATCAGAATGCGACGGACCGCTTGTCAGCGCGGCGGTTCGCCATGCTATAGACCCTGAAGGCGGTCCGTGGGGGCGCGGCGTCGGTCGTCCGGTCGCGTGCGCCCGGCGGTGCGGCTATACATTTGACGGAGTTTCCCATGGCCATCACTCGCGGCGTGTCGATCGCCCTGATCGCCTCCAGCATCGCCCTCGCGAGCTGCGGCAGCCTCAACCCCCTTTCGCGCGGCGATGACACGGCTGCGGCCGAGGCCCAGCAAGGCATCGGGGTCAACAGCTTCCTGTGGCGCGCTTCGCTCGACACCCTCTCCTTCATGCCGCTCATCACCGCCGACCCGTGGGGCGGCGTGATCAACTATGACTGGCACACCCCGGCCGCGTCGCCGAACGAGCGCTTCAAGGCCACGGTCTTCATCCTCGACACGCGCCTTCGCGCCGACGCGCTGAACGTGTCCATCACCCGCGAAGTCCGCAACGAAGCGGGCCAGTGGATCGCCCAGCCGGTGAATCCCCAGACCGAGACGGATCTGGAGAACGCCATCCTGACCCGTGCGCGGGAGCTGAACCTCGCCCACGCCGGCTGATCGCCGGAGCCAGACTGACTGCATGACGCGATACGATCCCCGGACGGCCGAACCCCGCCAGCGTGCGCGCTGGGAGGCGGCGAAGGCCTTCGTGACCCCGACCGGCGACACCGGGCGGCCCAAATACTATGTGCTGGAGATGTTCCCCTACCCCAGCGGGAACATCCACATGGGCCACGCCCGCAACTATGTGATGGGCGACGTGGTGGCGCGTCACAAGCGGGCCCAGGGCTTCGACGTGCTGCATCCCATGGGCTGGGACGCCTTCGGCATGCCCGCCGAGAACGCGGCCATGGAGCGGGGCGTGCATCCCGGCGACTGGACCTGGTCCAACATCGCCGCCATGCGCGACCAATTAAAGCTTCTGGGCCTGTCGCTGGACTGGAGCCGCGAGTTCGCCACCTGCGACCCGGCCTATTACGGCAAGCAGCAGGCCTGGTTCATCGAACTGCTGAAGCGCGGTCTGGTCTATCGCAAGGAAGGCGTCGTCAATTGGGACCCGGTGGACAACACCGTTCTGGCCAACGAGCAGGTGATCGACGGCCGCGGCTGGCGCTCCGGCGCCGAGGTCGAGAAGAAGAAGCTGACCCAGTGGTTCCTGCGGATCACCGACTACGCCGATGATCTGGTGGAGGGTCTGTCCTCCCTCGACCGCTGGCCCGAGAAGGTCCGGCTGATGCAGGCCAACTGGATCGGCCGCTCCACCGGCGCCCGGGTGACCTGGCCGCTGAAGGGCGAGGTTCCTGAAGGCTTCGAGAGCGTCGAGGTGTTCACCACCCGGCCCGACACCCTGTACGGCGCGTCCTTCGTGGGCCTGGCCCCCGATCACCCGCTGTCGGCCGCCATCGCCGCGCGCAATCCGGCGGCCGTGGCCTTCATTGCCGAGTGCAAGAAGGGCGGCGCCAGCCAGGCCGAGATCGACCAGGCCGAGAAGATCGGCTTCGACACCGGCCTGACCGCCGTCCATCCGCTGGACCCGACACGCACGGTTCCCGTCTGGATCGCCAACTTCATCCTGTCGGAATACGGCACCGGCGCCATCTTCGCCTGCCCGGCCCATGACCAGCGCGATCTGGATTTCGCCCGCAAGTATGACCTGCCGGTGATCCCGGTGGTGCGCCCCGACAGCGCCGGCGAGGACTTCGCCGTGGCGGATGAGGCCTATGTGGGCCCGGGTCGCATCTTCAACTCGGCCGATCTGGACGGGCTGGACGTGGAGTCCGCCAAGACGGCTGCGGTCGCGCGCATCGAGGCGGCCGGTCTGGGCGAAGGCGCCACGGTCTATCGCCTCCGGGACTGGGGCGTATCGCGCCAGCGCTACTGGGGCTGCCCCATCCCCATCATCCACTGCGAGGCGTGCGGACCGGTTCCGGTCCCGAACGACCAGCTGCCGGTGGAGCTGCCGAAGGACGTGACCTTCGACGTGCCCGGCAATCCGCTGGATCGCCACCCCACCTGGAAGCACGTCAAATGTCCCTCGTGCGGCGCGGACGCCCGGCGCGAGACCGACACCCTGGACACCTTTGTGGACAGCTCGTGGTATTTCGCGCGCTTTACCGATCCCACGGCCGATGCGCCCATCGACAAGGCGGCGGCGGATCGCTGGCTGCCGGTGGACCAGTACATCGGCGGGGTCGAGCACGCGATCCTGCACCTGCTGTACGCCCGCTTCATCACCCGCGCCCTGTCCGATGCGGGCCTGATGGATGTGAAGGAGCCGTTCGCCGGCCTGTTCACGCAAGGGATGGTGGTCCACGAGACCTACAAGGCGGCCGACGGCAAGTGGGTCGAACCCACCGACGTGGAGGTCGTGACCGAAGGTGAGAAGCGCACCGCCACGCGCCGTTCCACCGGCGAGGTCCTGAGCATCGGCGACATCGAGAAGATGTCCAAGTCCAAGAAGAACGTGGTGGCGCCCGAAGAGATTCTGGAGGCCTACGGCGTGGACGCCGGGCGTCTGTTCGTGCTGTCCGACAGCCCGCCCGAGCGCGATGTCCAGTGGACCACCGGCGGCGTCGAGGGCGCCAGCCGCTTCGTGCAGCGGGTCTGGGCCGAGTTCGACGGCTTCGATCCCGCGAAGTCGGGCGACGCCAAGCTGGACGAGGCCCTGCGCCGCGAGACCCACAAGGCCGTCAAGGCGGTCAGCGAAGGGGTCGAGGGCTTCCGCTTCAACGCCGCCATCGCCAAGCTCTACGCCTTCGTGGCCGTCATCCGCGCCCATGCGGACGCGGGCGGCGAAGCCCGGCTTGAAGCTTTGTCGGCCCTGGCCCGGCTGATCGCGCCCTTCACCCCGCACCTGGCCGAGGAATGCTGGAGCCGTCTGGGCCAGGACGGCATGGTTCTGGATGCGCCCTGGCCGGACTACGATCCGGCGCTGGCTGTCGACGACGAATTGACCCTGCCCATCCAGATCAACGGCAAGCGGCGCGGCGAGGTGGTCATGCCGCGCGGCGCGCCCGAGGATCAGGTGCGCGAGGCGGCTCTGGCGAACCCGCAGGTTCAGGCCTACCTTGCCTCGGTCAGCCAGTCGGTCCGAAAGGTCATCGTGGTGCCCGACCGCATTATCAATCTGGTGGCCGGATGATCCGTCTGGCCCGCATCGGCGCCGCGTTCAGCGCCCTGATGATGCTGGCCGCCTGCGGCTTCACGCCCCTGTACGCCGAACCGGGCGTTTCGCCGACCCTGTCGCGCATCTCGGTCTCGGTTCCCGACACCCGGGTGGGCTATGAACTGCGGCAGGCGCTGGAGGACGAGCTGGCGTGGGATCGCGGGCAGACGCCGTTGTGGCGGCTTCAGACCGACGTGGAACAGCGCCGAGCGGCGCTCGGCCGCCGGGTGGACGACACGGTCTCGCGTTATGAACTGGTCATGGTGGTGCGCTACCAGCTGACGCCCGTCTCCGGCGGGGAAGCCATTACCGATGCGGTGACGGCCACGGTTACCTACGCCGCCGCCGATCAGGCCTACGCCGCCATCGCGGCCCAGCGCGACGGCGAGCAGCGCGCCGTGGCGGAGGCCGCGCGCCTGATCCGCCTGGACGTGTCGCGTGTCCTGGCGGAGCTGAACCAGCCCTAAGCGGCCGCGCTGCCGTTCGAGGAGGATGAACGTCATGTCCCTGAACCGACGCACCCTGCTGGCGGCCGCCGCCCTGCTGGCGCCCGGCGCCGCCCTGGCGCGGACGCGGGCCATGACCGTCTACAAGACGCCGACGTGCGGCTGTTGCGACGGCTGGGTTGAACACCTCCGGCGCGCGGGTTTCGAGACCACGGTCGAGATCCTCGACGATCTCTCCTCCATTCGTCGCCGCCACGGCCTGCCGGACCGGCTGATGTCGTGCCATTCCGGTGTGGCGGACGGCTACATCTTCGAGGGCCACGTGCCGGCGACCGACGTCATCCGTCTGCTGGACCAGCGTCCGCGTGCGGTGGGGCTGGCCGTGCCCGGCATGCCTTTGGGCTCCCCGGGCATGGAAGTTCCCGGGCGTCCGGGGCAACCCTATGAAACCCTGCTGGTGCTGAACGGGGGCGCAGCCCGGGTCTACGCCCGTCACAACCAGGGCTGAGGCGCATGGGCCCCGGCGCGGCGGGACTGATGCTGGTTCTGCCCCTCGCAGGAGCCGGCGCGGCGGCAGGCCTCGGCGCGGCGGTCCTGACCGTCCGACTGGAAGAAACCGGACCCCGGCGCGCCTCTCCCATCCTCATGATCGGCCTCGCGGCCCTCGGTGCAGCGGCCGGTGCATGGTCCGGCTTCGGTCCAGCCCCGATCGTGGTCACCGCGCTGCTGGGCTGGAGCCTGATTCTGATTGCAGCCGTCGACGCCCGCCACTTCTGGCTGCCGGACTGGCTGACCCTGCCATTGCTGGCGGGCGGTCTGGCGACGACGGCGCTGTTCGACCGGCCCGCCCTGATGGACCATCTGATCGGCGCAGCTGTCGGGTTCGCCGTGCTGTGGGGGATCGCGGCGCTCTATCGCCGGACGCGGGGACGCGAGGGTCTGGGCGGCGGCGACTTCCGGCTGCTGGCGGCGGCGGGGGCGTGGGTGGGCTGGATGGGCCTGCCCAGCGTGCTGCTGTGGGCGTCCGTGGCCGGCCTCAGTCTGGTTCTGGCGCGTCTGGTCCTGAAGCAGCCGGTGTCGGCCGAGGACCGCCTGCCCTTCGGCGTCTTTCTGGCGCTGGGGATCTGGATGACCTGGCTCTACGGGCCGCTGGGCCTGTAGGCGGCGAAGCCGTCCAGCGGGATGCGCTCGCCCGCAGCGTCGCGCACCGTCACCGCCCGCAGCCGGTCCGCATCGTCGCCCGCCAGCATCAGGCCGAACGGATTGACCGAAACCTTCAGGTCGCCCAGCGGCATGATCCCGGCCCGCGTCCCGATCACCCGCCCGCCCCAGAACGGCCCATCGACCCGCTCGGCGGACAGGCCCAGGTTGTCGGCCCCCGCCATGTCCAGCACCAGCCGCAGCGGCGTCAGCACCGCCAGCATGAGCACCAGCGACGCGGCGAAGACGAGGATCAGGGTCAGCCGGCTCACGGCGCTACGGTTCCCTGCGCCTGCAGGGTGGCGTCGGCGTTTTCCAGCACGCTGAGGCTGGCGATGGTCAGCCCGGCCCGCTCCAGCGCGGCGATCCAGCCGAACAGGCGGGCGGTTTCGGCCGACTCCACCGCGAAGGTCGCATCGGCTCCATCCTGCGAGACCTGAACGGCGACACCCGCCTCGGCCGCGCTGTCGGTCAGCAACGTCTCGAGATCGGCAGGCGTTCGCGCGGTCCCGCCAGCCGTGTCGATCCCCGCCGCCGCCGAGGCCAGGGCGTGGGTCTGAACGGCGGCGTCCAGCCGGTCGTCTGCGCCGGCCTTCCAGGCCAGCATGGGCGCCAGGATGAGGAACCACGCCAGCACGAGCGCCAGCACCCCGCCGAGCACGCCCAGCATCACATGCTCGCGGGCGGTGCGGCCGTCCCACCAGACCCGGCCGGCTTTCACCTGTTCGTTGAAGGCGTTCATGCGGCGGCTCCGATGATCACGTCGCTGACCATGCGGCCGTCCTCCTCAAGGGTGGTCTCGTCGGTCAGGCCGAGGCCCGAGGCGGCGAGGGCGGCGTCCAGCGCCTCCAGATCACCATAGGCGCCGTAGGAGACGGTCGCCCGCACCTGACCGTCGTCATAGACCGACAGGGCGTCCAGCTCGGTCCCGTCCACCTGCTCGACGGCGGCGAACAGGGCGGCGGTCACGCCCGAAACGCCGCCGGACGCGGCGGTGGCGTTCAGGCGCCGCTGGGCCTCCGCCGCCGGATCGGCGTCGGGCGCCATGTCGGGGAACGCCTCGCGCAGCATGGCGGTGCTCTCGCTGTTCAGCTCGCGCGCCGCCAGATCGTCCCGCGCGGCCGCCACGCCGAGCAGCAGCAGGGGCGACAGGACCAGCAGGCCCGCCATCACCGCGGCGCGGCGCCACGCGGCCAGCCCCTCGGCGGCGGCGCGGGTGCGGCCGATCAGATTGACCGGCGGGTTCAGGGCGGCCTGGACCAGCATGGCCTCCACGTCCTCTGCGCGTTCCACCGGGGTCACCGGGCGCTCGCCGGCGATCAGGGGCGCCAGATCCGGCTCCACCGTCACCGACAGGTCGATGCCCCGCAACGCGGTCATCGGGCCGAAGCCCACCGAGGTCAGGCCCTCGCCCCCAAGCGGCGGCGCGAGGGTCAGATGGTCCGGTATGATCACGTCCGGGGTCACGCCGAGGGATTCGGCATAGGCGATCCAGGCGTCCACCAGCGCCGCATTGGCCACGGCCACCAGACGCCGGCCGTCGGTCTCGCGGCGCGGGCCCAGTGACACCCGGAGCCGGTCGGGCGGGGCGGCCAGATCGTCGCGCAGGGCCCACAGGGCGGCGGCCCGGCCCTGCGCCTCGTTGCGTCCGGGCAGGTCCAGCCAGCGCACCATGACGTCGGCGCCCGGGGCCACGGCCACGGTGCGCATGGGGCTCGGCGGGGCGCCCGCGCGATCGGGCGTCAGCAGGCCCCGCTGCAGCACGCGGCCGTCGCGGTCCACCGCCAGCCAGGGGGACGGCTGGTCCGCCGAGGGCGCCAGCAGGAGAAGTCGGGTCAGGGTCATTCGTCGGTTGTCCATCGGCGCGCCACCGTGCGAACCGCCCCGCCGGGGACGGCCTCGATCAGGGCGCTCATGACCGCCTCGGCGCCGCCATGGGCGACCCGCGCGTCGAGGGCGAAGAAGCGGGTGAAGACGCCGGCCTGATCATAGGCGGCGTTGGAGGGGGTGAGTCCGGCCAGGGCCGGCTGGCCCCAGAAGGCGGCGGTGTCGGTCCAGCCCCCGGGGGGCCGCGCTGCGATCACGCGCCGGGCGGCGGAGTCCGACAGACGGCCGTCAGTCATCATGACCAGCAAAACGGCCTGGTCCGGCGTCAGGGTGTTTACATTGATCCCGGTGACTCCCGTCACCGGCAAGGCGCACAGATGGGGCCGCAGGCGGGCGTAGTCCTCGGCCGACACGCCGCGTACAGCGCGCAGTTCGCTGACCTCGGCCAACAGGGTTCCGCCGGTGCGGTAGGGGGTCGCCTGACCGGCGTAGGCGCCGTCCTCTCCGCCCAGCGGCTCGGACCGGCTGTCGGTGTCGATCCAGTCCACCAGCCCGTCTGCCATGGCCCGCGCCCGCGCCTCGGCCACGCCGACGGCGCGGGACAGAGCCAGGAACTGGCGCACGCCGTCGTCATTGCGGGCCAGCGCCTCGTCCTGGCCGGTCACCACGCTGTTCAGATTGAAGCACGCCTGCCCGTCGCGCACGGTCACGCGGATCGCCCCGCCCTCGTCCACCGGAAAGTCGAAGGTGCGGCCGTTCCATTCCGGCTCCAGCGGTGTACGGCTGCTGTTCTGGTCCATGAGCCGGCGCACCTGACTCCGCGCCAGCGTCTCGGCGCCCAGGCCGTACCACTGGGCTTGATCCATGGCCGAGGCGTTGGTGGCTCGCCGCACGGAGAAGCGGATGTCGTCCAGCATGACCACGGACAGCGCCGCCATCACAGCCACCAGCAGCAGGACGGTCAGGAGGGCCATGCCCTCGCGCTCGCGCCGGGAGGGCTTCATGCGTCCGCCCCCGCCACCACGAACAGCTGGCTCACGGGGCCATAGCCCTCCAGCGTCAGATCGATACGCACCGCATCAGGCAGGGGCCGGTTTCGGACCGGCCGCCAGTCCGCGATGGGGTCGCCGTCCAGAATGGCGGTGACCTGTGCGTTCTCCACATTCTCAAGCAGCACCTGCGGCTCGGCCGGGCGGGCGCCGTCGAGCCGTTCGCGCACCCGGCGCTCGAGCCGTCCGTCGACCAGACGGTACTCCACCCGCTGCATGGAGGCGCGCTGGGCCTCGCCCGGATTGATCCAGCCGCGGCGGGTGACGGCGAACAGGGCCTCGCCGCCCAGTTCGAACGCCGCCTCGGGCGCCCCGTCCGCGCCGCGCACCCGCCGGGGCGCCGCCTGACCCAGATCGGCCCGCATCAGGGCGCGGGTGCGCTGGAAGGCGGCGGTGCGTTCGCTGGCGTCCCGAACCGCCAGGCGGTTGTCGATGGCGAAGGACAGCAGGCCCACCCCCGCCGAGGCGATCATGGCGAAGATGGTCAGGGCGACCAGAACCTCGACCAGGGTGAAGCCCGCGCGCCGGGTCATTGCACGCTCCGGAACACGGCCAGATCGGCGGCGTGCTCGCCGCCGTCGCTGACGGACACGTCGATGCGCAGAATACCCGGATCCTGGGTGGCGGTGACGGTGCGGGTCCAGCGCCAGTCGCGCCCGGCCAGCTCAATCTGTCCGTTATCGGTTCCCGGGGACGGCGGGTCGCGGGCGATCACGGCCTCCACGGCCACGTTCTCAGCCACCACGGCGCCGAAGGCGCGGGTCTCGGCGCGCACGGCCGAACGCACCCCCTCGCCCATGAGGTTCAGCAGGGCCAGGGCCGCCAGGCTGAACACGCCCAGGGCCACCACCATCTCGATCAGGCTGAACCCCGGCCGCTCAGTCATCCACGCGCACCTCGCCGGAGCCGTC
>Ga0114898_1000278_pt1 | contig 42809 bp, 39 predicted proteins | sample Malvired_Geostar_FD_83496 | JGI IMG/M metagenome (GOLD analysis project Ga0114898, IMG submission 83496) | Marine viral communities from the Global Malaspina Expedition - Malaspina viral metaG DeepMed_Geostar | ecosystem: Environmental > Aquatic > Marine > Oceanic | place: Mediterranean Sea...
TAGATTTTTTCCATATTCCCTGAATTTTTGAAAGCTCTTGTTTCTATTCGCCGCATCTGACGCAAAGTTCTGCTGTAATGTTTGAGACAATCTACCCAGACTCTGTGAAGTTCCACTCCACCATTGGGCATTAGCACCTGTACCTCCACCCCCACCAATACCAAAAGCACCTATCTGTTGTCTAGGTTGCTGTGGGGTTTGGGACTGTATTCGTGTGTAAGGCATTAATCATTTAATTCATAAATTAGGCATGATCAACAAGATCGGCATTATCCCCATATTGATCCAAATCAGCCTGATTCTTTTTGTAAGTGGAATATGCCCCACCCAAATCCAACATCCCTGCCACATAATTAGGTTGGGCTATCTCCTTGTTTATATTCCTCATTTCAGCTTGAGAATATAGTGCATCACTCATCCCCCCAAGCATCCTACCTTCTTCCCTGAATTTAGCCCCCATATCCTTTGCTGCCCTGTATTCAAGGTAGTCACGGTTGGCTTCATCTATGGATAGGGCTACAGCAGTACCTGTTACACCCCTAGAAGCCGCTTGCGCCCTTATCTCACCTATGTTCCTTTGAGCTATCTTCTGTGCCTTTTCTGTATCAAAGACATCCTGTATGGTAGCCCTGCGTTCTTCTGCCGCAGTTGAGGTTAAACGAAGTAATTGTTTCCTTCTCGAAAGCTCTGTTAATTGTTCCTGTCTTTGTTCCTGCGCTCTTGCCGCACTCCTTTGAGCCATGAGACTAGCACCTGTCTGTGCCGCTGATAACATGAACATTGCCGCTGGACTACACATCTCCTCTTACCTTCCAGAATTTTCTAAATTTATAACCGTTTCTTGTGATTTCAGTACCTAGTTCAAAACCCATGTACTTTAACCATTTGATATGTACTTCATTTCGTACATCTATGATATTATATACGATCCTGTATCTTCGCAGTAGTTTAGCAAGCCATTCTTTACAATGCCTCAAGAACTCAAGCTTAATCTTTGAAATATCATCACTCCCCAGCATCCAGACATATCCAGAATAAGGAATGTTTTCTATGTCTCCTGAACCAAATACAGCAATAGCCTTATCATCCTTCTTGTTCCATACCGTATAGCATTCAATTGAATCCCTGACTCCCGAAACAAGGGCATTTTCTATATCCACCAGACCATGTGCCTTTAGTTCATTCAAGTCTGCATCCCTCAATCTGGGGGCTAGGCTCTTGGCATGATCTTCTGTAGATTTGAGGATGCAATTATCAGTATAATCTTTAACGAGAAGTTCTTCTTGAAGTACCATTTACGAAGCTTTCAAATTCAGCAGAGATCAGTTGGACAGGCAAATAAGTAGGATTTAAAATCTTTATCTCTACATCTTCAGCCCTTGAAAGAACTGGGAATTTAAAGACTCCATTCTTAACAATGTTGTTTTGTTGGAGATTTAAACCATTCGAGTCTCCCAGAGGGGTTCCTTTAAAGACAGAAGAGAAGGCATCCCTACCCTTGGGTTTAACCGTGATCTCGAAGTATCCAGTATTCTCATAAGATACCTTACCATTCCTTATCTGGTTCCTCATGTTCATTACATGGGTTCTTCCCCCCATTTTGGAATCCTCCCTCAATGCTGGAGAAGCCATTTCATATTCCATGTTGTATTCCAAGCCTACAAAGAACTCACTACCTGTGGTATTCCCTTCCAATGTGAACCTGTCTTTATTGGAACCAACTGCTGTAGCTTCTATTTCTACATAATCCCCCAGAGGACTAAATCCTAATGCGGAGTTGGCAGTAGATGAATCTATTTTCTTTAGTACCTTTAGCTTACTTATATCTCCTCCCATTACATTTCTGGAAAGGGTATAAGTAGTGAGGTCTGTGGCTGAATCATACGCTTTAGTAGTGAAATGTGAGGCTACTTCAGTATCCAAAACATGATCCAAATGAAAGCTTTTCTGGGGTGCTGGATTCTTATTATCAGCCAAATCCATTTTTAAGAATACTAAATTCTTACTTACTCCACCAATGTCTTCAGAAGCATATATATATAATTCTGAATTGAGGATAGCTATATCTAATATTGTTAATTTATCGTGGAATAGGAATTCAAACCAAGAACTTTGAACCTTCTCCCTCCCCTTCCAATAGTATTTATAAATCTTTATTCTTTTAAATCCTACTTCTTCACCACAACTAGTGTCATCACAGATATGAGTAAGACTTGTATCAAGGACAGCTATTACCTTCTCCTTTGAAGACCCTGCCAATACTATTTCAGTACCTCCATTCTCTATATAACTGGGGACATGTTCTGTTATTTCCACCCCTTCATATTTATTATTATCATTGGTAATAAAGTATTCATAGATGCCTACATGCCCTCCCCTTTTGAACCCGAAATATATCTGTGCATCCAATGTGATTGGTTCGATATTAGTATCCATTTCATAGGAGGATTTATGCAGGATACTCACAGTCTTCGGAGTTAAACTATCCCCACCTTCCAAGGAAAATTGGGCATTTTCAGAGAATAGAATCAAACGATTATCAAAAGGTAATGCGTATTTAAGGTTGATAACCTTGTCATAAGCCACTCCAACATCTATTGGATCACTATCCTTTGAAACCCTGACAGTCTTCCTGAAGAAATTATAGTAATATCCCACCTCTGACATTATTACCTTGTCCTCACAAATGAAGCCAAGCCTATCCTTAAAGAAGAATACATTACTAATTGCTTTGCCTACAAAAGAAGGAGTGGGATTGGTTTCTTCTGTACCCGCTATCCTAGCATCCCAAGTTTCATCGGTCATAGTGAACTCATTGAGTGCGGTACTCTTAATGACAAGCGGCATATTGTCCCCTAAAGCTTTCCTGACTTCAGATTCATTATCTGTATCAGTCATCCACCCCAAGCATTCTGTCCAAGTCCCTTCAGCAACATCTCCGTCATCCAAAGATTCATCATTGGTTTGGAACTCTACAAAGTAATCATCCTCATCCCCATCCAGACTCCCATGAACCTTGACCCTGTATCCCTTTGGAGCCTTCAGGGGAAGATCAGTAATATGGTCTACAGCTTTAAAGACCAAACCCAATCCTGATCCAGCCAAACCATCATCAACTGATATACTGGCAATACCTCCAGTTTTCTTGAGAACAAGTAAATTGCCATATCTATCTACAGAGGTTAAGTCTCCAGCAGTAATGGCTGTATTGGTGTATGCGTTTGTTACATATTTAAGTAACCCATCCCCACTATCATTATCAGAACCAGCATCAGGATCATCTTTTCCCCCACGAAGTCCTGCGGCAATAACTTCACTATCTGCTGATTTTGCCTGTTGCGTGTCAGTAGGCGTTAGAGATTTACCAGAAGTATATGTATAAGTGTTATCACCTATAGTAATTTCATACTTCTTTTCGTAATCCCCCTGCTTTATAAATACCAAGGCTGTTTCATCCCCATCAACTCCTTCAGCATCCTTATATGTATTTACATTGGTGGACGGAGTCCATGTTTCACCAGCCGCTTCACATTTTGCTTGAGTGTTGTGTTGGGTATCTGTGCAAGAACCAGCCATTACCACAACCTTGCTATCATTAACAATGAAAGTGGTATCCAATGCTGTTGTTGCCCTTAAAGTTCCGCCAATTAAATATGCTGATTCAGCGGCCTCATAGCTGTCATTTATTTTGGCTTGAGTACCATCCAGATTGAAAATCTTCATTTCATCATCCTTCACTATAATTGCATACTTTTCAGTAGCACTTCGCTTTATAGTGTGGATAAATCCAGAAAATATATTCTCTGAATCTGTGTATCCCTCACCTACCACCACATCCTTAATGAAATGGGTACTGGGACGTTTAGTTAGTCCCTTCGTGGGGTCTGAATAGGCATTAACCTGTGCTACTGCCTGTGTGGAATACTTTAAGCTTTCTGGCTGTTGCGATACCCCATTGATCAGGTTGGGAACTTTGTAGGTAATCAGGGGCATTATCTGTTTAGTACACCAGCTACTGAAACATCATCAAAAATAGTCCTGTCGGCATTTTGAGAGTCGTAGTCAATGAACTTTGCCTTGGCGATTATCTCATCACGCAGGAGTTCCTGATTCAATATCCTGTCACCCATCACACGCATCTGGAGTTTCCTGCCTGATACCCTTGCAATGTAATCCTTGAAGGCTTCTGGAAGTTGATCCCATGTCCTCTTGTAGATGATCTCAAGCTTTACCTTACTTGTGAAGGTGTAACTGTTCTTTTTGTAATTGTAAAGTTTACCATCAATTTCAACTGGGTCTATATCCTGATATTCATCCTTTGCGGAATCTATGGACAGGACATTGGTGGGAACCAGTATTTCATTATTACCGTCAGGAGAGAGGGTTTTATTTTCGGTATTGAAATGCCACCCTTCACTTTGGATAGCCCTGTTCACTTCCTCCAGAATATTGATGGCAATGGTTACATCCGCTGGAAGCTGGGAATCAGTAATGGTATTAACTGGAGACTCCCCGATTACAGACAGTATCTGGTTTATCGCTTCGAGTTCGCTAGTCATGGTAAATATATAAAAAAAGAGAGGGCCAGAGGAAAGGAAAAAATGGAAACCTCTGACCCCCTCATAATTGAGTGGTAACTGTGGGAGTTAAGAATCTAGCTCTTCAATAACAGTTCAACAGCGTTGGAGCCACGGAGAATACCATGTCCCATTGCGTATTTTGCTACGAATAGATGACCTTGACGCTGAATTTGGTATTCAGACTCCAGACCCAAGTCCATTAACTTGACAGTACCAGCGGCGGCAGGATGGAAAACAGCACCAAGAGTCTTGGCGAAGTCTCCTCCGTAACCTGTGTTGGTTCCACCAGAGAACAGATCATTGTTTTCCCCAACAGTATCAGCACCAGATTCGTCTGTGCTGGGGATATGATTGGTCTTATGGATACGAATACCAGCAACTTCAACAATAGTACCAGAGGCAATGGAGCCATTGGGATTGTTGTAGTCACGGCTTAACTGATTGAGCTTATTGTCAGTCGAATTGAGCAGTTTGTAATAAGCGGCAGGACGCAGAACGCAATTTCTGTTATCCTCTGGCACATCGTTCTCATCCAGCTTCTGTGCGGCGGCAAAGAGAAGATCAACCAATTCATCACCAGTAACAGCAGATTCGGTAGTTGCGGTGGCACAAGTAGCTGAACCTCCTGCTGGTGTGGATGTGGCATCAATCAATGCGGCGGCTCTTGAAGCGGCAACAACGGTGCGGATAATGTTCTTATCAAACGTGTTGGCGAGTGCGTTTCCGATTTCAGTCGAATAGATGGATCGGACATCATAATGATTCTTCGCTTCGTCAAGGTTCGCAATGAACACAGGACTAATGAGGAGTTCATCAATAGTGATTACACGCTCGTTATGTTTGATGTTGTTAAGATACGAATTAGCTGTGTCAGCAATGTCGTCTCCTACAACGTGATATGCGGCCGTAGCTTTGCCAGTAACAGGGAATTGAGCAGACTTACCGTTTTGAATAGTCCTAACGGTATGCATACTCTTCATAATGTTCTTCTCTTCAAAAGCAGACAGGACTTCTCCTGCAAACTTCTTTAAGAAAAGAGCATCAACCCCTGTTCCAGTAGCATTAACTAGGCCAAGGCGGGATGGATTAGTATCAGCCATGATAGTTTAATGATTAGAATGTGAGTGTTAATTTGAGTTTACGTTTGGATGATTCAGTTCTTGTACTTCCGTCTTTTCAATTATCTGCCTCGGCAGGTCGATTTTACTTAATTACTTTCACCTGAAATATCTATATTACCAGCATACCAACCTTCGGGGATCAAGCTTTTATTTGTGGAGAGTTGCCATGCTTCTTCTTCTTCATTATAAAAATAGACTTTTCCCTTAACATTAGGCCCGATTCTTATGACATCATCACTTGGGTTTATGAATACTACCCTCGTACTTACGCATCCGCTCCAGAAACTTATTCCTAATATCATCAGGAGTTTCCACATCCCTACCCAGTTTAGGTTTTTTAAGATCATCATAAACCTTCCCTCCAAGGAAATTTAAAACAATTCCAAATAAAGCTTTAAGGAGTTTCGTCACTTATAGCATCACCTGTTTCTTTTGCCTTACCTACATTTAAAGCCGCCCATTCAATCAATTTATATATCTTCCCCTTAACTGTTCCTGCTTTGGGAGTAGGGGTTAAGGCGCAAATTGCGGATGCCACGCTAATGATTGCTCCAAGAAGAAGGAGTAGTTGTTCCTTGTTTTCTGTAATATATTCCATTTGTTTAATCTCCTATAGTATAGTGCTAACTGCAAGTCGGTTTTCAATTTGTTTACGATAAGCGGAATCATGCTCGTACTTCTTACGGCCCGATTGATCCCTTACCCTCATTGCTTCGGTGTACTCTCCTATTGATTCAAATGGTTTAGCACCAGCCCTACCTGCCGTGGAACCCTGAATTAACTCTGGGCTGTATCCGTTGGCATTGTTAAATCTGGCTTCAAGACCCTTCACGGCAGTAGTGACATTATCAAATGATTCATCATTCAACTGTTTATCAATGACATCAATTTCAGCTTGGGTAAGGTTTTCAGATGCCCATTGCCTGATTTCTTCAAACCTTTCCTCTCCACCAACTGAACTGTAAATCTGGTTTACTTGGTTTTTCTGCATCGCCGCCTGACCCTCAATAAATTTTTCCACCAAATCCTTTGGGATACCTTGGCTCTCAAGGGCTTTAAAGGAGTCTTCAGAGAGTTTGCCGCTATCAGCGTACTCCTCTGCATACTTGGAGACATCAAGGGATTCCTGTGGCGTTTCTGGCGTTTCCTCCTCCTTGCTCCCTAGTTTACTCTCCAGTTCAGAATAAGCTTTAGCCAAATCTTCGGGAGAAGAGAACTTTTCTGGCAACCATTCAGGCTTTTCAGAGACTTCCTCTACGGATTCCTCTTCAGTAACTTCCTCCTGAACTTCTTCCTCTGGTTCTATTTCCCCTGCTGTGGGTTCGTTTATAACTACTCGTTCTACCATTGTTTTTCCTATGTTGAATTATTGAGGTGGGGGTTCCTCCTGTTGTGCCGCTTCCTGTTTCATTTCTTCCACGTTCTGTTGACCCATTGCATTAACAGCATTCGGCCCCATCTTTTCAGCAAGGGCTTGCATCTGTTGTTGTTGCATCATCTGTTGGACTTCTTCCTCATCACGGATCAAACCATCTATGTCGATCCCCAAGGCAGTTGCCCTCTTCGTGAAATAATTAGACAGATTTAAATAGGTCTGCATTGCTTCTGGCCCAACTGTCTGCATCGAACCAGCTACAAAAGAATCCAGCCTGTTAAGGTCATTCCCCCTGCCCAATGCCTCAACACCAGTAATGATCTTTGGCCTGACAACCTTCTTGGGTAACGGAGGAAGTTGTTTCTTCTTGGTCATCCTGTTCATAATGGTATTGACCAAGGGCATCTGAAGTTCAGTAGCCAGAATTGAATAAAGACCTCCAAGGGCAGATTCCAATTCCTGTGATAAAGTCCTGATTTCCTCTGCTGTTACACGTTCAGCCTGTCTCTGGATTGAAGAATTTAAAAGGAAAGCGTAACTCAATCTTCCGTTAATGGTTTCTATGGTTTCCAATGCCACCCTGAAATCATTGTATTTCTCCATTTGGAGAACAGTTACATCTGCCGCATTGCCTTGAACAACAGCACCATTTGGAGAGTCGGTGAGAGTCCTTATCCTAGTAGTTCCATTTGGATTAACCAGAAAGATAGCCTTGGATGCGGCGGCGGCTCCTTCAACAATGGACTTGGAAAGGACTTCAAGGGATTTTAAATCACCCAGATATTCCTCAACAAATCCTCTTCCATAATCTTCGCCATCTATTCGAGTGTAACGTAATGGAATATAAGGAAGTTTATCCTCCCTGAATGATCCTTCGGATTTGGGTATCCTGATCCCCTTTACCTCCTGAAAGACCTTGAATTTCTTACCCTCCTTGTAGACAGCAGTATAAAGATCACAGGTTTGAATGGTTCCATCCTTTGGTTCCTCATCCTCACCTATCAATTCCTGAACTTCTAATGGTAGTGCATCATAGGCTACAGATTCCTTCGTGGCTAATGCCAAGATTCCCCCCATTGGATCACGCCTCATTATGTATCTGTCCAAATGAAATACACGAATCCCATTGTCTGGAGAAGCATAGAGCAAGGCATTGCCAGTTATAATCAAGTGCCGTAAAGCTTCAAAGATTACTTCCCTGATAGCTTGAACTTCAATTTCCGACATGACCGATTGTTCGATCTGGGAAAGTGAATACTCTATTTCAGCCAGAACTTCTTCATCCTGTATCTTGCTTAATTCCTTCTCATTTAAAAGGAGTTTGAAGAAGGGACTGTTGGGAGGCATGAGTGCCAGTAACAGTTTTGAGGACAGGTTGTTGACTCCCCTAGCACCTATCCCCTGAAAAGGAGTGGAGTAATTGGTTGCCGATCCTGAACCCTCTGGAGGAAGAACAAAAGGAATTGTCAGTTCCGAAGCATCCCTTCCACGTTGAAGAAAGGATGATCTTGTACTCTCCCCAGAACTGTAAAGCTTCTTTGCGGAATTTACGATCACTAGGCTAGGGTGATTACCAAAGCATCAGCGGCAAATTTGAAGGTATCACCAGCACTTACGGTCTTGTTGGTAGCCAATGGGCCATAGAATAGAATCTGGGAAGAATCTGCACCATACCTTTTACCATAAATAGCCACTCCCTTAACTTCAGCACTATAATCATTGGTAGATTCCAAGAAGGAAATTTCAGCAGTATTCTTGGCTGTAGTATCATAAGGGGAAGACCCAGAACTTGCGATGGTCATCGCTCCTATCAAACTCTTGCGAGCATAATTGCCACCACTACCGTCAGTAACTTCAACAGCATTCCCCAAGGCACTATCATCTGCGGGTACAGTTGTTAATAGGGCAAGCTCTACATCTTCAGCATCCAGATCGTCTGCCGCTACAAAGATTGAACTCAAGATACGCTCTTCAAGATTATTAGAAGCATTATTAGCCATAAGGGATTCCCTCCAAAATTAAGATTTATTGCAATAAAACACCAAGTTTTTGCAAAAAACCGTAGTCCGTCAACAATTTTTTACCAAAAATACCAGAAAAACTCTGGTTTAGGTACTAAATGTCTTCGTCTGATACCCAATCTCCATCGGGATCATTAAGGATGGCAAGTATTTCTGCCTGATTATGAGGGGTCTTTCCTGCCAACCATGCTGGAGTGCTTCCCTCAAACTTAACGAAGGTTTCGGATTGGTCATTGTTCCACCTTAAAGTGTCGGCAGAGGTTTCCATTACGTCAGCAAAGACAATATCATCTGCCTCTTCTGCTGTGAGTATTATATAGGTTCGGTTGTTCATGTTGGTATATCAGTTGAGAAATTGCCGCTTCCGTCTCCCTCACTATTCTGGATTGTTCCTGCATTACTATATCCTGTGCTGGAGTCTGCAATTGAAGTTCCTGTTCCTTCCTCCATTCTCCACCACCCAGTAAGGTTGCTAGATTGGGTGTATAGACCAGCAGAAGTGTTAAGGTCAATTGGTCGGCCAGCATTATAAATCTGTGAGATTGCGGAAGAGGGAAGTGCTACATCCCAAAATGCACACTCATCAAGATGACCGTCATGGTGGGAAAGGCTATTTCCGAAAGCTCCAAGTTGCATACGTCCATCATCATCAGTACCGCCCTCTCCAGATGCCACATCAACTCCATATTCTGTATTAGTTCCTTCATCTACTAAAACCCCATCAAGGTAAATTTTTGCTGTAGTTCCGCTACGTGTACAAGCCACATGATACCATCTATCAATCACTAAATCGTCAGTAGCTACATAAGCACCCCCAGCATTTCCCTTCCTGCATAAAAACTTTATTCCCTCTTCGACGGGATGATACTGAAGAAGAATATAATTATGAGAGTTTCCAGAGTCTCCCATAAAGAAGATTGAAGAGTAATTATCAGTTGTAGTATTCAACTTTATCCATCCTGAAAATGTGAAGGCATTTGTCCCAATACTTTCAGGATCGAATCCTGAAGAACCGTCCCATAGGGTTATATATTCGTCCGCTCCATCACAAAGGTAGGAGTAGGTATTATCCACAGCTTCCAGCGGAACATCCGCAGACCATGTTGGGCCATTGGTAAGGGTTGCCGTGTTACTATTGCTTGAACTATCAGCAACAGTCGTACCTGTGTTTTCTTCCATCCTCCAATAAGCAACCAGATTAGAATCAAGACCTTGGTTAACAGGTGCGCCACTATTATAAATTGCTGTTATATCGCTGGCTGAAAGTGCGCTGTTATAAAGAGCAAACTCATCTAGTTTTCCGTTGGTTGGATTTTGATGAAGGTTGCTACCATTCTTTAATCCACCAATGTGCATAGGCTCATAGGAACCTGAGTCGCTAGTCCATGTAAACGAGATAGTACCAACGCTTGAGCCATTAAGGTAGTAGGTGAATGTGCCAGAACTTCCTCCGCTGAACGTATAAGCAACGTGATACCATGTTCCAGTAGACATACCATGCGATAACGTAGATGTATCAAAGGATGTGCCTATTGCAGCACGTACATTACTACCTGTTATCCCAAAGTAGAACCTACCAGTAGAGTTTCCATACCGTCCGAAAAAGTCTTGGGTCGTACTAACATCATCTAGTTTAACCCAGAGGCTTGCACTAAATCCATTCTTTAGGTTGTGGGTGTTGGTTACTAAGCTGGTTGATAGATGGTCATTGGTTCCGTCAAATTCTAAACTGTATCCATTTTCGTAAACTATTGGAGCGTTTGTACTAAAGGTTGGCCCATTAACCAATGTAGCGGTATTACTGTTACTAGAACTGTCGGCAACGCTTGTGCCACTTCCTTCTTCCATGCGCCACCAACCTTCTAGGTTACTGTGTCCATCAAGGTCGTAAACGCTTGCATTATTATAAATGGTGCTTACTTGTGACGAACTTAAAGCGGCACTAAATATTGCTACTTCGTCAAAGTCCGCATCAACTTCGTAGTTAGGTGTACCCCCTCGATTACTTGCCCCAAATGTCATGTCAACATTACCAGCAAAGTACGACATGGTTACTGAAGACATGGTGCTATCTACCTCATCAACGCTTACCGCAGACCCATTCTTGTACATTTTGATGCCGTCATTTGCTTCCTCAACTGTGATGACTACATGTACCCATCCAGTTGCTCCCGATGCGAAAAAAGCACTAGCAGAACGAGCTTGGACTTGGTTTCCATTAGCCTTGTAATAGACTCGTAATTTACCAGCATCAGAGTCCCCACCTCGCCCTATCAACCCAAAGAACCTGTGAGCATTGCCGCTATTACTTAAACCGAATATGTTGGAGTTGGAAGTGGTACTATGCCCTGACCCTGTGGGTTGTCCTTCAGGAAGGTTGATCCAGAATGCAACTGAAAAGGAAGAGTCGAATACGGTTGAAAAGTTACTGTTTAAGTCAATGTAATCGTCTGTTCCGTCACAAGAAACTGAATATTCATTTTCCCAAGTGCTTCCAACAATTGCTTCCGCTTCCAAAGTAAATGTTACATCCAAGTCTGCCACTCCATTCTCTATAGAACCTTCAATAGCTGTTGCCCCTACGGTGAATGCAACACTCAAGTCTGATGCCCCACTATGTGTAGTTGATGTTGTAGCTTCGGCTGTCATCCCTGTAGCCATCACCAAGTCTGCCTCTCCAAACTTCGCATCAACTTCCATCTTCCACCAAGCTTTCAAGTTACTCGATCCTGATAAACTTGTCCCACTTCCGCTATTATACAGAGCCGATACTTGAGTTCCTGTTAATACGGTGTTCCAAAGAGAAACATCGTCCATGAATCCTTCTATTGTCCCAGACGACCCCCCCACAACAAACGAACCAAGAATTAAATTTTGAGTGCCATTGTAGTTACTTATAGAAGTCAGGGAGGTGTTTTCCGAAGTTCGAGTCGTTGTTGTAGTCCCATTCACATAGAAGGTAGGAACTGCACTACTGGAGACAGTCAATACAATATGTTTCCAAGAATTTTCTCCTTCCGAAAAGTATGAATTAGTGTGGTATCTACTTATAAGCGGATCAGCACCACCAACAGCCGCCCATTTAGCTTGGAACAATAATTCCCCCGAATTGTAAATGCCAGAATGTACTATTTGAAAAGAATAGTAATCCTGTCCTGCCGCACCATCGTAGGTAGCAAATAAAGCTTCGTTAAGCTCTTTATAATCCAGCTTTACCCACATACTTATCGACCAACCAGATCGTAAAGTAGTTTGAAAATTACTGTTGGCTTCTATCCAGTTACCAGTTCCATGACCTCCAAATTCTATAGACCCATTTCCCAGCACAGAGGTTGAAGAAGTTGTAGCCCTGTAAACGGAAAGATCAATATCATTAGCTGTTTCATCCTGTATAATTATACTTGTATCCCCCATTGTGAACCAAGCCTCAAGATCAGAAGCAAAACTTGTGGTGGATAATTTCTTTCCTTCTGCAATATCGGATATTTGTGATGCACTTAATTCTGTAGACCAAATGGCAAAATCATCCATCCTGCCGTCTAAATAACTACCAGAATCCTCATTAACATGCTGCCGGCCAAGAATTGGATTTAGAGAGGATTCATAATTGGATAGAACAGGAGTTCCAAAGTTACTAGTTAGAGTTGATCCTGTAGCAACTCCATCTACATAGAAGACAGGAACCCCACTTGAATTAACAGTTACAGCCACATGATGCCAACCTGTACCCGCATCCTGAAACGGTTGTGTTGAGGATAGGTATGATTTCTGTTGCGCCGAAGTTATATATAATGCAAATCCTAATTTACCTGAAGTGGATGAAGTATTTGATCCAGCGTGGGATAGCCGTATGAAAGGCGCACCACCACTAGATGTTGGGGCTGTAGAGAATAAAAAATTAGATTCTCCACCAGAGGGTCTTCCATCCGTGAACATCACCCACATACTTATTGAAAATCCAGATTGGAATACGCTTTCATAAGTATCAGAAAGTTCCACATAATCATTATCTCCATCAAAGGTTATATAAGCAGTTCCTACTGGAGCCGTACCTGTTGTCGTCTGGGTTATCCCATAACCTATTGCATCATTACTATCAATTTCATTTAAAAGAGGAACTTCCGAAGCAACCTTTCCTGTAGCCGACATACTAGCTGACACACTCAAATTAGATTCAGCCAAATGTGATCTCTTTATTTCAGCTTCAGAGGTCATCCCCATTGCCATAGACAAAGAAGACTCTCCCAATCTTTCACCAGAGATACCTGTAGCTGTTAAATTGATTCCAATAACCAAGCTGGATTCTCCCTGTATCCGAAGTTTAAGTGTCGGGGTGGAAACCATTCCAATTGCAAGAGTTAATTCCCCAACAGCCTCATGTGTTGTGATCATTGTCGGGGTAGCAACCATCCCGATAGAGAGATTTAAATCAGTTTCTCCTGTTGCACCCACCTCACCAGTTGCAACCATCCCGATTGAAACCTTGAAGTCATCGGACTGTGCTAATTTAAACCCACCTGAAATTGCTGTAGCATCCAGCGAGATACCAGCACTTAAATCAGATGAACCCTCACGTAAGAATCCAGAAGCGTTTGCCGATATATTAAAATCAATTAAATGAAAGGAGATTGCATTGTACGTTTGTGGCCCACTTACCTCACGTACCAAATACCATAGCTCTTCATCTTCTGAATTAGCTGGGCTAGTTAAAATCTTATTGGGAGAGGCTATCCCAGCAAGTGTTCTTCTAGTCTTGTTGGTTCTACGAACAGAGGGCATTAGACCGAAACGGTGGCAACCACATTAAATGTGCCAGAGCTATAGTCCCTTAATACCGCCCTTACAGCCAAATAAGCACCGTCACCATCCTGAATAATAATAGGATCGGTACTGGTCACACCAGCAGAATCTATCGTCAACCAATTACCAGCAGGAGTTTTAACGTCTATGTCTATAGTCCCAGCAATGGAACCACCTGTAGCCTCAATATAAAAAGTTAATCCCCTACCAAGAGATGTATTCTGTTCTTCTCCAGTTGTATTGGCTGTAGCACCTGTCAAAAGAAGAACCTGTTGTAATTCCAAAGGCATTATACAGGTACGTTGGAGGATGGATACTTGGAACCAGAATAACCTGTTGGCTGTACTCTTCGCATCGAAGGCTTCACTCTGTTCTTCTGGCCTGCCCTCTTGACTCCACCCTTATTGGTAGAACTGGCTGATGTTGCACCTGAAGCTACCCGAATAGCCATTGGAGTAGGTGGAGGGAGTGGGGCTGGGGCAGGAGGAATTGGTGGGAGTCTTGATCTACCGAAGCACATTTTCGTTTTGTCTCTTTAGGTGTTCTTTTAAAAAATCTATTACATTCCTCTGCCCCACAGCAATCCAAATCTCTCTATTTCTTGAATTCATTTCAGGTAAACGCAAGGGAAATATCTTGTCAAGTTCCTTAACAAGTCCCGCATCCACATGAGAAAGGGTTGTTTCTTCTAGCCCAAGCTCTTCTCTGGAGTCCATAGGTCTACCCCCTTCCTTACACGATATTCACCGAACCGTAGAATCCTAGCCATCCTTGCATTCATTAAGGCATCCTCTTCAGTCATGCCATATTCCCCATAACATTCAAGAACCTTATCCCAATCACATTTACCTTTCAATATCTTATCCGCAGTCTTCACACCAATTCGAGGGACTCCACTATATCCATCTGTACTATCCCCTGCCAAGGTTTGAATGAAATGGAAGTAATCGGCTTCCTCCTTTGTACTGGATTCAATACCAAGTTCAGGTTTATCAGGATTGTATCTTCTTGAAGGAATTGTCTGGAAGTCTTTATCAATTGAAACAATTATCCTATCCTCCGTAGTTTCCTCTGTTGCCCAGATACCTATGACATCATCAGCCTCAAGGGTTGGGAGAATAGCCGCTCCATGCTGTACCCGCATCCATAACTTTAATTCTGGATAGCACATGGGTTTCCTCTTTCCCTTCCTGTTGGATTTATAATCAGGATTCAGAAGCTTCCTGAAATTTGTCATGTCACTCAAGGCTATCCTATATTCATCAGCCTTCAGGTCTGCCATGAGATCATGGATATAAGCTTCAGTTAATCCTCTGGCTTCAGCTACATCAACGTGCATTGTCCAGACATCATCGCCCCAATGAATAGGCTTTTCAGCCACTATGGATATTTTGAATGCAACAATGTCACCGTCTATTAGTAATACTCTTTTAGCTTTCAATGTGTTTCCTTCCAATTTGTCCCGATTTTATATTCCCCATCAAGAGGGCATTTAAGTTTGAAATCTTTTGTAACCTGTTGGATTGCAAGGACAGCGAGTTTGCCGACTGCCTCTGCATTTTCAGGCTCTGTCTCAATTTGAATTTCATCATGTATATGGGCCACGTTATAGGCTTTAATATTATTTGTTAGTAGCAACTGCTTCAGATTGATGGTTGCCTTCTTCATTATGACTGCACCAGCAGATTGGAGCAAGGCATTCAGGGCTGAATGTTTAGACCTGATGTGAAGCTTCCTGCCATCCAATCCATTAAGACCCTTCTTTCCAGAAAGGATTATGTCTATGGTTTTCTTCAGTCTTGAGAGTGCTGGTGTCTGCTTGAGGAACCTGCTCTTGATCTTCTTACCTTCCCTTGCTCCTCCACCTACAATCTTACCAATCAATTCATCTCCTGCTCCGTAAAGGTACGCATAGATAAACTTCTTGGCTTCATCCCTAGTTGATAGATTGGCCGCTTTCTGGTTCACGGAATGAATGTCACCAGTAACTACTGCTCTAGCATAATCCCCACCGTCAAACCGATAAAGATAATGAGCAAGACATCGTAGCTCAAGACCAGAAGCATCACACCCAACAAGGCTGTATCCCTTGGTTGCCTCAAACAATTCTCTGCAATCCTCACCGTAAGCAGAACCATTAGCAGGAACTTGGCTGATATTAGGCCCAGAATGAGTACATCTCCCTGTGACAGCCCCATTACTATTAACCTTTCCATGTATTCTCCCCTCCTTTTCTAGTTTAATCCAAGCCTCATTGCCTTCTGCAATCTGACTCAAACGCTTTTGTACCATCAAATATTCATTTAGTACAGGGGCTTCTTCAAAAGGTAATTCCTTTAAAACACCCTCATCTATTTTAGCCCTGCCATTGGGAGTCAGAATCTTGGGTTCCCATTTGTACTTCTCCCTGAATCTCTGTTCGATCTGAACTCTGGAGGATGGATTAAAAGGAATTACATTAACCTTGTTCCCTGTCCTCTTTGCCTGATTGACAAGAATCTGTTTGAAGCCTTGATCCTTCAGTCTCAATTTCAGTTCCCCCTTGGTTGTGGCTTCAATCACATGACCATCAACCTCTACAGACCAGCCAAGTGCTGACTTGGTTTCTTCCTCAACAGGTGGAAAGAGTTCCTGAAGCTTGTCTTCAATCTCCACCCTCTTCTTTAGAAGCTTACTGATTAAGGATTCAGCCTTCTTTACATTGAATGCAAATCCATACTCCGTCTGCTCCTGCATGATCTTTGCAAACTGATGCTCCAACATGAGTGAGCGTGGACTTGGGCTGTACTTGCACATCTCTTCATAGAGACGGTAGGTTATATCCACATCACGAAGACAATACTCACCCATTTCCTCCCCATAAGTATCCCAATCAGTTTCAATCTCCTGCTTGTGGAGTCCAAGCCTGTAACCCCAAGCCTTTAATCCCTGTGAACCGTAAACAGACTTGGGCATATCCTTGGGTGCATCCAAGAAATCCCTGTCATATACGTTGGGGGCTACCAATCTGGAAATTACCAAGGTATCCATCAACCTGCCATGATCCAAACCATACAGTCTCTTCAGGATTGGGTAATCAAAACCTATGATATTATGTCCACAAATTATATCTGAATCCTGTAGGTACTGGACTCCCTCCTTAATCTGGCTACCAGAAAAGAGCATAGACCTGCCCAAGCTATTGTCGTAGATGCCGATACAATGCACCTTGGTAGCATCAAATCCATCTGTTTCTATATCGAAGAAGCTAATCTTTTTCATGTAACGAGTTCTCCTTTTGTATTCCATTCCCTGTAGGATATTGTTTCCCCATCCTTTTGAATGCGCTCAAAAATAGGTTGACCATCAGGATGCCATTCAGCCTCAACCCCTTCAGCAACTCCATCATCCACCCTAGTTGTATATTCAGATGTTTTAATTCCATTAGCAGTATAGTGAGTTCTCACTTCAATGGAAAAAACTCTTTTCTCTAATCGTGATCCATCTGTATGAATGGCAACTTCAAACCCCTTACCTAGAGCTATTGTTTTTATTTTCTTTTTCATTTGATTTCCCTATGTTGTCTGATTCCAGCCAAATGCCTGTATGAAGCATCGAGCCTATTGTTCCGTAGTTTGATAAATCCATCCAACTATCAGCAATGGATTCATGTTTTGGATTGCCCCCATCCTCCAGAAATAAATTCATTAACCGCTGAATCTTGTCCCCAGCCCTGAAAGCTACGCCCAATTCTGGATGAGGATTGCCGCAGATATTATACGGCCCATAATCCTGTTGCTTCTCATCCAGTACAAGGATGTTGGCAATAGCTACCCTCATTGCAGTCCTACCCTGATAAGTCTCAAGAGGTAGTTCCTTAATGAACTCGTTAATTTTTTCAGCAATACTAGAATGGTGTGTCTGTTTCATCTTCTTCTTCCTCCTCAAAAATTGTTGTGTCAAATTCTGTTAATCTTCCTGTTTTTTCATCATACCTGACGGCAGTTGAAATTCCTGTCTGGCCTGAATATCTGTTCTTCAGTACCCTAGCCAAAGTGATGTTGCGTTCATCATCCTCTGCCTGTTGATTACGCTCCAGCCCTATGACCATATCTGATAGCTGTGCTATGGCATGGCTACCCCTCAAGTGAGATAGGCTGGTCTTGCCCCCTTCCTCATGGGCCTTGCCATCTATTCGTTTCAAGTGGGAGACAAGTACAAGACCTATCCCAAGTTCCTCCACCAGTTGACGAAGCTTTGTCATAATTGAATCTATGGCTCGCCTTTCGTCACGATGGATGGAGCTTTCCATTCCTGAAACAACTATACTCAAGTGATCCAGAAAGATGTATTCACAATCACAGGCTACTGCCATGTAACGGATTCGATTGAATAGGTTCTCTGAATCCAGACTACCAAAGTGATCGAAGCAAAAGAAGTTGCCTGATCCTACTGTTGAATCAAATCCAGCACGGTACTCACCCCAATCCTCAACATCCATCAGGTGCAAGGGTTTATCGTGATGCAGTCCCATGAAACCCAGCACCGTTCTCCTGACTGATTCTTCGAGGGCTATATAACCAATTGATTTATCCTGTTGAAGAAGATGGTATCCAATTTCTTTACAGAACAAACTCTTACCCACTCCAGAACCAGAACAGAAAGTTACCAGTTCACCCTTCCTCAAGCCATGAGTAATCTCATTCATCTTGGGCCAAGGGTAGGGAACAGATTCAGCATTGGTTTCCTTGACTACCAATTCCCAGAGGTCAGTCCCATCCAAGATGCCATCTGGTCTCCAATCTCTGGACTTCCAAAGACAATCAATTAAAATCTGGGAGTCACCAGCAACCAACATTTCATTGGCATCCTTGAGTGGGAGTTCAGTTATCTTTGCCTTCCCTGCTGGCAGGAGAGCGGCACATTGATTGGCGGCTTTTCGTCCCTGCTCATCCATGTCAAAGCAGAAGACAACCTGTTCATACTTGTTGAGCCATTCAATGCTCTTGGCTACAGACTTTCTGGCTCCAGCCGCGCCGTTTGGAATGGAAACGCAGGGCCATTTATGACTCTGGATTTGTGAGACAGACATTGCATCAATCTCACCCTCCGTAACCACTACCCTCTTGCCGCCTGTAGGATACAAGTGCTGACCAAACAGACCAGCTTTTGATATGTCCCCAACGATTTCAAATTTTTTACCAGAATACCGAACCTTCTGTGCCACCAGTTCCCTATTGTGATTAAAGTAATTGAAGACATGGCATGGCCCTCTGTCAGTTGCACCTACTCCCGAACTGTACTTGTGGAAAGTCTCCTTGTTCAGCTTCCTCTTGCGAGAGAAGGTTGGTTGATGGTTTATAAAATCCATATTTACATTCTTTCTCCTTTTCTTCCACTTGGTTGCCCCACCTTCCCAGTTACCACATGAAAAGCAGTAGGTATGATTGCTGTATTCAGCCAGAGCATCAGAACTTCCACAACTATCACACGGTAAGTGAGTCCTGATCGGCTCTTCTGGTGAATGGGATGAAGTCATCTAGTCGAAGTGTTATAAGTATTTCTTTCCTATTCTTTTTATGAATCACGCACGGAGGCCTGTCCCCGCATTCAGATACAGCTTGTTCAAAAGCCTTATCCAAATTCAGTTTCTCAACTGCCTTTGCCTCAATGTGGAGGGGAAAGTCCGATACGACATCGGGGGAATCTGGCGAACCAGAAAACTGTTGCCCCCTTCTTGCTTCAAATCCCTTGTGTCGGAGATATTCAGCAACCTGCCGCTCGAACCTTGCCCCTTTCTGACGAGCATTTAGAGACATCGAGTTACTTGTCTAGATCGAAATCAGATTGATCCATATCCACAACAACTTCATCCACATCCTCTGCGAACTCGAAGTCTTCACCATCAGAAACGAAACCTTGTTCCTCTGTAGTGAATCCGAATCCTTCAGCGGTCTTTGCAGATGGTGCATTGTAGGTCTGGAGTTCAATAACTTGCACCGCTTGCAGCTTGAGTGTCACCCCAACGCCTTTACTGGCAACATTCCAATAGTAGGGTACAACAGCCATTTTAAGCTTACTGCCAGAGCCTACCTGCTCATTGATAGCATTCTGCTTGGAATCAAACTGAATGATACGGTTCTTAACTACCTTGTCGGATTTGCTGGTGTATTGAGCATCCTGCTTGGCCTTAATAATCCAAGGGGAGTCACCGTATTCATCGTTATCATCATCGAACTCACGGCATGGAAGATCGGCAAACCGAAGCTTCTTCTTGCCTGACTTGAGCAGTTCAGAATCGTGGAAGGTTTTAAGGCCGACCTTGATGATTTTTTCAAACGCTTTGCCGTCCTCTTCAGAGACGATCAAATCGCATTGGTATGTCCCGTCTTCATTGAAGCGGGTGTTAGGCTCTACAATCCAAGGAAAGCGAGCAATGCCTTGCGGCGTGATGATGGAGTTCTTGTCCATGATTTTTGTCCTTTTGGTTAGCAGAAAAAATATTCCGAATCCTTTACCTGACTCAAGTTTAGCGAACCAGTTTGAAATTGCGGAATGTCCTTTCCTAGTTGAATTTCCCAAGACTTACGGAAACCTTCCAGCAAGTCAAGGGAAAATATTGAGAAAATTTGATTTTTAAGAATACTTTGGAACAGATTCACCGAATTTGCTGGTATCCCAAAGCTGTCATGGATGAGACTGAAGTTCCTGATGCCAGCACGGTGACCATCCAGTACGGAGAGGTGCATGACAGAAGCATCCAGACTGTGAACGATGTTTGCAGAGATGGCATTACGCATCTTCCTTCCATCCTTCTCTTCAAGATCACTTACAAACCTGATCCACTTGCAACTCTCACCTATCCTGCTCTTGATGTGGCGCAAGGCTGTCTTCGGATACCCCTGTAATACGCTGAAGCCTGTTGGAGTTGACCACATCATGGGGATATTTTCAGAAGTGAATTCATCAGCTACATCTTTAAACCAATTCATTAACTCCAAGGGCTTGTCTATCATTCCACCCATCACATCCACAAAAACAGAAGCCATATAGTTACAGGCTTTTACCTTGTCTTGAAAATGATCCACGGTTTGAGCGTTGAGGAAATCCATGAAGTTCTTGGAGAAAGCATGGTAGGTTCCAGAATACGGAACAATCATAACGGAGTTCTTGACCAGTTTTCTAGTCACCCCCAGATCAATCCACTTGTCGGCATACTGGACAAGCAGAGGATCATCCTCGTTAAACATCTTGTTGTGAATCAAGTCAGCTACGTCCTGATATATGTCACGAACTGAACGGCTAGGGATTACGTTTGTTCGTCTTGCTGAAACCGAATCCCCAGACAGGAGAGACAGAATTTGAAGCCCATTATTAGTAGCATCGAGATGAATAGGAATCCTACTAACAAATGAGCTAGGATCAGCACACCAATGTGAATATTCATTAGCCCATGCGAGGAATTTGAAGGGTTCACCCTCATCTTCCCATTCCTCAAGGAGTTCAAGTGGTTCCTCTGCAATCGCAATGATCCTATCGTGTTCTTTTTTAACATAATCCAGTCTTTCGTTATAGGGTTTCTTGTCTTGTCCCATTAAATTAGCACCGTGAATGAGGAACCATTTTTCAGCCTCATCATTATCCAGCTTGCAGGGTTCAGCAAACTCAAGCAATCCCCTTGCAAGATCATTGCCTTGAGGGTTCAGGAATGAAGGAGAGTAGTACATCCTTGACCTGAAATCCAACTGACATGGAAACCAAATGGATTGATTCTTAAACCTTCTGGATAAATGGAGAAGACGAGAGCTTACAAACCGTTTGGATTGGTTTAAGTAGTTTCTCTTGTAGACTGCACCAGCCTGCTTCCTCCATACCTTTCGGGATTCATCATTCTTATCCATGTCAAAAGGCTTGGGAGGTAAGTCTTCCGCAAAGCTTTCAGCCAGATCACCGATACCAACCCCCAGTTCCCATAGCCTGTTGGCTACATTATAAACTGTTTCATTTACTTTAAACTCTGTTGACTGTGCGATACTTGCTGAATCCATGCAGGTCTGGATACTGGCAGAGTCTCCGCTGTACCTTGACTTGACCAGAAAGAACTTTGGGAGATCATATCCCCCCTTATTGTAGTCAGTCCATTTAATAGGCTGTTCAACAGTAGGAAGATACAAGGGCTTCATAAATTCCTTGCTTGAATTGTAATCCTTTATCCAATCCAAAGTCTTGTCCGTAGGAGTTACATAGAGTTTCTTTCTGGCGGCTCCATGACTACCCCTCAAGCCTTCCTGAAATAAATAAGTGTACTCAATCAATCCTGTTGATCTGCGGAACAGTTCGAGGAGAATGTAACCGACTGATGCCCTCTCCCCTGTTGGAAACAATCTCCATTCCAGATTCGTTACCTTCCTGACAGCACCCATGAATCCTTCCCTGCAATACTCATACGAATTACCGTAGAGTCGATTGTAGTGCATGACCCCCTTAAATAACTCTGGCTCCTGCTTACCCAAGAAGTTCCATCTTACCTCATCCTCTAATCTCCTACCGATTGCCAAGGAAATTGCATTCAGGGACATGGCTTTTGAGAGTCCGTCCACTATAATTTTTGATCCTAAATATGCAAGGATCGGAGTAGGCAGGGAATGGAACAACCTGTAGTAGTTGAAGTTCGAGGGGTTCCTGCATTTAGTATTTAGGTCTTCCTTGAAATCATCCAGTTCATCTAGGTAGGCAGGGATGACATGACGAAGAATAGCCTGACCATATGCGGCTCTTGTCTCGTTGCCCTGTTCCCTTGATTTGATTAGATTATTCCAATATCTTTTCCCACCTGATTTAAGCATTTCCAGATTGAGTCTGTTTTGTCTCATTCATTTTCTCCAGTTGTTGCAACAAGAAGGATTCAAACTTCCTGTTACTCCTGACTTCCCCAAGCTTCACGATCATTCCTGATTCGCATAGAATGTGGATGAGTCCTTCCTTTAGTTTGATTCCCTGTGCGTTCTGAAAACTGTTGTCCAGTAGTATAATTGGCATTCTATTCTCTCCCATTTCATAGTTGTTCCACAAAAACTGATTGTCCTTCAAACGCCTGTTGAGTCCGCTCTATCAATCTATCCGTAAAGAGATAGTAAGCTTCCTCACTCAAGTTCGGATTGGATTCAGCTAGAATTTCAGCACAAATCTTATTCCTGTCGTAAATGAATCTGAAGGGTTCTCCGTCATGTTCCTCACCCAGCGTAATCCCAATAATAGCATCATCCAAACGGTGGAGTCTACCAATTTTAGGGACTTGCAGGGTATCCAGAATACATTCAACGGATAACTTCATGCCTTGATTATCTGTGTGATGTTTCATGGTTCCAAGATAATTCTTATAAAAGGTCTTCTTTATTAACTGGTTGGGCTTGCCAGCTACAGACAGGACACTTGAAAAACTTGATAGTTTCCTTACGTCCGTCTGGTATCCAGACAATTTTCATCTCAACCATAATGTTTTGAGCCTCGCATTGAGGACACTTCTTACCAGTAGCTTCCCAAGTGGGAGGTTCCGTAGGTAAGAATATTACTTCTTCTTCCTGTTCTGTGTCGTGATAGCCCATGATTTCTTTTCCTTTCTGGGATTGGATAAGCTCTGCCTGATGACTCCTTCCTTCACTTCCGATCTGGAATGCCTTCTGGCTACTTCCTCATTGTTAAGCCTCTTGAGTGTTTCCAAATCCCACATACTGTTGGTTATTGCCGTTATAAAAATAAAGCCAAGCTTTATGTGGATGCTCGAATGAATCCAATACGCTTACAGATTCCCTGCAATACAGCATTGGATGACCTTCAAGCCTGTCAATGTAAACCATGTCAGGTACAGCATACAATTCTCCATCAACCTGCCTTGCTCTCTTGCCAGCAGATATATTGTAAACCTTTGGAAGATTGGTATCCGTCCTGATGTATTTTTCCTTTGTCTTTGCGAACAAGTCAATCGGTACAGCCTTCGACATTTCGAGAACTGAATGATTGTAGTGTCCCTGACGTAAGGTTCCGTAAACAAATACTTTGTTGTCCATGTTGATCCGAAAAGGACAGGAGCCAGACTGTCGAAGAACCACGAGTAAAGGCAACAACTCCTTACTCTTTTCCTAGCCTGAACTCCTGCCCGAAATCGGTTCCTTTCTTTAGTTCGCCAAGCAGAATTGCTTCAAGTCATTCATAACTCCACGCTGGAAGTCACGATTCCGACCCAGTTCCATACTGTTGAAACGATTCTCATCAGCACTCCGTGAACTGGTTTGACGGTAAACAGCATGATGCTGTTGGTACTCCGTGATAGCGTTGAGCAAGTCCCAACAGCTTTCACCCTTGTTACCAAGTCCAGTACGATACAGTTGACGGACAGTAATTCTTGTATTCTTGCTTCGGGAACTTTCACCCTTGAACCAACGGTTCAGGTGAGTGTCAATATCCTTGTCCTTCATTTCTGTACGCTGGAAGGTTTCAAACAGTTCCCGATTGTATTCAATCGTTCGCTTGATTCCAGTTATGTCAGCAACAGCATCAACCAAACGATCATGCTGGTTAACGGTATGCCTGACTCTGGCTCTTTGTCCGTCCTCCATAGCTGTCATCCCATTTGAACAAACCAATCTCAACCAGCCCATTGTGAAGGTGGATGGCATGGTTCCATCAAAGCTAGTCCAGAAGTTTAACTGGAAGGATAGCCTGTCCCCAACTTTAGGATTCACATTGATGGTTTCAGGGATTTCAGCACGGATGAACAGTTTGCGTCCATTGTCCAGAAATCCAGCTTCCTTGAAGTCTGCTCCAAGATGTTGCCGAACATCATCAACATAACTAAAAGCTTCAATCGGTTGCAGAAGCTTGTAGCTGTCATTGTTGATGCAGAGCGGTTTTCCGTTACCGTCCACGATAGCCTTGTATCCATCCATAGCCACTTGATCAGGCAGGAAACTCCAGACTGGTTTAGTGGTGTAGGGCTTGTCAGCCCCGATAGCTTCAAGAGCCTCGTTTACGTTTTTAGTGTCTGATATGTCTAATAATTTCATTATTGTCCTTTCGGGAGGAATCGAGTCCTTACCCAGTAGTATAGTTTAGGTTCTGATTGAATTACTTCAGCTTCCATGAGGAAACCAGCTATCTCTTTCCAGTTATAGCCTTTCTTTCGCAGGTTGCTGATAGCTTTTTTATGAGGGTCAAGAGGTGAAGCGAGTTGATGCTTATTACTCTTGCGAGGTGTTTCCTTGGCGAGTGCCAATACTTCTTCAGGTGTTTTCATGTTATTGTCCTTTTTCTATTTCAGGGTTAGCTGTTAGTGTGAAGCTGATCAGGATTTGCTCCTGAACGCCTTCTTTGGTATCAAATCGTAGCTCGCTACCTAAATTGGTAACACTACCCTTGGCAGATACTCCAAAGGCTCTCTTGGCACGTTTAACGATGCCCAGATCACTTTCGGTTCCGTTGATGCCAATGAACTTGACTGTTTTAAGTCCAGCCTCACCTAAATGGGTGACTTTTAAATTATGCTTCATTCTTTATGCTCTCCTTTTCTTGAGGCTGGGGGTTAAGAACATTGCCATATCCAGATAATGAAGCCGATTCAGGTGCATTGGAATACCTCCACTTTCCTCAACGATAATTTCTTGTATTGTTGTCAACTCATCAGGCATCCATAGGACACTTGATCCTTTTAAATCTAGTTCCTTCCGAATTGCTCCGTCTATGAGAAGTCTAGATATTTCAAGTTCTTCTTTTCCTTCAAGCAGATCATACTGTTCTTCGGTGAGAACGATTTGCAGGGTCTTCCCTGTTTCTAGGTAGCGTACTATTAGTTCCATGTTATTTCTTTCTTTGATTGTTATCCCTGCATTACTTGGGGTTCATCCTTTTCAGGGTAGTCGTTTGGATCATCCTGACCAGTAGCGTCATAGTCAGCACGGTAGGGTTCGACCTGAAAGACCTTAAATTTCTGACCTTCCTTGTAGGGTTCGATCAGGTCTTCAGTCTGTCCACGGTAGGGGCCACGGTAGGGGCCATCAAAATGGAAAGAGTGGATATCTTCAGTCTGTCCACCATTCTTAATGATCCTCATGAATTCGCGAAGGTCATTATTCGGGTCAGGACTGATGGCATCAAAGAAGGAGTTTTTTAGGAGATCAAACCCTACTTGGAAGATCAGAATCTTCCTACTCCTGTCCGTCACCAATGAAGCCAGTTCTGTTGCGGCTTCAAGGACGGTGATGTTATGGCTATTGAGTGAAGCCCTGATCTGCTTTTCTATTAGTGTTGATATGTTTTCCATTATTATTCCTTTTATTGTTTAGTTAGGTTATTCTTCTTTATCTTCTACTCTATATTTCTGAAGTATGTTCTATTTGTATTAGAATCCTATCAGAATATTATTAGAATCTTATTAAAGTAAGGGGGAGGAGCATACTCAGTACCCCAACCTTTCTGCTCCGTGAGTAAGGAAAGAAAGAATAATAAAACCTCACTCTCCCCCTTGAAATTCTTTTTTGTCTTTTCTATTTTTCTGTCTCCTAGCTGGCTCCGTTGAGCCGATTGTGTCCGTTTGTCTGCCATCAAGTTCCCATAGAAAGGAATCCAAGTCAACTGGAATTTAAGATATTTGCATTAACAGAAGGAGTCCTGTTTGAGTCGATTAGATCAGCTAATCCTTCAGGGTTGTCATTTTTTCAAGACCGCACTCAAAAATCTGAAGACCGCACTCAAACTGTACTTCGGCACTCGCAACGCATCCGCACACGCCCACAGGCACACACGCAGGGAGCGTTCCGCTATACATAGGTGCTTGTTTATAACCCTCTGTTTCGAGGTCTTGTTTAGAAGCCTATTTAGAAGCTTGTTTATAGCTAATGAGATCCATTAGGGAATCTTCTCAAAAAAAATTTCTAATCCCCTCCATTAGCTCATCTTCTAACTGCTAAATGTGAATAACTTTTTCTCGCCATTGGCTCTTTTATATGGAATAGATAAAAACCTATGGCAATCTATGGAAATAAACAAAGAAAGAACCTTTTCGATAAATACCTATGTATAGATATATAGGACAATACAAACACCAAAAAAATAAGAATGAATAAACCAATCATAAACCTAGTATGGAATAGAGTTAACAAATTCTATTCTTTAATTCAGATGGTAAAGATGCTATTGCAAACTGCCATCCTATCTAATAAGTCAATACCTACGTTTGGTAGCAATGGAATAGCTAATACTATAAATCCATTACCGCTAGCCACTACGGTTAGACAGTTAGTCTATAATCTCAATAGTCTGACAGGTCTATTCGGTAGACAGGTCAAAATAGTTAATGAGATTGAAATGTTATCTATATTAGATAGAACCTCTACTAAGTGGAAGTTGTTTGATAATAATAACAATATACAATGTACACATATTGACTTACATCGCTCTCCAACCAGATATATACATCTATTAGCAGATTCGCCATCTGCAAGGAAACATCTATATATGAAACAAGGAATCTTCCTGTTTTATGATGATACCTTGAAAGGTGAAGGATGTAACAATGGTGAACAGGTCTACATCTCTTTAATGAGAAGGATACCTACAGTAGATACAGGTTATAGCAGTTCCATTGCATTACCTGCCATTTGCAATGCGGAAAGCGATTATAATGGAACTAGATTAGGAAACCTAATTGATGTAGTGAAAACTATTCCTAATGGTGAATATAGGTGGAGAAAAGATTGTACACTAGTAGACCATATAGATGTATATGATTATCATCACGGCTGGATTAGTGCAGATGAATCTATCTACTGTAGGGATATACATGACTACGTTCATCAGGATAATGCTAACTATTGCGATATAGACGACAATTATTATTATGATACAGCTAGGATGCCACAATCCGATCCTATTAGAAGATGGAATGCAGGTATTCCCCTAGATTCAAAATTCCTATGTTTAAAAAAGAAGAGGAATATAGGTCTAGAAGAGTTTACAGCCACATCTAATCCATTGAGCCATAGATTGTATGTATTAGAGATCGAATCCATGTTTGATAGCAATGCAGACAGAACAGAGTTTGTTCACGCAATGAATAACTCTTCAATTAATGCGTACTGTAAACAAGATGGTAGTTTATCAGATAGTAGAGGATGCGAAGTTGCAACTGCACCCTACAATTTTGAAGCATCTAAAAAAATAGCTGTAGACGTTCTTTCTATAATACATAGATACAATGGTAAATGCTATGTGCAAGGGACAGGTCTACACATTCATCCTAATAAGAATGTGACTAGATTAGAGTTTTCCAAGATAGCGCAAATAGTATGTAGAGAGAATAGAGAGTACTGTCTGCAATTAGGAGAACGTCAAATATCATATAGCTGTCTGGAATTCACTAATGATAATAGGCTAGTAGACAGACATAACTATCCAAATAGATATGATGCTTGGAATGTTAGAACACATTCTTACGAGAATAGAATGTTTGGTGGAACAGATACGAATGCGGGAATCATTAAAGCTATAGAGACAGTAGAGTCTATGTGTGCATGGTCTAGGGAAACACCTATAATAGATATAATGTGTTATGGTAAAGAAGGAGGATTTGATACCATACGTCACCCTAATCCTCATAAAGCATTAGAATCATGGGAAAGGTATGTGTCTAATCATATGGAGGTCTATCCAAACCTGTATGCATTCCTAGCAACTAATAAGATGTTAAAGGAAGACCATGTAGGAAGAAATAACATCCTACCAAGTAAACCAAGCAGGAAACTATTCTTAAAGAAGCATATCCCAATCTTGAACCTAGCATAAATAAAGGAGAATAAATTATAATGTGTGTAATAATATACGAGAAAAGAAATAACGATAAGATAAACCTATCTGAATTGAAGACAGGTTTTGAAAATAATCCAGATGGAGCAGGTTACTGCATAAAGAAGGAAGATGGCACATTGGAAATAAAGAAAGGTTTCATGGACTTTAAAAGTTTCATGGCATCCTATGGTAATGAAGACCATCGTAATGAAAAGTTAATCCACTTCCGAATCAGTACTAGCGGATTAGTCAATATGTCTAATTGTCATCCTTTCTATTGTGATAATGGTAGGAAGATGGCCCTAGCACATAATGGCATCCTTCCTGTAGGGTTTCCTAGGTCTGCAAAGAAGTCAGATACAAGGAAGCTTGCAACGTCTATAATGCCTTCCTTAATAAACAAGCTAGGTAATACAAGCGTTAGATTCCTATTGAAACAAGCTATAGGTACTAACAACAAACTAGTGATAATGAAACAAGGTAAAGAGAATGAAACCTATATCGTAAATAAAGACCAAGGGACAACGATTGACGGTGTGTGGTTCTCTAATACTACCTGTCATGCCGCTAGGTATGTATATAATCCTGCTTATAATACCTACCAATCAGGAACATATAGAACCCTCTGGCCCGAAACCAAACAAACTAGAAAGGTAGAAAAGAAAGAGAAGAAGAATAATCCGGCTATAGAAGTAGATGAAATAGAGTTAGATCATCTGCATTTATTAGATGTAGATAAAAAGACCTACTACACACAACATCAGCTAAATATGATATACCTAGATTATCCTGAATGTGTAAGTATGGATTGCTACGAGATGGAAGATTATCTAAATAAGTCTGACCCTATCAGGTTTAACTATAATGATCATGGAAGAATGGAAATAGGAGAACGATGCTTTTAAAGAGCAGACGTTTCTAAAGTGGATAGTTGAAAGAATAATTGAAATAGCTTTTGTAGTTTGGTTATTCTGGATAACAAGAAGATAGAAAGGAAAAGAAAGAATGAATCTTAATCTGTTAAAGCAAACTTGTTATAACTACAAACTGCCATTATGGAAAAGAATAGTTATAATGATAGTGTTTTGCAATGTGTTCAATAAAACAGATATAGCTAGTAAGGTTCTTTGGAAGATCGCACCAAACAGCTTGTCAGGTTAAAAGCATATAGAAGCAAACATAAAGGGAGTCTAGGTCTTAGATAGGTCTAGGCTCCTTTTTTTTTGTGCAATGGTCTTGAAATGCCTTACACATAGGTAGAAATCCTTTCCTGATGGTCTAGAAGCCACAAAACCCTATCAAATAAGCTTTCCAATGGTTCAACCTATCCATTCTATCAAAAGAACCTTGCAAGATGCCTTATCGTTGGAATTTGGGCCTTCCCCTAATGCGTCCATGCATATTAAAAAGACAGGCCTGCGCTTTATAAAGTTATATGCGCGTAGGTTCAGGTTTCCCTTGTTTATAGCTTATATAGAACCTTAAAAGGAATAAGATGGAATCCGATAGGATGCTGTTTATAACTGCACATTAGCCGATCTAATAGGATTAAAAACATTGCATCTCTAATTGAGACAGGTTTCGCAATTTATATCGGCATAGTTCATGAACCTGTCTCTTTATTTATAGGGATGTATCGACCCTTATTTGCATATAAAAAGGGAAAAGGTTTCGGCCTTATATATAAATAAAAAACTGGCTCAATTTATAGGGAGGCACGGGGGGAATTTTGCCAACCGACCACATAGCGTAACCCCCTTAAACTTTTCCGTCAAAAATCCCAGAGATCACTCTAAAAATATATCCCAATTATTCCGATACGGTTCCCATTGGCTTTTACTATCCTTGGAAGGGAAGAAGACAAAGCTTTGCCTACCGATAGCACGGGTCATGGGGAGCAGATACCAAGTATTCTTTGGAGCGATATAGCAAGCCAGCACATCAACTTCCTTTGCTGTAGCATCTTCTTTAGCGGCGTGCATGATACACTTATATTTGGTGGTTCTACCAAGGTCTACATCACTTCTTTTACTGGTTCCCTTTACTTGTACCCTGAAAGACTTGCCAACTTGATTTAGGACAATGGCATCGACCAGACTATAATCGCCTTCGGGGTTAAAGACATCAAACCCTTGTTTAAGTGCATCCATTCTGAACTGCACTTCATATATGGTTCCCATCTTCTTATGGTTCTCCATGACAGTAGTGTGTATATACTACGATTGAAATAAGTAAAGAAAAAGCCCCCCTCCAGACGGGCAATCGGGTATCTGGAGAGGGGTGGACAATATCAGACAACTAGGAAAAGTTTAGAACCAGACAGGAACTTTTTGTTTTGTTCCAAAGCAGTTCTCCATGAACTTGTTTAATTCTTTGTCTAAAAGATCAGATTTTCGTTCAATCATGGATTGGTCTGCATCTTGATTCATTTGTTCAACCCAATATGCAACAGCCATAGCCAATGCGTCTAGTCTGTCATCATGTATTAGGGAACCTCTGTCTCTGGTAATGCGTGAAAGTTGATAGAAGAGCATATACTTGAGTTGTTTTTCAGCGGTATATTTCTGTGCTGTACTGAAGTCCTGCTCTATAACCTTTGGGTCTATGATAAGCTTATGTTGATTCAGTACAGGTTCAAGAGTATCTATGATTCTTCTTTCCTTTTGTACGGAAGACCTGACTTCTTCTACTGTAACTGGGTATGTCTTGGTAAGGAAAGGTTTCAAGAGTTCCATAAACATACCATCCCCGAAATTTGATTCTATAAGGATAAGGTTTACAGAGTTTCGTTTGGCAGTATTGACAAGTTTCTGTAAAGTTTCCTCTGAATATCCCCCCTGTATCCCCCCAGCTTCTGGAACAAAGAGTTGTCCATTAAGCATTTTGACTACTGCAAATCCAGTTTCATCCTGTCCTCTACCAGCAGGGTCTATGGACATGACTGAACCAGTAAATTTTACATGATCACCTTCAACAGAGAAGGGTCTATAAAATCTGTCACCATTAAATCCAACACATGGAAGTTCTGAATAGGATGAATCTGGATGTGAACACCAGACCAGTTTTTCAGGGGCTAGTTCATCATCAATTGGATGCACAACAAGCTCTGGAATCTTGAGCGGATACCGCTCCATGTCTGACATTGAGGTGTCCAACATGAACTGTAAATTGAATCCAGATTTTCCATAGGAAGCCTCTCGTTCTGCCAAATCCACCTCATCAAAACGCCTTGGATCAACAGGTTCCAACTCCTCAATTTCCCCTTCTTCAAGCCTAGTAGCGACAAGTGGAGCAAGCCTTCCATTATATCCAAGAATTTTATTTTTGGTAGGGTATCTGGCAGGCCAAATCCTTATATTATACCCTCTTTCTGGAAGTTCATTATAGATGGACATTTCAGTTTGGGGAGTACCCAGATACACAATGTCTCCATCAGGGGATAGAACAGCATCAAATTCCTTTATGGTTTCAGAGAGTCTATCCCTCATGGTTTGGGTCATGGAATTATTGGCAGATTCTATATCATCAGCAATAATGAGGTTGGCTCTTGAACCAGTTAATTGTCCTGTGATACCCACGGATTTAACAGAAGGTGCATGGGCAGGTTGTGTTGGGCCTACATCAAAACTTATCTTTGACTGTCTTTGATCCTCACTTGGTTTGAGATGTCTCAACACAGGCATATCATTGATAAGCCTCTGTACAAAGGTTGAGAAATCATCAGCCCTGATCTTGGAAGCTGATACAACCAGAATCTTTATATCTGGATCAAGGAGTAATTGATGACAGGCATAAGCGGAGGTAATGAAGCTTTTCCCAACTCCACGGAAGGCTTGAACCATCCTTCGTTTCTCCCCGAATTGGACATAATTCGCTATGTCATACTGTACTGGGGTGGGTTCTGGTAGTCCTATATGTTCCCAGCAGATATATAGGAAGTTCCTGAAATCATTCAGTCTGTCATCCATTAGCCGCTTCCTGCTGTCCATCGAATGGTAACAGGTTTGGAACTGGAGCCGTTTCCTTCAACTGCAATCCCAATTCAACACCATTCCTATGATACAGGTCTGCCAGCACCCGCATTTCAGCAGGGGAGATGGATTCATCGTCAACCTTGGCTTCAAGGAGAGCGATTAGTTTTTCCAAGCCATTAGTTTCAGTCTTCTTTTCTGTCTTCTTTTCTGTCTTTGCCATTATCTTCTTTCAATAGACGTTGTAGTTTACAGAACAAATATATCAGGGTTGTGAGGCCAACGCAAATGCCTACTATTTCATTTACTGAACCAAGACCAAAAGTGGCTATGGTTCCCCCTGTGCCTACGTATGGAGTTGTGTCTGACATTATACAAATTACCAAACTATACCTATTACACGGAATGACCAGTTGGCAGGTGTTAATTCACGTCTTCCTTGATCTTCGGAGGTAGCGTCTGTAACAGTAGCAAACTGATCCTTGAATGCCCACTTGACATAAATGTTTGTATCATCCGCCCAACAAGTCCGTAAGAATACCCCAGCTTGGTGTCCCCCACTCCCGCCTGAATAGTAATCAGATATATCATGTCCTATTCCAGTTATAACATCATCCACGCTATAACCATATTCTGTTGTGGTACATTTCAACTGGAAGAGTATTTCATCAGGTGCTGATCCTAACCCGTGGGCTACACTATAATTATCAAATGTTCCAGAAGAGTTGTAATCATAGTATGAAGCATTGTTACAAGTAACATAGGAACCCTTAAATGCTGTCCCGCTTGCCGCACCAATGGTAACGGTAACATCCTCCCCTGAATTGGTAGCTGTAACCCCCGAACCTACAAAATTTATAGAATCTGCACTAGTTGTCTTGTCTGTTCCCTCATCTTTGACCGTAAGATTGCTGGGTTTATTTGCATCACTTGTATTATCTACATTCCCAAGTCCAACCTGATCCTTGGTTACGCTGTGGGGATTCAAACTACTTCCTGTGTGTCCTACAATCCCCTCATCTACATCTGATATTTCAGCCCAAGTAGTTGAATCAGTCTTCTTATAGATTTTATTGGTAGTGGAATTAAAGAAGAAATCCCCTGTTACTCCTTGTTCGGAACTGGGTGCTGATGAGCCATTTAACCATTGTGTACCTGCCGCTCCATCTGCTCCATCCGATCCGTCAGCACCGTCCGCTCCATCTGATCCATCTGCTCCGTCAGCACCTGCTGGGCCAGTTTCACTTTCAAAAGTGGTATCCACATATGCCTTGGTAACAGCATCTGTATCTTCTGTAGGGGTCGCAACATTAGTGACCTTTAATCCCCCCATGTTCCATACTTTAGTACCAACAGTTTTAAGGGTCTGTATTAATGTATTGCTGATCCTGTGATAAAGTTCTTGGATCAGGTTACGGTTATGTTCATAGGATAAATCCAATGCCGCTTCTGTTACCCTTGAAGTCTTTTGGAAATCCACCAGAGCCGTATCTACATCAGAATCTCTTTTAATTACTATTAGATCACCGTTAACAGGAGCAGTAGTGAAGGTTAAGACTTCTGTAGCAGTATTTATAGTATAATCAGTAGTTACCGTTTTTTCGACTCCAGCAACCTCAACGACTAGGAATTCATCCTTTATCAATGGGAATGCGTAGGTGAAATTAACTTCCGTTCCATCTCCTATAAATTCTGTATATGTTGGCATTTTACTGTATCCTCAATGTTTATGGTGTTCTAATTCTCCCATTAAATAGGTCTTTGCTATTATGCCAATCTATAATTTGGTTAATAACCCTACTTTGGAACTCTTCATTCTTTTGTTCTTTGGCTTGTCCTGTATGTTTTGTCGCTTCCATATATGGTTTTTCCATATATTTATATTCTTTTAACCAAGGAAAGGATCGTTCCACTTGATCCAAGGCTCTTGACCTATATGTTTCAAATATCTTATTAACCATCCGTACCCTGAAATCGGATACACCTGTTCCTTTCGTCTGTTTTGTGGAAATACCTGCTAATCTTTGATATTCCTGCGTTCCGAAGAGGGTATAAAGAGCTTTCCGCAATGTAGGTGATCCTTTTAGGGGTCGAAATGTTGGGTCACTCATAATAGTTTTCCCAAGGGCAGTATTCAACTTGTCCAAATCACCCTCCCTTAAACGGATACTGCTGGTAATGTCATGCCAAACCTCGTAGGGGGCTGTATTATGGCCTAACTTCGCAAGTTCCCCAACATTCATGGTGACTTCCTGACCATCTACAGTATCAACCGTTACGTTGGGCCAAGGTTTTCCATTAAGGGAATCCAGATTGAGATTAACACTTCTACCATAGCGTTCAGGATTGGTTTGAAGTAATTTCAATCCTTTCGGATCGAAGGTGTATATTTCATAAAGTTCTCTTTGTACAGGATCAGGCTTAACTTTCCTGATTGAGAGAGGTAGGAGCCATTCCAATAAACTAGCATTTACAGTAACTGGTTCAGAGAGTGCATTCCTATAAACTGGATTTTTACTGGCTAATGAAGGGATGGAGTCCTTAAAGGTCTGTAGCATTTCCTTATGTAATCCCTCCCATTCCCTATTTCGTTCCCTAACAAGGGGGTCTACAAGTGCTGTTTTTCTAAAGAGGGCTGGGATAAATCCTTTTGCAATCGGTTGGAAGAATCCTTTATGGAATCGTATTGCGGCTTCAGTCCCTCCCTCTAAATCAGTCAATCCAAGTCTTTGTTTCTCGTATTCGGTGTACATTCCAGAATCCGAAACTGTCTTGAGAATTTGGAGGTAATTTCTATTGGTTATTAGATTGTATGTGGATATTGCGAAAGCTTCCTTGAACACTAACAATTTTTGAAACAATCCATCCCTTACCTTTGGGTCTTGAATCATTTGCAATTGATTATGTATGTCCCTCATGTCGGCATTAAAGGCCAGAATTGCGAACCAAGGATCACCTCTATTATAAGTGTAGGATTTGATTGGGGTTCCATCCTTGTCTAATGTGATGACAGAATATGGTTGATACCCTAAATTTTTCTTAATTTCAGCACGAATTTTATTATTGGCTACCAAACTCCCAGTAATAAAGACGCTTTGACCATTTGGCCCTTTTTCATGGTTATTTACTAATTGATGAGCGGCATACCATAACCCTGCTCCTGCCACCATTTTTCCACGAAGTTCTGCGGCAACCTCTCTATCAGCCGCTTTCATAGCCACGCTATATTGATTTTGTCCAAAAACTGCATTCAATTTGGGGAAGCTCGCCGCTGGAAATGTCTTATGCAATTCCTTCATTAAATTTACTGGAGTCCTTACGAAAGGTACTGCCAGTTGTAATAAAGAAGAACCTACTCCACCTCCCTGCCTTGCTTTTTGAATATGAGCCGCCCAACCTTCAATGAAATACATCCATGTTTGAGGGTCTTTCAGTCCAGTTTCTTTGGCGATTTGAGCATGATATTTAGAAAGTTCGTCTGGAAGACTTAAAGCATTTTGGAAAGGGCCAGATTCTCCGAATTTTAAAGAGGCTTCCCTTAATGGAGAGAATTTTTCCAATTCCATTTCAAATTCATAATTAAAAGCTTTTTGGAAGTCTTCTTTATTCATCTTCGCAAAAGCCGCCTGATTTATATCGCCAGTTTTAGCATCCCTAACCTCAAACTTTTCCAATGTTTTTAGGAATGTTTCCTGTTGTATCTCGCCTTCTGTCTTGTACCTTCCGTCTGGCGTTAGGACTTTTAATGTTTGATCCGCATCGTATTGCCTGAAAACTTCCTTCATCTGCTTACGTGTCAGATTGTTAATGGGTAAATCCTTCAGGGCTGGACTGTTTATTCCAGTTGCTTCACCTACGGTGGCATTTCCAGATAACTTTGATTTTGAAAGAATATCATCAAATTGTTGACCATGCTTGGCAGACAATACGTTCCTTGCCCCCCATTGTTTGAAAATCTCATCAATCCACATCATAGTCTTGGCAGGAGCATTGACACCTTGCCTAATGCCATTGGCTAACCCCCCCAATGCTGAAAATTTTCCCTCGAAAGGCAGGTCTACTCTTTTCCCCATTTCTTCAATTACACTCTTACTGGACAATTGCCCCCTCATTGTTTTTGCCGCAGTCAGGGCTATAGCATTGATACTCCCCCATTTTTGACCGTTGTAGTAACCAAAGGTCAGTTGGTTTTGTAGGACACGCCCATATAGATTACTTGTATCATTATCCTTGGCTATACGTGACCTGATGGCACTTATACTTTCAGGGGAATGTCTCCAGTATTTAGCCCAACCAAGATCAACGTATCCTAATCCTTCATTTATTTTACCACCTAATGCCCTCGTTCCTGATTGCCAGTAAGAGTTCATAAAGTTTCCAATAAATGTAATAGCCTGTGTAGGGGGTGCGGACAGAATGGAATTAACATAGTATTCAACTGTACCCCTCATAAATCTATCTATATACCCACCCATTCTCGCTCTTCCTGTAGCCGACCTTGTGAGTTCCTTGAGGAATGCTGTTGGATCATCTAGTGCGTCCAATACCTGCATTTGCTTTATGAATGCCGCACGATCCCCCCTGTTCTTGAGATATTGCCTAGCTATTTCAGGAGTTAATTCCCCATTACCATGAAGTTCCTTTAGGAATGCCTGATCCTCCCTTAACACAGTTCCCTTCGTTAAGTTGACAACCTCCATCAATTCCGCTCTTCCATCTTTTCCAAGCAGTTTATTCTTCTGCATGGTCATGCCACGGTGATGCCATTCATATCGAAGGTTTCTGGCAACACGAAGAGCATCAATAGCTTGATCTCCAGCATTTGCCAGTTGAGCCGCTATTTTTACATTATCAAGATTATCTACACTCTTTTCCAATTCATGTCGGAACCTGTTCATAAAGGCCACGGCAATATGGTCTACAACTCCCTGTCTCATCATAAGCTCTTGAGACATTTGACCAGCACCCACCAAGGTTGCATCAGTTTCCAATGCTCCTGCTCCATGTAACAAATTGTAGTATTCCAAGGAGTATTTCCCATAAGCGTTCATACCTTTCGAGTCAGACCCACCAAAAGGTTTGAATATAAAGTCTTTAGGATTCTTTGAGGCTAGATCACCAAGGCCCAGCATAATAGCCCTTAAATCTGAATGATCCCCAATTTCATTGAAGTTGACAGCATTCTCAACCCATTCTTCAAATTCGCCTTCTTTAAGTTGCTTCACCCAATTTTTAAGAAATTCCGCTCTCTCCTTTTCAGGCTTTAGAGAGAATCCCTTGAAAGGCTCCATTGGCCCAGCAAGTGTTTCTACTGAATGTTTCCCTTGTTCACCAACATCAGCCTTCGGTGCTTTCCCAGCCTTAATTTCAGGAACTCCTTCTCTACCATATTTTATTATGTCCTCTATTTTGTGGGGGGTTGTTCCCTTGGCTTTAGCAATCTTTCCTTGAATCTCATCCCAAGAATCCAGATAAACTTTATCAACCTTTGACCCTGCATTTACTTTTTTATTTAAAACTCCTTCATCCACCAATACCATTTTCTTTGTTCCTTTACGCATCCCCCAACTAGAAGGACGCATAAAATCTCCATGCAAAACGTCATAATTCAAAATGTCTACAAGACCAATTTTTTCTAATTCTTTCTGTAGTTCTGGAGTGTGATTTTCCCAATCTTTAGCTGTAAATTTTTGAAAGGGTTTTAATTTTTTATTAACCTCTTTGTCATTTCTTGGAACATACTCTACAACAATGTAGTTATCCCCCTTTTCGTATAGTTTTGCGATATGCTCCCCAAGCATCTGATCCTCTCCCCAACTATGAGCGTCATTTTGTTCTAATCCTTTGGGATTTTTTGCCACCTTTACTACTAAATCTTCCGTTCGGTATCCTTGTCTGCTAGAACCTCCACCCGATAACTTCTTCAAGTCTTTTAAGTCTACTTTATTTTGTATTACTTTTTCAGTAGTCTCTTCATTGAATAGTTCTTTTACGATCCTCTCACCTCTTGCTTTTTGAGCCTTTACAGTCCCTTTATTGTGAGGATTAACCCACTCTTTTTCAGCTAGATTTTTACGATCTAAAGCTTCTTGTTCTTTTCCAGCCTTAACCTTTGCTTTATATTCTGCTAGCGATTGATTATAATCCTTCTGTTCTTGGGCTTCAGTTTTATATTTCTTACTCCCAATTTCCTTTTTGAAGGTCTTGGTGGTAGTGTCTAAAATATTTTCCCTATCCTTAACGCCCTTAATAACTTTAGTCTGTAAATTCTGTAAATCTTTAATGTATTTATTATGATCCCTCCTTTTCAAAACCCCTGTTACGACTGCACTTTGAGCTATTTCCAAATCTTCTTTTATCAGGAACCTGATTTCATTATAAAGATTCAATTCATCCCCTACAGCCCGAATATCAGTCAGTAATCCTTGAAGCTTGCCATTCTCTACATTATCAAAAATTCTTGTGTATTCAAATTCTGGAACTTCCTTACCTTTGGTTAGCTCTATGAATTGGCTAATGAGATTGCTGTTGGTTGATCTGAAAGAGGCTATTAACTCCTTGGCTTCATCTGTATCTTTTTGGAGTTTTTCCCTGTATGCCAACCGTGTTTGATCGTTGGGATCAATATCTTTAAGTTCCTTCTCCCACTCAACAATCTTACCCTTCAATCCTTTATGGATTTTAGCTTCTGTAATGAATGCCAAGGCATCCTTTGAATCATTAAACAGATACTTTGAGAAGCCGTGGAAACCTCCACCAAGAACCAAACCAAAAACAGAACTGATCCCAACTTCAGTAGGATTCAAACCAACTTGCCCTCTCAATTCTGCCCAATTTCTACTAGTACCCTTACCCCATTGATACATGAGATTATGCCCCCCACCCATCAATCCTCCTTGAGAAGCTGACCATAGTAATTCACGGTATTTGACTCCCTTTAAGAAACCTTTTGGAGCTTGGGCGAAAAAGACAGGTGCAAGAAGAGTATCAGCCAGAAGTTCCATCTGATTGATTTCATCCTGTTCACCCATTTCTATTCTTAAATTCTGGGCAAATTTAGAGGAATAGTATCCTGCTGGCATATTGATTGCGGCATAAGCTGATAGCCAACCTATCGCAGTCCAAGGATGTCGAGCCGCCCATGCCTGTGCTGATCCAGTAGCCAAACTCCCTGTAACTATGTTTGTCCCCATTGGAACACCCATCTGTATTGCCAAGGATTGGAGATATTGAGGCATTGCGGCACTTGGATCAAATTTCGTTGCCTTCTCCATATAAAAGAAATCTGGAATTACTCCATCAACAGGGGTAGTCCATCTCTTTAATGTATAAGAATTTCCCTCTGCATCCTTAAATCCTCCGTAACCACTTGTATTTATTTTATTGTAGGATTCTCCTTTTTCATTTCCGAATATATCCCTGTTTCCCATTACATCTTCAGGCAATACATACACCAATCCATCTGTACCCAATAGATAGTTCCATCCCTCTTCTAAATTCCCTTTACCATCAAAAATATTCTTCCCTATTTTATCGTAGGATTCTCCTCCTTGAGTTCCTTCGTATGCTTTTACTTCAGATAAATCTGTTTCAATTTTACCACCTATCCCTGCTAATTTGCTCAATTCTCCGATTGAACTTAAAATTTGATTTCTTAAAAAAGTATCAGGTTTCCTGACCTCCTCCCCTTCCTTCCTTTTTTCCTTGGCTATTGCCTCCTCTTCTTCATCTATTTTCTTATCTTCTTCAGCTAAAGCAGTTTGTAATTCAGCAAGCAATTCCTTTACGGATTTTATAATTTGAGGATCATCAGATGGATTTTGTCCATGTTTAAGTCTATATGTTTCAAATGCGGATTTAGCTTTTTCGTATGCTTTAGTCCCCTTCACTAGCCTCTCTACCGCTTTAGTCCCATCAGTGCCTGTTAAAGCTTCCAAAAGTGGATTCTCAAGTGCTTTATTAACCATCTGATTCCATTCTGGAGGACGGAGTTCATTAGTGATGGTTCGTGTTCTGTTCTGATTGGCTTGATCACCTGTAATTAAACCGCTTGATTCCAGCATCCCAAGGAATGAACTGATTTGAGGTTTAACGGTCATATTCTCATTGTGATAACTCTCCTCAACTGGTCTCTTCTTTCTTCCCCACGTAAGTTCTGGGGGTAATGGAGGGAGTCCCATATTAGAAACCTCTTTAGCATTACGAAGAACTTCTTCGTCTACTTCATTGGGGACATTTTCAGGATCAACTTGATTATTTTTTGGAATAGCCATTTTAAAAGTTCTTTAGTTTCCCAATTGTTCTATAGCTAGTTTTAAAGCTGTCTTTTGCGAGTCACTCAGCTTTTCAAAAAACTCTGTTTTTTTATAGGCAATGTTCCTATCAATAATGAAACCCAGAAATTGTTTTTGTTGTGTAGAAAAAACGAGGGTTTCAGTTTGTTTTCCATCTTTTATCTCGTATTTGGATGGGATTACAAGTTGCCTTTGCAGTACCCCTAACGCATTAAGCATTTCCCGATCCCCTATGGCATTAACATCGTCCCAAAGTTCATTTATAATTTTATCTCTAACTTTGTCTTCATGTTCCTTCCACGATCCAGATGTATCCCCTGCTTCTAAATTTCCAATATACAGTTCTTGTTCTTCAAGTAACCACTTTTCAATTTTTTTATTTACATAAATAGTAGCCAAACCCTGCACTTTCCGCATTTGGTTCAAAGTAATCTCATTATTTTTGCCTTTACCGAATACCTCATGCAAGGTTTCCCCAAAATCAAAATATGGCCCAGCAGTTTTAGCTATAGTGGCTGGAACAAACCCTTGAGGTTGTTGTTCAAAATAATTATAAAGGGAATCAATTTGTTCTTTATTTCGGCGGTCAGTTATAAAATCATTGAAACTTTTATTGGTAACGTCCGTTGTTGTTATAGCATCCCATTGCCCATTAGTGATTACTCCAGCCTGATGTGCTTCTCGCAGGATTTTAAAATCCTCACCACTTAAAGGCGACCCCTCTTCACTCCGAATAAAAATATCCTCGTAATGTAACCAAAGGTCTTCTTCAACTACTGAAATATTGTCTGATTTATAGTCTTTAAAATTATCCCGAATCCATGCCGCTCCTACATCCCAATCAATATTGAAATTAGGATCATCTTCCAGCACCCCCAATAATTCAAAAAGTTGCCCTTTAGAGGCTCCAGTTGTTCCATAGGTTCGCATAGCCAATATGGATAAACCTCTCGTACTTCTTTCCTGCGCCGCTACTTCGGCTTTATCAAAAGCAGTATAAGCATCTTGACGTAGGGTATCGGTTATTTTCCCAGTACCAAATATAACTCCATTATCTAATTTTAGAGCCAATAAATCTTCAAAAATACTTTTGGCTTTATCTGCTCCACCATAATCACGGCTGGAAGCTACTGTACTTATTAGATGAGGGATGACCCCATGCTCTAAAAAGAACTCCTCATTCCCTTGGAAATATCCAGCAGGGTCTTGTAACCATTGGGAAAGAAGATACTTTGCATCTGGTTCCCGATGAGCATCCCCTTGGGTTGAAATATATTGATCAAAAAGATCAACCCCTACCTGTGACCAAGCGTGTTTACCCCTTTCAGTATAATCATCTATAGATTTCTTTGTCAGTATCTCCTCAATGTGACTTTCAGATTCATTCAGTAGGGTATTCAAGGTGTTTAGTGCATAACTACTACCCCTGATAACTTTATATTCATCATTATCAGCTAATTTTTCTCTACTTATTTCCCTAATTTCTTCAAAGGATAGCCCACTTCCCATTGCTTCATTCAAATCCTCTTTATAACTCCCTGCCAAACGGAAAGCTCTGGCATCAAGTGAACCAATTCTGAAAGCTTGAGATTGCCAAGGCTCCATCTTTCCTCCCATTATAAGTTTCCTTATAACGCCTAGACTTTTCTTATTCTTTGTTTGGAGTCCCTTGTAAACTTTTTCGTATTGTTCGGGATCAGTTTCATATAGATTTTTTCCATATTCCCTGAATTTTTGAAAGCTCTTGTTTCTATTCGCCGCATCTGACGCAAAGTTCTGCTGTAATGTTTGAGACAATCTACCCAGACTCTGTGAAGTTCCACTCCACCA
>Ga0114898_1000279_pt1 | contig 42753 bp, 67 predicted proteins | sample Malvired_Geostar_FD_83496 | JGI IMG/M metagenome (GOLD analysis project Ga0114898, IMG submission 83496) | Marine viral communities from the Global Malaspina Expedition - Malaspina viral metaG DeepMed_Geostar | ecosystem: Environmental > Aquatic > Marine > Oceanic | place: Mediterranean Sea...
CCGGTTGGTGCTGGCGATAAGAGCGCGCCCGCAATCGTCATAGAGCGCCCAGAACACCGTGCCATCGCTTTCGAGCGGCCTGACATATCCGAGGCCCTGCGCTTCGAGGAAGCGAGCGCATGCGGCTTCACGTTCCTCTGGGGTGGTCATGCTGCACGCTTTCGCGCCTTCCTCTTAGGCAGAGGTGGGGCGGTATTACCCCATTGCACTTTCATCGGATCGAAATCGATACGGGACGCGGCGTCTTCCGCGCAGAGGCGCTTCAGCTGCTCTACGAAGAGCTGATTGTCCGCCTGGTGTTTAGCAACCATCCATGGCTCACACCTTGAAGGGACCCGCATCACCATCTCCTGAAACGAAAACCCCGCCACCAGATTGACGGTCTGGGGCGGGGCTGTGTGGGGCGCTACACCCGATCTGGCTGGAAAGGCAGGGTTCGAACCTGCGACAAGCGGATTAACAGTCCGCTGCTCTACCGACTGAGCTACTTCCCACTGTGTTAGTCCGGCTTTCGCCGGTAGGACCGCTCTCCACGGCCTTGGCCTGAAACTTTGCCCCCCGTAACGCCGGGGACACGCGGGCTTCTCCACACCCACTGGAGCACTGTCTTAGGCTTTCGCCCGTCGCGGGATCGAACCGCGTCTTTCACCAGATCTCAGCCACCGAGCCGGGATCGAACCGGCCTGCTCGTTCGAGGCAACCGCCTCTATCTCTATGCCGCCTGACGTTTGCGCGCTTCACGTTCGCGGCGCCTGGCGTTCTGCTTGTTGGCCCAGTCGAACCCGTTCAGGTCCGTATCGAAGTTGCAGGCCATCGGCTTGGCGTCCGGAGTTCGAAAGTGCGTTGCGCCTTCTTCTCCGATGTTGACGTCTTTATCGCTCATTTCGGGGGGGTCACGCAACAGGTCGAAAGCAGCATTATCGTTATGCTGCAATGTCTTGCGGGATAAAGCTAACAAAATGCGCAAGATTGCCCGCTCTTTCCTCCGTCGGCCGGTCTCGACGTGGATGCCGCGAGCCTTGCACCACACCTTGAAAATCCCCTCGGTCGCCATGCACTCGGCCCAGTTCATGAGGCAGACCCGCTCTTCCTCGTCGGTCACATGGACGAGCCATCCAAGGGCTTCCTCGGCTTCGGTGATCTCCCAAGGCCGCGGCGCATTGTTGATGGAGTTCCAGAAGGCCTTGCGCTCGGCGGCCAGCCGTTCCGCTCCCCAGCCGTTCTTGTCCGCTTGGGTGTAGGGGATGGCTATCCATGAGGATCCGCCGCCGCCGGGTCCCACCCGATAGAGGCCTTCCATGATCTGGACGGCTCGAATGAACCGCTCGCCTATCTCTCTTCCTGTGATCATGCCCGCATCCTTCTGTCATCCAAGAGATCACCCTGGCGCTCGCCAAACACCCGGCACGCCCTTTCCCAAATCAAACCCGTCAGCGCTGCACGCTTGCTGGTTATACCATCCAATCCGATAAGCCAAAACTGGAGCATGCCCACCGGGACGCCGTCGAAGAACTCGAGGAACTTGCTGGGGTGATTCGCCATCAGGTCGGGATAGTTCTTCCAGAAGGCGAGGATGATGTCCGACACGGTCCACATCGAGGTCTCATCGATATGGCAGTCGTTATTTCCGGTCTCGGCAATGGTCATGACCACGAAGCGGGCGTGCTCTTCACCGTATCGGCGGATGATCCGGGATATGGTCGCGACGGCACGGGTCTGCTTCGGCCCCGGCACGACGTTGGCCGGAACGATCTGGATGTCGAATTCCTTCAGTATCGCTTCGGCCAGGTCGTGCTTCATACGCCCTCCAGATCGCTCGCTGCGCGCAACGGCAGCCGGCGCAGGTAATGGCAGCGGCAATAGTTCGGATCGCCCTTCTGGTCGCCGTGGGTGGCCTCTGAGGCGCAGAACAGGAATGGCCCGCCATCATTCATCGGCCAGTGGCATTCCTTGGCGCCTAGCTCGAGTAGCGTCTTGGCATGCGGGAGGCGTTCGGCATCATAGGCGGATCCGGCTTCCCTCGCCTCGCGGATGGCCTGGCGCTGGGCTGCAGCGGCTTTCTCCGCCTCGGCCTTGCGGATCTTGATGCGGCGATCGGCGGCGGGCTTGATGACGGTCTTATACTCGCGCCTGTCCGGGTTGAAAACCTTGCCGCCGCGCCAGCCCTTCCCTGTGCCGCCCTTATCTTCGAAAAGCTCCGGGTTGCGATGGGCCTTGCCGATGACGGCGTTGCGGGACGCGCCGATGGCAGCGGCTATCTCGCCACCAGACTTCCCGGCGTTCCACATTTCGGCCGCGGCGGCGGTGTTGCGCTCCGTCCATACGAATGGGGCTTTGACTGAAATGTTCATTCGCCTTGCTCCTTCCGGGAATTGAATGCCGCGCGGGCCTTGTTCATCCGCGCCTTGCGCTTTTCGATGCTGGCGATCGCGTCCGGGTCGCCGGCTGCCGCCCGCATTTTCATTACCGAATAGAAGATCGCGCTGTGCTCGCGGTTCAGCAGACGGCCGAGCTCAGGCCATGAGATCTGAGGGCGCACCGTCGTTTTGATCTCGTAGGCCAGCAGATCGCGGGCCTGCACGATCTTCTTCTTGCGGGAAGGCCCCATCAGATCGTCATAGGAGACGCCGAGGTCGGCACAGCGCCGGCGGATATGGGCCTTGCACTTCATGCCCTCCTCCGCCTTCCATGAGCGCCATGCGTTGACGTGGTGGTCGAAGTAGAGCTCCGCGATCTGCCAGGCTGGGATGATCGATGCTGCCGGGCGGCGCGGGATAGGGAAGAACTCCATATCCCTCGGCTCTGCCTCTCTCTTGACCGCTGGCGCGTTTTGATTGGCCGTCGCGGCTCTTCGTGCCCGTTCGGCGTCCTTCGCTCTCCTGAGCTTGTAGGCGGCGATTAGCTCGGCTTCTGAGGTGTAGACTGCTGCCTGGATCATGGCTGCACCCCACACTCTGCGATGCAGCCCATGCTTCCGATCGCAGCCGCAAAGACCGTGCTCGCCCAGAGGATGAGGAAGAATTTCTGATTGGCGCTCATTCCGCAGCCTCCAGCCTTTCGACGGCCACGGTCTTGCCGCCCCCGACGAACAAACGCTCCGCCTTCGCCTTGCGCGCTTCCCGTATGGTGGGCGTGTGCTCGCACTCTCCGCCGACGATGGGGAAGTTGAGGTATTGCAGGAGATGCCGGTTCACGGCCCGCAGCGCGTCCAGCTCCGTCTCGTAGACGATCGGTGCGCCCTTCTCCCCAAGGATGGGCTTGGGCTTGGCGTCACGGGCAAAGCGGAGCATGGCCCACCAGCCGCGGCGGAGGGGATGGGCATAGGCGGCGTACTTATTCATGAGAAAAGCTCCCTTGCAGGTGCCTGATTGAACAGAGGGCCAAAGCTCGTGCTCTCGCCGTTCCACTGGATCTCTTTGCGCCGCGGGAATTCGTTCTCTCGCGAAAGCGCCAGGATGAATTCTGCCCGGCCGCGGACTTCGTTCATGGCATCTTCCCACAGCGCATAGTCGTCTGTGCCTTCTTCCGGCTCCATGCCTGCGACGGCCGGCAGCGCCTGGTGGACGATGATCATGTTGTCCACGTCCTTATCGATGTTGCCGAGCATGGATTTGTAGGTGGGGCGCCGGCGCTTGGCTGACATCAGCTTGTCGCGATAGGTCTTGCCCCACAGACCATCGTTGCTGTTCTTGTTGATGTGGGTGAGCGCGATGATCGGGATGTTCCGCTTCATGGCGATGTTCTTGAGTGTCGATGTCGCCCGGTTCGCCTTCTTGAAGTCGTCGGCATCTTCCATCTTGCCCGACCATGCGAGCTTTAGGATGTGGTCGAGGATGAAGCAGCTGATGCCGTATTCACCCTGCAGTCGGTTGATCCGCTCGTCCACCTGCTCAAGCGTCAACTGCTTGGCGATGATGTCGACCCTCTTGAGCCGCTTCATATCGGCGCCTGCCCTCACCAGGTCATCAATCTCGATGCTGGAAACTGAACCGCGTTTCTGGCGCTTGGCGGATATCCCCGTGCGACGGGCCTTTTCGCGCATGATCAGCAGTTCAACCTGCATTTCTCCGCTCATGCCGCCGATGGGATGCTTTTCAGCCATGGTGAAAGCGCACTGCCAGACACATGCCGATTTTCCGGTCTTCACGTCTCCGCCGATCACCAAGAGGTTTCCATCCTGGATCGGGCCGATGAGCTGCGTCAGTTCTGGAATGCCCAGGTCTATGCCCATAGGCTCGCGGCCGGACATGGCCTCCGCAGTCTGATCAAGCGTGCGGTCGATGTCGTCGGTGAAGCTGCCGACCGGCTCATTCCGCGCCTCTATGGACGTCACGATCGCCGTGAGGCGGTCGCGGCAGTCCTTTATCTGGTCGATGAACTCAAGCTCGTCCTGCGCCCTTACAGCGACGGAATGAGCATCGTCCCCTACCGTCATGGCCTGCCGGCGATGATAAAAGCCCGTAACAGCATCGGCCAATCCGGCAACGCTGGATATGCCAAGGGATTCCGCCGTCAGCTTGGCGAGGTATTGCGCCACGGTCATGGTGCCGATCTTTTGGGAAGCGACCGAAGGCGGCATAAAAGAGCGAACCGTGATCGGGTTCATGTCCTTGCCGACAGCGATACCCCTCTGGATCGCGTCGAAGATTTCCCGATGTAGCGGCTCGTTGAAATGGGCCGCTTGGAACCCCTGCGGAATGTGCCGAAAGGCTGCATTGCTCAGCAGCAGAGCGCCAAGGATGGCCTGCTCAGCCTCCATGTTCTCAGGGTATACGTCCTGCGGGCCGAAGTGGCGCGCGCGATCCTGTTCTGTGAAATCCCTTTGATGAGCGTTCATTCGGCGGCATCCATTGCAAACAGATTGGCCGTCTTCGCTTCATCGAGCTCCGCAATGTTGCGGACTGCCTGGCGGTAATACGAAGGCTTGAGCTCAAACCCCAAGCCCTTGCGTCCCGCTGCGACGGCTGCATAAACCTCGCTGCCGATGCCGAGGAACGGCGTCAGGACCACGTCGCCAGGGTTGCTCCACAGCTCGATGCAACGCTCGATCACATCCAGCTGCAGCGGGGAAATGTGCTGCTCGTCCTTCTCGTCCCTGCCTGCGCGATACTGCAGCGTGCGGGTCTGGTTGATGTCCATCCATACCGGCGAGGCGTACCGCTGCCAGACTTCTATCGAGAACCATTTCTCGGCGTCTGCCTTGGGCTTCCCTGACGCCATGCGGCTGCCGACGCTCGACGGCTCGTTGCCATATCCGACGTACCGGTCAAACATGCCGTCTACCGGCTCCGGGTTATCCCCTGGCTTGCGGAACATCAGCATGTAATCGGCAAGCCCCTGCCCGCTGATGGTGCTGTCCTTGGTGATCTGCTTATGCAGAAGCCGGATCGACTTCGTGCGCTGCTGTGCGACTACCGGATCTTTCCAGATGCAAACCTCGGAATGGAAGATCCACCCCGCGTCCTCGTAGGCCCGCACGATCTCGCCGCGAAAGTCCCGCATGCCGATGTGGCCGTGCCTGATCTTGCTCGTCGGCAGCTGCATGCAGTGAACCGCATGGATGCGGCCGGGCATCGTCACTCGCAAAAGCTCCTGGATTAGGAACTGGTAGTGGGTCCAGAACCCATCCTTGTCGTTGTTCGATATGTCGCGATCGAAGTTGCTGAACTTGTAGAGCCCTTCGAACGGCGGAGAGTGGACGCCGAAGTGGATCGTATCGCTCGGGATGCCGCGGATGAGCTCGCAGCTGTCGCCCTGGTAGATCGCGTATCGGTCGGTAACGACCTGCTCTACTGCCTTGATATTCATGCTGCTTCTCCCGTCAGCCATGCTGGAACGTCCATTGGAATTTGAGGGTCGTAGTCGGGCCGGTCGCGAACCATGCCGCGGACCTCCTGACTGGAAAGGTCTGCCATGTGCATCACCATGGCGGCGGCCATCCGCTCGGCGTCGTGATCCTTGCGGCGAATGTTGGCGACCGTCGCGCCTTCCATTTCCGAAGCGATGATGTGAGCGTTCACGGGCTTCGTCTGGCCGAACCGCCAGAACCGGCGCACTGCCTGATAAAGCTGCTCGTAGCTGTCATTCAGCCCGACGAAGCCGGTGTCTGCGCAGTGCTGCCAGTTCATCCCGAAGCCTGCGAGCGATGCCTTGGTGATCAGCTTTTCGATCTTGCCGTCGCTGAAATCGAGCAAGATGCGTTCTTTCTCGCTATCCTTGAGGCCACCATGCAGGTTGACGGCGCCGGGGATGGACTTGGTGAGGGTCTCCGCCTCGCTGTTGAGGTTGCACCACCAGACGAATGGCTTGTCCTTCGGCGTCAGCGCCGCTGCGAGCTCCACCCGCTTCTCTACGCTGTCCCGGCGCGCTGAAATGCGCTCCTGCATCGTGCGGGCTTCCATGGGGAAAAGAAGGCCTGTCTCCATGCTCGGGGCGTAGTCAACGCCAACCGTGTGCTGATTGTAAACGAGCGGCGGCAGGTCATAGCCGGTGTTGTCATATCCGAGGTCGGACGGCTTGCGGAGCATCACGGCCCACGATGCCATCCACTTCCAGAACTCAGTCTCGGCGTGACCCTTCAATCTCCACTTCTGAGTGTCTCCACCGTCATGGGTGAAGAACGTGGCGAGCATGTCGGTGTAGGACATGACGCCAAGGAACTCCGCATGGTTGCCTAGCTCCATGAAGTCGTTCGGTGCCGGCGTGGCGGTCGCTGCCAGGCGGAACGGGATGTCTGCGCAGTCGCGGATCAGCTGCGTGCGATATTTACCATCGGTGTTCTTGAGGATGGAGCTTTCGTCCAGCGCAACGCCGCCGAACTGGGACAGGTCGAAGCGGTCCACCTTCTGATAGTTGGTGATGTCGATTGTCTCGCTCGATGGAGCCGAAACGACGGTGGCCTGAATTCCGAACTTGCTACCCTCACGGGCATGCTGGTGGCTGACGGCGAGCGGCGCCAGGATGAGAACCGGCCGGCGAGTCTCGGCGGCAACCTCCCTCGCCCATACGAGCTCCATCAGCGTCTTGCCAAGGCCGGTGCCAGCGAAGATAGCCGATCGACCGCGGCGCAGTGCCCAGGCCGTTATGTCGGTCTGATGAGGCTTTAGATACTCCGGCAGGTGAAGCCGGCGAGTGATGCCGGTTGACGGGTCCATGATCCGCTTGCGCGCCAGGAATTCTGCATAAGCGTTCATGCCGCCACCTGCCGTTCATTGCGCTGCTGGAGAAAGGTCTGGAAGGCGGGCCGGTACCGCCCAGCGTGGATCTCGGCGCCGCGCCAGCAGTAGGCTATGGCCGCAGCCTCGCCCGCGTTGTGGGCGACAGTCTTGCGGGATGGGAGAACGATGCCCTCGCGCTCGCACTGGGCGACGATCGCCTCCTTCCAGAGGTTCTCGACCTTCTCCCATCGGCCCTTTGCATCAGGCTTCGGAAGTTTGGTGATCTTCTGCGGCGGCTTGAAGCCAGCGCCATAAAACATCTTGCGCCAGGTCGCGGAGGAGATCGTGCCCCACGGGATGCCGAAGTTTGCCACCGTCGAGAGAACCGCGCCGTGCAGCATGCAGGAGACCACCGTCGCCATTGTGCCGCCGGGGCTCATCTTCAGCGCCGTTTCCATGATGACAAAATCGGGCTTGTGCTCGCGGATCAGCGCCGTGACCTTGAGGCCCATCTGATCAGCGCAATATTCGATCGAAGCCTTGGCCGGAAACTCCAGCACGCCGCACTTGATCGAGGAGATGTGCTTGCTGGTATCGTAGAAGGCCCAGCCGGCAGTCTTTGAGGTGTCGAACGCGAGAACCTTCATGCGCCTGCCTCCGTAGGAACGAGCCGGTACTGCGCGGCGAACGGCGCACCGGTGGAATTTGCGATGGTCCAGCCGAAGGGCTCGATCTCTTTCCGAAGGTTGCAGACCTGGACATGGATGTTTTTCGGGGAGAGGACGCGAGCCGTGCGGCCGAGCTGCGAAAGCGCGCTCTGCATGTCCAGCCGGGTCCGATGGCGGCCGACGTCGGCGGCGAGCAGATCCAGGATGCAGCGGCGCGACGGCGACGAGATGGCCTTCTTCACCTCATCGATCGGCGCCGCCTCTCCGATGAAGCCGCCGCACGCCGGGCAGCAGTAGGATTGGATGCGAGGTCTTGCGTTCATCATCTTCACCGTTGGGAAAGAAAGCGCCGGGCATTCGCGCCTCGGCTAGTTGGGCGGCTCGTAACTGGGAGGAGGACCGAGCCGCCGGGGAGCTCTATTCAGCCGCTTCGGCAAATGGATCGCCGTCGCTCGGCGGTTCCTCTTTGGAGTTGGCTTGATCTGCGGCCTTCTGGCGGGCGATCTTCTCTTCCATGACGCGCTGCCAGTTCTCGCCGTACTTGTTCTGCCCGCGCTGGTAAGCATCGAGCCACACGCGATCCTCGTCCGATCCTGCGGCCTGCCGGGAGACACGGTCGAGGCCGTTCAATCCCGCCTCGTAGCCATCGGCGTCGATCAGCTGCAGTCGAGCGGCGCGATCGTCACGGGCCAACAGGTCGCCGCCGTGGTCGTGGATGAGGCCAAGCCGAATCCGGTTCCGCTTCATCATGTTGAACTTGTCGAGGTGCTTCTTCTGATCGTCGGAGGTCATGACATCGACGTAGTCGAGCACCTCTTTCCGGTCGAAGCCGTCGTTCTTTGCGTCGGCAAGGTGGGCCTTCATCCGATCGTTGGCGGCTTTGGCCGCTTCCTTCTCCATCCGCACGTTGCGGGTATGGATGGCCCAGAGGACATCGAGATCCTCCTGGCTGACGGTTCCGCTGTTATGTCCTGCCGTGGTCATAGGTCATCTTCCTTTTTGGGCTTGGTAGGCTCGTTGCGCTGCTGCTTTTGCAACCTCGACTTTCGCCACGAGAGCCTCAGTTTCATCCATAATATCTGCAACAGCTTCATGCCCATGAGCCTCCTCGATAGCCTTCATGTCGTTCTCGATTTCGGTCAGCATGGAGCGGCAGAAAGTCAGGTAGGAGAGCCTGATGCGCTTGCAGAGGCGCACGTCCCAGGTCTTCCTCTGGCCCTTGAGAAGGCGCTTGACGCTCACCTCTGACATGCCGAACATGCGGCCCAGCTTCTGGAGCGCCTTGTCTTCGTCGCCCCACCCGGCGCACTCGCGCCTGAACATCTTGTTCGCGACTAACATCGCCTCTTCGGGGCTGTACGCGTCTACTATCGACATAGCCTCTTTCCCGTTTTTGAAATCCGACACCGGTTGTTGAGTTTTTGAGCACTTCATGTTTTCCGCCTCAGCTAGGTTGAACCCATGAGAGGCGGGGCATTCGAAAGGAGATCAGCCGCCGCCCGCAGGCGAAAGCCAGTAGAGAGCATCAGGAGTCCCGCCGTCGCGAACGGCCTGCCAGCCATGCGAGGGGAGATCCCAGTTGATGCCAGTGAAGGAATTGCAAAGTTCAACGAAGGCCGTGACGGGGCTGCTGTGAAGAGGAAGCCCAGCGCGGATCATGAGTTGCCGGCCAGTAATGGCCTTTGGGTAGACCGAGGCTAGAGAGCGGACGATCCGCCTCTTTCGGTCTCCAATTATATATCGCTCGAGGTGTGCCGCCGCGTTGGCGGTGAGAGCCTGGGACATCAGACACACTCGCTCTCGCAGCGCGCTCTGGTTTCGAGCTGCTGCATCTGGCGGGTGTCGATCGGAGCCTCTGTCCCGGTGCCAAGGTCCGCGGCATTGAGGCTGCGGACGAAGCGGTGCAGAACCTGAGACAGGGAGCGCAAAACCTTTTGGGTCAGAGATTGCTCGTTCATTCCTATTTCCCCCGTTTCAGGATTGCCGTGACTTCGGCGTTGGAGAGTTCATGCTCGCGCTCGACTTCGGCGTCGCATTCTCCGGCCGATCGAGCGACAGAGACCGCAATCAGGCCGATGATGGTGAGCGCGATGCAGACAGCGATGGTGACGAGGAGATCGGCCATGTCAGTAGCCTCTCGCCGGGTTGTCGCAGTAGCCGTCACGGTCGTAGTGCCGCGAGGGCTCGACTGGCTTCGTGGCTTCCTGCATGAGCCGGAAGGTCATCGCGTAGCGTGGGTCGTTCTTCATGCGGTCGTCATGGCGAGCGGCGAGATCTGCCAGCATGTCGCGAAAGGCGCTCATGTCCGCTCTTCCTGTTCTGGGGTGGGGGAATGAGCCGCTTCCGAGAGCCGTTCGGCGTCCTCGTAGGAGAAGTTGGCGCGGATCAAATTGGCGTTGGAGCGGGTGACCATGGCGTCTTCGGCGCATGGCGTCAGATCGGCTTCCTCTTCGAGGCAGGCGGCAAACCGCTCACGCTCGGCAAGGATGGCGCGGGCGATCACGTCACGAAGCTGGAACTGCTCTGGATACGCTGGAGCCATGCCGAGGAACTTCTGAGCCAAAGCAGTAGCCGTTTGCATGATGTCTGCCGGTATCTCGCTCATGCCTCCACCTCGCTGTGCTTCGTGACGATGTTCAGGCCGAGGTCGGAGACGGGTGGAGAGGGGAGAGGCATCCAATGAGTAGGGTTCGGCTCGCTATCAGCCTCGTCCATCCAATACTGTTCGCCGTAGCCGTTATCGTGCCACCAGCAATTGAAGTGGCCGCCTTTCTCGAACGCGAGAAACTGGGTGCCGTCCTTCGGCGCTGTGCTGATCGGGAGCCACTGGGTCATGCTGCTGCCCTCCCATCTTCGGAGGCGTTCGGATGAGCCGGAACCACGAACGGCATCCAAGCAATCGGCTGCTCACCAGTCGCCAGACCAGACCACCGGCCTGGGTTCTTGCCATGCTCTGGAATCCAGTAGGTCCGGCTGACCTTCCCGCACTTGGTGGCGATCCAGATATGATCAGGAACGAACTCCTCGAAGTCCCGAACCGACTTGCCGCTTGCGCTGCTCTTGTCGGTCACGAGGCGCGTCGTGGTGACTGTCTTGCCCTTGGGGGCGGTGGAAATATCAAAGGACCATTGCGTCATTGGAGCTTCCCCGCGTGAGCCGACGATTCCGAAATCCAGTCAGCCGGGAGCTTGCGCAGGTTCTCTGTCGCGAGCCGCTTCCGTGCCTTCTTCGGGATCTTGTTGATCTGGTAGTAGAGGACGGTTGCGCCGCCGTTCCGCTTGATGTGGCCGGGGAACAGCGTCTCTGCCGCCGTCCAGTAATCGTTCTCGCTCTTGAGCATCGAGGTCTTGACGCCACGCGCTCCGAGCATCGACCGCAGCCCGTCATGGGCAAAGGTGGAGTTAGCCGCGACCCGCTGCTGGCGCTCCATCAGAAGCTTTTCCATTGCCGACAGGATGAAACGGCCATTCTCTTCCGTACGCTGGCCGAAGTTGATGCCGCCGTGTTCAGCCAGTTCGGCGTCACGGAAGCAGTCAGCGATAGCCACAGACGCCCAGTATGAATTCATGCCAGCTTCCGAGAGGTTCGTGTTCTGGAAGCGAATGCGAGCGGCACAGAGGGGGTAGGCGGAGACGTTCAACATCAGGCCACCGCCTTGACAGGCTCGGGTCCGAAGATGTCGGGCCGCATCTGGTGCTTGGAGATGCCCGTGAGTTCCTGCAGACGAAGCACCCGCTTCACGGGAACCTCTTTCCAAAGGCTAACAGCCTGGGGCGTCAGGTCGCCCAACGCTTCCGAGACGCCCTTAGCGCCGCCGAGTTTGTCTTTGATGATTTCGAGCACTTCGTTTTTCATGCCCTATTGAAAGCATATCTTTCAGTTCGGCGCAAGTACCTCTTTCGGTGAAAGTTGCTCTGTCTTGATGCATATTCGCGAAATGACCACAGACCGGAAGAAGGACGCCGAACGGGGCGCACGAATTCGCCACGTCCGAGAGACGATCCTTGGCCTCAGATCACAGGAACGCTTTGCCGAGCTGCTAAGCCGGGAAGGCAGAGCCGTGACCCGTGGGGCGGTCGGCAACTGGGAGCAAGGGAAAGAAGTGGGACTGGACAGCCTTATGGCGATCAGCCGCGTGTCCGGCGTAAATCTGGAGTGGCTGGCGTATAATAGCGGCGATGCACCAAAATTAACCAACGAGTCCGTTTTAGAGCCTTCTAACGCTCAAATAACTGGAACAAAAGTCGAGCGCGGGTCCACTATCCCTCTTTACGGCGCGGCTGTAGGCGGGGAGGACGGTGAATTCGTTATGAATGGTAACCATCTGGACGATGTTTTCGCGCCGCCAAGCTTGAGCGGCATTCCTGATGCCTACGCCGTCCGTGTGGTCGGTTCGAGCATGTCCCCCCGTTATGAGGACGACGAGACAGTCTTCGTAAACCCTAAGCGTCGTGTGGTTCGCGGTGACTATGTCGTGGCACAGATCCACGTTGACGAACACGAACCTCCCCTCGCCTACATCAAGCGCCTGGTGTCCTACACGAAGCAGAAGCTCGTTTTGGAACAGTTCAACCCGCCGAAGGTACTGGAGTTCGACGGCGCAGATGTCGCGACCGTCCATTATGTGCTTCGATCTGGTGAGTGATCAGAAGCGGCGGTAGGCGACAGAGCCTTCGCGCATGTGCAGCCACATGTAGAGCGTACCGATCCGCTGGCGCTCGATCTTAAGCCAAGAACCTTCCTCGCGGGTAGCGCATCGCTCGACAAGCCCACGCTGTTCTTCGCTCATTCGGTCCAGCTGTGTCATCAGATATTCAATCATCATCTGTCCTCTAGATACAGGTTCCCCCTTCGCTTACTGCCCCCACCTAACGAATGGGCCGCGAACCGGGCAGGACACTTTCAATCACGGTATAGCTGGAATGCCGTTCCCCTTGCGGGAGGTGGCCAACCTCTGCCCCTCTACAGACCAAAGCACCGAATACCGAATGCCCCAGGTGGCGTAGACCCTTTGTCAGGTGCTGCAACCTTCCCTTGTGTGGTCGGGAAGCAGCGGGTTTGTTTGTTCCAGTTATCTCTCAGCTCGTGTCAGCATTCGAGCGGTTGACCGATTTGCATCAGAAGACCCGCCATGACTATCCGCTCCAGACTGGGAAGCGGTCACCGCTTGGGATTGATGTGCCGGACGATCGGCGGCGCGGGGCAAGCCCTTTAAGACCGCTGCCTTTGCACCTCCAAACACAAAATCTAGGCGGGAACCTCCGAGCAGACCCTAGATTTCGCGCTTTTCAGCACCTGACAGCAATCGTTTCGGTTGTGAAATGATGCGCTTTTCGCTATAACAACCGTCGAACAACTACTGCATGTCAGCCCCGGTCGGATTCGTCCCGCCGGGGCTTTTTTTATGCTCCTTTCATTTTCTGAAAGCAACCCTTTCTTTTTCCCTTGCATGTGTCCGAAAGAAATGCTTTCATAATCCGGCAAGCAGCGACCACGAAGACGGCTTTTGCCTGATCTGGATCGCTCATCGAAACGGACACACCAAGGGAGACGGACAGTGGACAGCAAGGAAATTCAGAAGCGCGTTGATGGCCTGGCAAAAGCGATGATCGCCAAGGGCCTTCGTGAGCCGACAGCCAACATGAAGTGCGAGTCCCACGTCGGATACGAGCTTTACCTGAAGTGGAAGGATGTGACGAAGGCCGACCTCTACGACAACGGCGCCTACGAATTCATCAAAGGCAAGGGCCTAGCCGACATCTTCTCCAAGGCCGAGGCATTCATTGCCGCCCTGCCATCCGCCGACGAAGCCCGCATGAAGAAGTTCATGGGCGCTCTGGCGAACGTCATCGACCTTGGCAGGTCCAACGGCGTCGAGATCGAGTTCCTGAATCCGCTACAGGCGACCATGAAGAAGCTCTCCGAGAACATCCTGACGGACCAGCGGGCAGCCTAACCACCCACCTGGAAGGGAAACGAGAATGGCGAAGAAGATCCCAAACATCGATCCGGAGTTCATCGTGATCTTTGCGTCTGCCTGGTGCAACGAGCGTGGCGTCGGCATCTCCTACTCGTGGGACGGGCATCGGTTCAACAACCGCAACGACGCGGTCAAGCACGGCCTCAAGACGCGCCACTCAGACGACTTCAACATCGGCCAGACCTACGGCGACGATCTTATTTGGTTCGGCTGGATGGACCAGCGGACGGATGAAGACGAGGCCACCATGCAGGCCATCGCCGACGACATCGGGCTCACGTTCGATCCGAAGTGGCATGGCCTTGAATTTTCCAAAGCAACAGGACGGGCAATCGGCTGGAAAACCGCCGCCTGACCCACCACCCACCGGCCGGCCTCACCGCCTCTCCCGGTCATCGAAACAGACAGAACAAGGAACGCCGCCATGAGAATTATTCCGCACGTAGCCGCCGCCACAATCGCAGCCATGGCAGGTATGCGCTTTGACGACGCGATGATCCAGCCGGTCGGGAAGCGTCCGCGCACCAGCAAGACCTACCCCCACTCCAGCGCCCGTCAGCAGGCCCGCTACGCCCGTCAGCTCGCGGCCGGTCAGATCACCTTCATCAAGCACGGACCTCGCTCCTGACCCATCCGGACCAAGACGGCACAGCCTCTGGTCCTCACACACAGAGAGGAAGAACGAGATGACCTGCAAGCACTGCCCGAAATGCGGCAAGGCCACGGACACCACCGGCAGCGGTCCTGAGTGGATGAACGAACACCAGTGGGACGCGGTCAAGGCTGGCGACCGATACGCCGAGTGCGACACGCCAAACCACCCCAACGGCAATTGCTACTTCTGGGAGCGCGACAGCGGCCTCCATCGCCCCGAACCCTCCAAAGCCCCCGCATAGCCCATCCCTTCAGGTCTGGATAGCCACAGGAGAAATGACAATGGCAGACAGCAAGAACGAGACGCCGGTCTTTCGCGAGGCGAAGGTTGACGACGGCGGGCTGGCTTTCCCAGGAAAGCGTGTCGAGCAGGTTGGTTACGTTTCCGACTACGGCTTCGATATCGAAGGCCCTGACAGCCCGACGTTCGGTGATGTCGAGCATCCCGGCATGAGCCTTCGCGACTGGTTCGCCGGCCAGGCTCTCGCGCAGTTCATCCAGATCAATGAGCGGGTAACGGCTGGCCGCGAGAACGTTTCGTATGCGACGGCGCTGAAGGTTACAGCGGAGCAGTCCTATGCCGTGGCAGACGCGATGATCGCCGCCCGCAAGGGAGATGCATCATGACCCGTATCCCAGCAGGACCAGTCATCCGCGCCGACGAGCAGCTCGTGATGATCTGCTCCCAGGACTTCGCCCACCGCCCGAACAAGCGCTGGCACGGCACTCTGGAGCTGGAGCGCAGAGAATACGCCACCTACGCCGACATCCTCCACGCCGCCGACGATGACGCAGATACGATCATGAAGGTTCTGCGGGTCTGCATGTCGGACGGCTCTATCGAGGACATCACGGACGACGTGATCGAGTTCGCCCGTGGGGTTCGGTTCGGTCGTCGGGGAGCAGCGGCATGACCGAGATCAAGCGCCCTCCGGAAGCCGCCGAGCTTATCCGCACCTTGAACCCAGAGGTTCCATACAAGGAATTTGAAGCGGCGCATGGCGTCGACCAGCTTAACGCCATCGTGGCCTACATCCACGAGCTGGAGCGTGCCGCCCGCAACCGCGACATGTGGAAGGGGCAGGTAGAGCGCCAGGCCGAACAGATCGCCACGATGCGGGAGGTTCTGAAAGCCGTCGCTTTGATCCTTCCGCACTACGCGATGAAGGGCGACACGGCCAGCGATGACGAAGCCCTAGACGCAGTTATGGAGACTGTGACGGAAGCTCTCGCAGGAGGCACCCATGCGTGACTGCATAGCCCACCAGTTCGGCTGCTCCTGTGAGGAAGGCCAGTGCAAGAGCAAGGCTGTCTCACTCGGGACCGTCAAGAAGGCCAACGACATGGCCGGCGTGTTCAACGTGCCGCAGGTCGATCAGCTCATCCGGATCGCGATGTTTGGCGTCTTCGTCCTCGTCGTATGGGCCACCTTCGAAGCACACGACAAATCCCAGCGCACGGCGCTGATCAACCAGGAGGATGTCTCGTGGAAGTGATCGACATCCCCGGCGAGGAAGTCTCGCTGTTCGACGCCTCGCAAGGCGCGCTCTCAACAATCCGGAAAAACATGGAGGCCAGACAGATGGCAAATGCAGTCGAAGTCCACAAGCACAAGATCGAACGCGAGCCGTCCCGAGCCGTGATGTCTCCGATGGAGATGGTCGGCCGTGCGCTCGAGATGAACGTCGGCGCCGACATCCTGAAGCAGATGATGGATCTGCGAGACCGGGAAGACGCGAAGCAGGCCCGCAAGGCTTTCGACACCGCCATCTCCCGGGCGAAGGCCAAGATGTCGCCGGTCGTCAAGAACGCCACCGGTCACAACAACAAGCGCTATGCCGACTTCTCGGCCGTCGCTCGGATGGTTGACCCGATCCTGTCCGAGTTCGGCCTGTCCTATCGCTTCAAGACGACACAGGTCGACAAGATCACCGTGACCTGTGTTCTCTCCCACGAGGATGGCCACTCAGAGGAAACGACGCTTTCCGCGCCCTCGGACACAACCGGCAACAAGAACGCCATCCAGGCCATCGGTAGCACGATCACCTACCTGTCTCGGTATTCGCTGATGGCATCCCTCGGCTTGTCGGCTTCGGAGGATGACGACGGTCGATCCGCCGGAAAGTCGGAAGACGATCTCCGCACGATCACAGCGGACCAGGTCAAGACCATCCTGACGCTGCTGGACGAGACGGAGTCCGATGTCGAGCAATTCTGCCGCATGGGCAATATCGGTGCCGTTCCGGAAATGCTGGCGAACCAGTTCGAGAGCGCCGTCCGTCTCCTCAACCAGAAGAAGGCACGGCTGCAGCAGAGGATTGCGTCATGATGCAGGTCTTCAACTGCGAGCAAGGCACAGACGAGTGGTTCGCTTGTCGGGCTGGGATCCCAACGGCGAGCAAGTTCGCGACGGTGATGGCGAAGGGCGAAGGCAAGACGCGCAGCGAGTACATGCGCAAGCTTGCCGGCGAGGTTCTGACTGGGGAACTGGCGGAGAGCTTCACCAACGCTCACACCGAGCGCGGCAACCTCATGGAAGACGAGGCGCGGGAAATGTACGCGTTCCTGGAGTCGGCGGAGATCACCCGCGTCGGCTTCATCCGGAACGGCGACAAGGGCGCAAGCCCTGACAGCCTCGTCGGCGCCAACGGCGGCTTGGAGATCAAGACCGCGCTGCCTCACATCCAGATCGACCGCCTCGAGCGCGACCGACTGCCGCCAGAGCACAAGGCCCAAGTGCAGGGAAACCTCTGGCTCTCGGAACGGGAGTGGTGGGATTTTTGCTCCTACTGGCCAAAACTGCCGATGCTGACCGTCCGCGTTTACCGCGATGAGGACTACATCAAGACCATGTCCGACGAGATCGACCGGTTCAACGACGAACTGGCGGCGCTTGTGGACCGGATCCGCTGCTATGGCGTGAAGGAGGCCGCATAGATGGGCCGCGCCTTGCTGGTCCTAGACGGACCCATGACCAAGCGAAAGGCCGTTGACTGGATCGGCAGGGCACCGATCGGAACCCGCGTGGAGTTCAAGGCCTCGAAGCGGACACTCCCGCAGAACGATATGCTCTGGGCTCTCCTGACGGAAGTTTCTCAGCAGCTCGATCACGGCGGACGGAAATACGACCCGGCAGAGTGGAAGGCGATCTTCCTGCACGCCTTCGGGCGAGAGGTCGCGTTCCTGCCCAGCCTCGACCGCAAGACATTCCTGCCGATTGAGCTTTCATCGTCCGACCTGTCGAAGGACGAGATGACCGACTTCATCGAGTTCATCATGAAGGAGGCCGGAGAGCGCGGCGTGATCTTCAAAGACCATCGAAATTCCGACGGCGCCCAGACCCCAGGCGTCTCGGAGACTGGCGACGGTTCCCCTGCCGAAGCGCCAGAAGAGCCCGGGGATGAATCCCCCTCTTCCCCGGGTTCCATGATCGATTGCGCGAGGGAGTTCCTGGCGCTGGCGCAGATCGCTTGGTCCGATCCGGAAGAGCGCGATGAAGCATTCAAGCAGTGCGGCATCGACTGGAAAGCAAAGCTTCCGGAGAGCCGCCATCCCGAAATCAGATCCGTATACGTCACCACCCTCGCTGTCCCGACCGGCGCCCGCAACATCGCGCAGGCCAGGTCCTTCCTCAGCGAGACGCTGCAATGCAACCTTGAAGAATTGGAGTGCAAGGCATGACCCTACCTGTCCTCACCATGACCGGCATTGACGCGAAGACGGACCCGAAATGGATCAAATCCATGCTTCGGAAGCACATCCTGACGAACGGCTATAGCGGGCTTGAGTTTGCCATCCTCCGTTCCCCGAAGGTCGATCAGTCGCCACGCTACCCTAACCGGGACGTGATCAAGCGGCTGACCAGCGAAGCCAAGGCTGGGGACTTCGCCTTCCACCTGTGCGGTCGATACGCCCGGATGGTTCACAGCCTCGAATGGGCCGAGCTCTGCGACATCATCGATTTCAGCTCTGTCGGACGAGTGCAGGTGAATTCTATTGAGGCTGATGAAAAGGCGATGCTGACGTTGTGGCGGTTCAGCGTTCACATCGGGAAGCCGGTCGTGATGCAGTGGCGCAGCGACGAGTTCCCATCGGCTCCCGGCATCCACCTCCTGCAAGATCGTAGCGGAGGCCAAGGCATCGCGGAAACAAGTTGGTCGACACCTGACGAGATCTGCAGGAAGGCCAAGACGTTCATTGGCTACGCTGGTGGACTTGGGCCTGACAATGTCGGCGCGGCCCTCCAGTCCATCGTTGCGGCGTCGAAAGGTCGTCGTTTCTGGATTGATTGCGAGAGCAGCCTTCGGACCGACGATTGGTTCGACCAGTCGAAGGCCGAGCAAATGGCTCAGGCGGTCCACGACGCGCTTCCGAGCATGTTCCAAGAGGTGGCAGCATGATCACCCTCGAATGGGTACGCCGCGCCCTTGCTCCCTGGATCTCGTGGAAAGGCGCTCAGTCCAACGCCCGCTTCGTCGCTCGGCAGCGGAGGGCACGCTGATGGCCGATGTCACCGGAGCGGTCCAGCTCGTCCAATGCTCTCACTGCCGCGTAGAGTTTGATCGCGGCTACAGGATCTCGGCCAAAAGGGCTGCAAACCCACAATTCTGCGGCCCATCATGCAGGCGCGAGGAAACGGTTCTCCAAGCCAAAACCGCATTAGCGACCTCTTTCTGGGAAAGGGGATCGCGGCAGGCGAATGGATGTCTGTATTGGCAAGGCCGTCTGGACGAAAACGGCTACGGTCGCATCGACACGGGCGGGAGACCTCAGCTAGCGCACCGCGTGGCTTACACCCTCGCCTACGGTTGCGGGCCTGGCGATATGAATGTCTGCCACTCATGCGATACCCCTCAGTGCATAGAACCTACGCACCTTTGGCTCGGCACTCAGGCCGACAACATGGCCGATGCATCCAGCAAGGGCAGGATCAATTCGTTCCGTGGCGTAGGCGAAGACGTCGCCACATCGAAGCTAACGGAACAGCAGGCCCGAGAGATCAAGTTCGGGGCTGAACCTGCGCAATCTATAGCCGCTCGCTACGGCGTCACACCGGAAGCTGTCTACGCAATTCGCAAAGGAAAGAACTGGGGGTGGCTGTCATGAGTCGGCAAGAATTCTCTCGAAAGACGAAAGCGGCGATCATCGCCCGCGCCGATGGAAAGTGCGAAAAATGCAGCGGGGCGTTGAAACCCCGCGAGGGTGAAGTGGATCATATCCTTCCCTGTGCACTCGGCGGAGAAGCGACGATCGCCAATGGCAGACTTTTATGCCGGGTCTGCCATGCAACGAAGACGGCAGACGACATCCGGCGCACCCGCAAGGCCGACCGGAGCCGCGACAAGGCATCCGGAGCCGTCAAGCCATCCTCGGCGCTTTCGACGCGGGACAAGCCCAAGGCACCGAAGATCACCACGAAACCACCCCTGCCGCCGAGGCAGCTGTTCCAGGAGGCAAAGGCAAATGGTTGAAGTGACGGAGAAGATGATTGAGGCACTGAAGGCAGCTAAGGAAGTTGCCGATGTCGCCGCCGGATTGACCTCGTGCCGATCTGACGACGAGTTCGTGTGGGCCGCGCAAGCCAAGATCGACGCCGCCCTCGAAGCCGCTCTCGCCTCCCCTGCGGAGCCGGTGGCCTACCGCTTCCGTCTGGATAAAGACGGTTACTGGGCATACGGACATTACATCCGAGACGATGCCTACGTGTGCGAACCCCTCTACGCCCACCCACCCCAGCAAGAGCCAGCACGGCTAAGGGAGGCGCGAGAACTGTCGGAACAACTGGCGAAGGAAATCCACAAAGCTTGGAACCACGAAACGATCGTGCGTCGGCATCATGTGACGCTGGCGAATGACCTTCGCGCCACCCTCTCCCAGAAGAAGGAGGGCTGAGAAATGGCCGGGTTCGTTAAATTCGCATTGGGGGTTCTCGTCGGCGCATCCTTGGCAGATGCCAACTGGGTTTTCCCGGTGATCGCGCTGGTCTTCTGGCTGTTCTGCGAATGGGCCGACGCAAAGGTGAGGGCTGAGGAATGACAGCGCCGGCTCTCGTCCTGTGGATAACCTCTGTGGAAAGCGGGGACTGATGGCTATGGGGAATGTTTTCTCACCCTCGACACTGGCAGACCGTTGGGATTGTTCAGAGCGCCATGTGCGCAACCTGATCGCGTCCGGAGAATTGCCGTCTTTCCGACTGGGCGGGAAACTGCTTAGGATCCGGCTGGAAGACGTCGAGAGGTTCGAATGCCCGAATGGAGGCTCACCCGCCTTAGAGGAGAGTTCTGCGTCACCTGGGACGACGGGGACGGAGTCCGGCGCCGTTATCGACTTGGAACAGCAGACAAGGCAGAGGCGACCCGCCTCGCCACGTCTCGATTCGCGGAACTCACTCGCCCGCGCGGGACAACGGTAGCTGATCTCTGGAAGGGGTATCTGGCCGACATGGAAGGAAGGGCCGTTGTCGGCACCATGTCGCACACTTGGAAGGCGCTGGAGAAGCGCTTCGGGCCGATGGAGGCCGAGGCAATATCAATTGCCGATTGCCGCGCTCACACTGAGGAGAGGCGTGCAGTAAGAACCGATCGATCACCGAACGGTATTCAGGACGGAACAATCCACACCGAACTAGGGCACCTTCGCATGGTGCTGCTATGGGCGCAGAAGAACAAGCTGATCGCCGCGGCGCCGCATATCGAGCGCCCATCCAAGCCAGAGCCGAAAGACGCCCATCTGACGAGAGACGAGGTGAAAGCCATGACGGAAGCGGCCAAGGCTCCGCACGTCGCGCTTGCTATCCGCCTCATGATCGGCACGGGCGCCCGGAACGAAGCCGCGCTGCAGCTAACATGGGATCGCGTCGATTTTGAGCGGCGGATGATCCGGCTGCGGAATCAGTTCGACAAGGCAAAGCGCAAGGGCCGCGCAACAATCCCGATCAACGAAACGCTCTTTGCGGCGCTGACGACGGCGCATAGCGCGGCCATGAGCAATTACGTGGTCGAGTGGGCTGGGCAGCCCGTGAAATCGATCAAGAGGGGATTGAAGGCTGCGGGATCGGCCATCGGCCGCCCGGATATCTCACCGCACATGCTTCGCCACTCTGCGGCGGTATGGATGGCCGAGGACGGCCATAGCATGGAGGAGATCTCGCAATACCTGGGGCACAACGACGTGAAGACCACGACGCGGGTCTATGCCAGGTTCTCGCCAACTCACCTTCGGAAGCTGGCGGATTCGTTGAACATCTGAGTGTGCGTAGTGCCCATCAGGTCCACTGAACCTAAAATGACGGGCGCAGGTGGGACCACATGCCGGAAACGACCGGCACATACTGGCCACTTTCCGGAAATGCCGCTGGTTCAGGTGCGGGAGCAATGTTGACATCGTAGGGGTCACAGGTTCAATCCCTGTCACGCCCACCATCCAAATCACTGATAACTAATGGCTTTCTGGAAACGGGAAACCCTTTTTGCGTAGAGTGCCTGAGGTTCGTTGGACCGGCCTAGTCGATCCGCAGCCATCGGCGGAACACCGGAACGAAGGTGTCGCTCATCCAGATTGCGAAGCCGCCGGCCGTCAGCCCTAGCCCGAAGAACACCGTGGCCGTGAACTTCCCCAGCGCCTTCACCTGCTTCACCTCGTCCACGGTTGGGAGAACGTCTTCCTCGATCGTTCTCCTGATCTCTGTGGTGGCGTCTCTGTTCTGGGCTGCGATCTGGCCCATGATGACGATGTCCTCGGCGTGGCGATCGAGCCGGCGGTGGATGGCGTCCCGGTTGGTCTTGGAAGAGTTCTTCTCCTCCTGAAAGTCCTCCCGCAGCCGGTGGATGCCTTCTTCCACGCGCCCGAGCACGCGCAAGATATCATCGTTGGAACCTGACATGCCCTTCGTGGCCTTTCTGCTTCGGTCTTAACGAACGGGAAAGCCATCGACAGATATTGTCTGCGCAGCCCATCGCGATCTCGACGCTCGTGTGGGTTAGGTCCGGCGCCCTGTTGCTGCAGGACGTCGGGCCGCGTTATTTCCGGAACTTGGCGATGATCTGCTCGCCGGCCTTGCCGATGAAGAGCGAACCGACGATGGCAGCCATCCAGTCGTCCAGAGGCGACGGCAGAGCGGCGATCGTCCATTCCTGCGGGAAAGCACACCCCCGGCACCAAAGCACGCTGTAGACGCAAACTGAGGCGAACCAGAAGCCGGCCGGCACGAGGAAGAAGATCGGGAACCACCAACCCCTGCCCGTCAGCACTGTGGCCTGGGCTGCGACATAGCTCTCGACAGCCTCCGACTTGATCCGCTCGCGCTCCGTCTGGCTGTCCACCTTGCGATCGATGGTCGACAGGATGCGGTCAAGCGGGCCGCTGAAGAACGAGGTGATCAGGGACCAGATCATGTCTTCCAGTCCATTCTCTTCGCCAAGGCGTAATAGCCTTCAGTGGCTGTCCAGATGGCGAGGCCGAGCGATGCGTCGACGGCAGCCGTCAGCAGCGTCTCGACATCGGGGTTGGTCAACAGCTCGTCCACCACCTCACGCGGGACCATGTAGCCCATGAGGATGCCGGCGATGATGCGGAGGAGGATTCGGGTGATGGGTCCGGTCATTTGCCAAGAGCCTTCATGATTGCGGTGATGAGGGTTGCAAGCCAGTTCCCGGAGGATGTCTTGCGTTCGATGGTGGCCGGCTTCTGCGCAACGGGCTCGCTTTCGGCCACAGGAGGCGCAGGACGCGGTTTCGGCGTCGGGATGGGCTCTGGTGGCGCAAGCAGGTTCCGCACGTTCACACGCTCTCCTTTGCCCCAAAGCACCTTGCCGTTGTGATCAGCCGGATAGACGTTCGCATAGGGCGGCGGATAGATGCCGGTCTGGAACAGGTCGCGCTCGGCAGTGCGGCGGGGGATGATCTCAGGAGGCTTGCGCCATTCCATCATGCCGAGCATCGCGCCAGCCCGGTCGCCGGCATTCAGCTTCTTGACGAACGATGCCTTGCCGATCGCACCCGTGTTGAAGTGGAACGAGACCAGAGCGTCGAATTCGTGCTGCTTCAGTGGGATCTTCACGGCCCTGTCGACAGCCGCCTCATAGTTGGCGATGTCCTTGCGCAGGAGGTCGATCACCTCGTCCATACGCAACGTGCCGCTGTAGGTCGCCGGGTTGATTCCGCCGGCCGCCGCAGTGTGCCCTACCCCGATCGTCCAGACGCCGACGCTGTCCCTGTAGCGAGACCGCACAATGCCTTCGTGGCCGACGAGGGCAATCAGCCCTTCGGTGCTCATCTTCATGGTGGTATTCCTTGGTGGGAAGTTACTTGCGCTTCAGGCGCGTGATGATGTCTTGCGCGGTCAACTCATCCGCGCAGTGGTGCGGCTCGCGCATGACGAAGCCGATGAGCGCGCCAGCATACCGTCTTGCCAGGCGTTCCGAGCAAGGCACGGTTGAGGAGACGGCTGAAGTCGGCTATGACCTTGCGCATGGGGCGTTAGTCCCGTTCTGCGTGGAGGAATACGGTTTTGATGCTACCGAAGAGCGAAGTCGATGAGGCGCTGGTGGGGATTCTGGAGATCTCACAGAAGGCCGCTCGCGTAGGCCGTGGGCTGGCATTCTTCGTCGTCGCCGCGCTGCTGCTGTCGGCAAGCCCCCATCATGTCGAGGCGTTCTGGACTGTCGCTCTGGCGATCGGTCTGCTTGGTGTAATGGGGTCGAGCGCCAGGATAGGTCAGATCTGCCTTGCTATCCTGGCTGTTCTCGCTGTTCTGCCGGCCGGTCTCTATTCCTGATAGATCAGGACGCCATCTTCACCGTCTGGCATGGAGGTAGGGTTGGCCTTGAAGGCATTGATAAGGGGCTGAGTCAAAGACCATGTCGCCTGTATCTCTATCGCGCCGTCGTAGGTCAGGACGCCGATCACCTGCGGGGCATTCGGGATAGTATTCCAGCACCATACTTTGTGGCCGACCGGCCCTGGTCCGGGCTGTCCGGGCGCCGCAGGCTCGTTCTTCAGGCGCTGAAAGGCGACAAGCGCCTCTGCTCCAGGAACGCAGGTGAGGATTTCAAGGTTGGTGACACCGTTGACGGTGCGCTCCAAGACAAGTTTGCTCATGGTCATTTCTCCAGGCCTCAGAGTGAATAGAGGGAAAAGCCGAAGGAAGCGGGCGTGATCAGCGACCCTCCGGCGTGGTCGCGGACTTCGATCATTGCGTACTCCTCGCCCCATTCCGTAATCGAGACGTGGATGCCGTTGTTCGGGATGACGAATGGCGCGTCGGCGCCGAGGCTCTGACTGAAGATTGCCAGAAATGTGCCCACATCTAAAAGCATCATAGCCGTGATGCGATAGGCACCGCCGATCTCCTGAACTTCATCATAGATCACCGGGACGCGGAGGGCGCAGGCAATGCGCCTTGGCTCGACTTCATTGGGGAGAGGTGGGTCCGCTCCGGGTATGGACGCCAGAAATGCCTCTTCGTCAGCACCCGTAAGCTCGATGTCGCCGTCAGGAGTGCTTATCTTGATCAAGACACGCTCCCCTCAATTGTCAGGTAGCCGGTCATGGTAACGGCCGACACTGGAGCAAAGCGCAAGGCGTTTCTGGCCGCGGTATCGGCACGGAACTGTGAGGACCTCTGAGTGAAAATGCCCCCAGAGTCAAAGCTGGTCAGATTGGCGATGCTGGTACACCCGCCACTGTCATTGAAGCTGTCAAAAAGCATATCAACAACAACATCTGTCTGGGCAACAGAAATGAGGGCGTAAGCCGCTGCGGTTTGCCGGGCCGCGCCCGTAGTAGCCCCTACGGCAGACAATATCTGGCTGGAGTAGTCGGACGCACCTGCATCATACGACGATCCGTTGTTGGTGCTTGATCGCCAGAACCAATCCGTCACACCGGAGAACCCAACACGACCACGAACGCGGACGCTTTTCCACCCAAGGCCCGTGAAGTCGACAGCCGAAACGGCAGAAAAACTGCGCCGTTCGATCGGGATGAAACCAGACGAGCGAATCACAGTGAAGAAATTCGATCCGTCGCAGATGATCTCGGCGCTGCAACCATCAGGAATGATCATCGTCGCGAGGCCGTTAATCGTTTCAGAACCGTTAGGATCGATCGTTACCGCCCCGCCATTCGCGACAACGGTGATGTGCCAGTTCGCGGCAAGTGTTGCTGCCGCCGTCAGGCTGAGCGTTGCTGCAGCGGTGAAGCGAAGAACCGCGTTATTGTCGGCGGCAAGCGCCGTGTACGCCCCGGTCTTGACGGTATAGACCACCTTGCCATCCACAGTGGAGATGGCTGCCTTGGCGTCAAGAGCCGGTTGCAGCCCCGTGACAGTCGAGATCGCCTGTTCGCCAGTGTGGTTGGTGCGGGCGAAGGCATCCCCTCCGATGCCCTGCGGGTCATATGTGGCAACAGCCATGACGCCAGTCACGTCACCAATCGCCGCGATAACGTCCTCAAACGTCATGATCGAATAGGAATCGTTGTCCTGATTCCATACCTTGAAGAACGTCGTGGCTTCGTTGTCCACCGCAGGGATGCGAACGAGGCTGCCGTAATCCGAAGTGATCACTACATCGGGACCGCTCCTGGCCGTCGTGATGCCGCCGGCACCGACAATCCGTGACGGGTACCGTGGAAGAAAACGCATGCTCAAGGTCATCGGACGACTCCATCAATGATCGGCAGAGCCGCGATCAATTCCTGTTCGGTCACATCTTCGCGGGTGATCGTAAAGCCGAGTTGATAGAGCCCCGGCTCGAGAGAGCGCATCTCCTCAACGGTGAAATGCCACTGGATCACGCCGCCATCGGTGAATATGATTCGGCCATCGTTGGAGGTTCCGCCAAGCCGCCGGCAATAGGGCTGCCGCGATCGGATCTCCACGGAGGCAGAAAGCCCGGAAAGGTCAGTCAAGACCTCCCCTGTCTCATCATCGATCAGCTCGATTGTTTCGATCCAATCGGCGCGGTTCGAAATTGGGTTCAGGATTGCTTCGTACATGGTCACAACTTCACATAGAGGGTGATCGCCATGGATGGCTGGACGTTGTTGTGGCCGAGTCCGCCACCCGTACCCGTAACGGTGACAGTGTGCGTGTGATCCCCGGCCTCCATGGTCTCTTCGGTGAAGTAGTTTGGCCCCGTGTCGCCGCCGCGGACACCATCGCTGCCTGCGTTGGTGTTGTTGTTCGTCGGGATTACGTGCTTGTGAATACCGGCCGGCGCCGTTGTGCCGGTGTGTCCATGTGACGGGATCTCGTTGACGGTGAGCGTGTGGGCTTCTTCGCCGCCCGTCCAGCCAATCGCGGTTGCGGACGAAAGTACGTTGGCGGCAATATTGCCCATGGTGTCGAGGCCGACCAGCGCGCGGCCCCTGGCATCAGGAAGAGTGATCTGCTTGTTTGCAGACCAGTCGGCCAGCGCGTTGGCGCCACGACCACCAACGACGACCAGATCCGCATCGGCATTCCACAGATGTTCGAACAGCGCCTGCGTGTCGGCATTGGCGCGCTCCGATCCGCCCGACGTGGCAGAGCCGATTGTCCGACCGTTGCAGCGAACCCACCCGCTGAGAGACCCGGTGTCGTATCGGGCCTTCAGGTCGCCGGTTTTCATGACTGCGTCCGGATCAACAGGATTGTCGCCACCGCCCCCGCCTTCGCCAGACGGGCCAATGATCGGGATGCCGTCGATGTCGTAGACGATCACGCCGAAGCGATCCGTCACACGCACGCGGAAGAAGCCATCCGCTTCGTCAAAGTAGACCGAAGGCCACCGGCCATAGCCGTCCGTCACAAGCGGATTCTGATGGGCGTTCACCGATCCGAGGGCATAGGCCTTGTAGACAGTGATCGGCGTGGTGGTGCCGCCGAGGTAGAAATAGGCCCTCGCCCCGATCATCGGCTTGCCGTTCGGGTCGTAAAGCTGTGTCTGGCTTTGGTTCCAGAAACCGGCCATGTGGATTTCCTTCGAGGTTTAGGGCATGGTGCGGGGATGATTTCAGATCTCGTTCGCAGGAAGCATACGAAGCTTGTCGTCTACACTGCCGTTCTGAGCTTCTGGCATCCGGTTATTTTCGCCCCCCTGCTCTGCTGGCACCTGTCGCACCCGCGATATCGAGGGAAGTATCTGCGGGGCCAAGCCCTTCTGACCCGTTTCATTGCCGATAAAGCCCGCCACTGCGCGCGCCGTGTTTATCAGCGCCTGGTTTGAAACCTTGCTCGGGCTGGTCGCCTGGCGCTGATAAGCCTTGGCATAGGCTGCCAATGCCTTGGCGCTTGCCGGACGAGCCATGAGCGAAGACATCACCCGAGATCCGGCAATGGAGCCAACCACCGTCACAGGGTCGAGGAACACGCCGCTGAGATAGGCCGCGCCGGTTGCAGCCTGCCCGGTGCCCGATGGGTTGGCGTACTGGTCGAGCGTCTTGAACTGGCGCGAAACCGTTGCAATGTCGTCCAGCGCCGTCGCCAGTTCCTTCTTCCCGCCGAACAGCGCGCCTTTGCCTTCAGCAGAAAGCTTGCCGTAGCCGGTGATGAACCTGTTCGGGGAGAAGTTGCCGTCAGCGTCCCGACCAAGCTTGGAGAGAACGCCAGAGGCGATATCGTCCCAGGTTCCGGGCTCGACTGCCGCGCGGACGCGGGCAAGCCCGACACGGTCGCCACGGCTGCTGGATGCTGCCATGGCTGCGATCCGGTCGAATATCCGCTCGTCCGACGCATCCTTGCCCAAAATCTTGCTCAGGCCTTCCCGTTCGCGGGCCGTCTTTGCCGCAAGCTGGTTGGCCTTCTCGAATGCCTCGCTTGCCGCCTTACCGCCCGAACGCCCTACCGCCTCCTTCAGGTCAGCCGTCAGCGCGGCATAGATCCGCTTCAGCTCCCCTTGCGAGACTTCAGCGGGCGCTACGCTTGGATTGTCCATCATCTCACGAACGGAGGTGCGGAGATCCTTGATGCCCTGGTAGTTGAGGCCTTCCGGCTTCTCCAGTGCGCCGCGCACGACGGCTGCGGCTTTGCTTTCCGGGAGCGTTGCGTTCTTCCGGCTGGTGGTGATCTCCAGCGCTGTCTTTGCCGTGTTTGACAGAGGCGTAGTGACGTTCTGGGTCACGAGGTCGTCAACTGCCTTGTAGGCGTCATCTACGCGGCCTGAGAGCGTCTTGGTCGCGTAGGTGGTGATCCCCTGCTTGGCAGCGGCGCCAGCGTTGGCGACGTTGCCAGGTCCGTATCCCTGCTGCACGCGCGTTGCTGCGTCGTCCAACTGGCCGATGGCCTTCTGGGATGCCGTGCGGAGAGGAGTTCCGCCGATCGGGATGTTCGTCAGGAGCTTGCCGGTCTGCTGGACGACCGCGGAATCGCTCGCGACGGCGCGTGGGAGATCAACGCCCAGCCGTTCAGCCGCGGCAGCGCTTTCCATACCCGGACGAGCGACCGGCGCGGCGTTCGCGGCTACGGCCTTGCCTGTGCCGGCGGCCGGCGATACCGGCGCGAAGATAGTGGCGAAGTTTGCAGCCTCTCCAATCGCTTCGGGAGAAGTGCGGCCATCCGGCCCGGTCACCTGCAGCTCGCCACTCATGGCCCGCCCGGGCGCCGTTACTGCCGACTTGGCAGCCTCGTAGAGGTTTTCCACCAGGCGCGGCACTGCGAAGTTCCATTCACCAGTCTCCTCGTTCTGCTCATAGGGCACGACAAGTCCGCGATAGGTCTTCGGCTTTGCCTCTTCCTGCGGGGCAGCCGGTCCAGCGGCGCCCTGCGGGGAAGCGTACTTTTCCCATGGCTTCGCACCCGACGCGGGTTGAGGCGCCGGGGCGTATTTTTCCCAAGGTCCGGCCATCAGTTCGCTGGCTCCCAGCTGTTTGGATCAGATGGGTTGCCGCCCTTGAAGCGATAACCGTCTTCGATGGTGCCCGGCGGCGGCGCGGCGGCGGGCTGGCTCTGCTTCTTGCTGGACGAGAGATCCACGCCGGCAGACTTGGCCAGCGCGCGCTCCTGAGCCACGATCTGCGCAGGCGTCATACCCGCCTCAATCGCAGCGACCGCGCGCTGACGAGCTTCCCTCTTGTAGGCTCTCACCTTCTGGTCATCGCCCGGGACCGGGAAATACGTCCGGCCATAGAGGATCTGTTCCTGTTCGGTGATCGCGGCACCGGTATCCTTGCGGAGGATTGCCTGAAGGAACTCGTCTGCAGCCGTTCTTGCCACCTGATAGTCAGGGTTCTGCAGCGCGCCTCGCGCAATCCCGGTCGGGTCGTTGTCGAGCAGCGAATTGCCATAGTCGGCAAGGTAGTCGGCGTATTCGTCCGCGGTCGGCAGAGCGCCGCGCGCACGGGTCGAGTAGACGTTATCCTTGCTCTGGCCTTCGGTGAACGCTTTGCCAGCGCCAGGGCCTTGGACCACGGAAGTTGTGCCGTCCGGGTTGGTCGTGACGCTCAAGCCCGAAGGAGGGTTGATCGGGTAGAACCGGCCGTCGCGGCTGATCTGCCCGCCTGCGGCGCCATACTGGGCTGCTTCTTCAGGCGTTGCACGGCGAAACTCTGGTTCACCGGATCCGGGCGCGGTGATCCATTCGCCGCTGTCCTGGTTGTAGAGCCGGCCATCACCGGCATTGATCAGGCCGCGAGGTTCCTGCGGCTTCGCAAAGCTCCCCAGCCGCTCCACGGCGCCCGTCTGCTGGTTTGCTCGAGCAAGCGTGCCATCGGGGAGGTTGATGAACTGCCACGGCTCCGCCGGGTCCTGCCCCTGTGCATTGGCTGCCCACAGCTTCACGCCGACGTCACGAAGGTTCGGGTCGCGGAGAAGAAACTGGATATCTTCCGGCTTGACGCCGCCGCGCTGGACCGGGGTCACGCCGGGGGCGATCATGCCGCCCGATGCGTCTGCGGTCTGCACGGGCGCGCGGCCACCTTCGGCCATAGCGTTCACAGCCGATGGAGCTCCGCCGCCTTCCCCGGCTACGGGCCTGCGATACCCGAGCAAGCGGTCTTCCGGGTAATTGGAGTAGGAGACCGCGTCTCCCTGATTGCCGCCGAGCACGCGCACAGTGCCGTCCTCATTCCGACCATCGAAGAAACCGACGTGCCCATACGGGCCGTTAGGGTCGCCGCGGGAGAAGACAGCAAGATCCCCCTGCTGTGGCTGGTCAACGGGCTCACCGTAATTCAGGAAAGACCGAGCCATATTCGAGCCGGTGCCCTTGTACCCAGACTGCGCCAACGTCGAATTTACGTAAGCGGCGCACCATGCCGTCGTCGCCGGATCGAGGTTCACGCCGCCGTTGCTGAGGAATTCCTTGATGACATCGCGATCAGGAATCTCGCCTTTGCCAACCAGCGACTTTGCCAGTTCCATCGGGTTCTGCTGCCCGACCTGCTCCGGGACGCCCGCTGCCTGGCTGGCGCTTTTCGCGCCGGTCGCAGGTGCGGCATCCATCACCGACTGCACAGGGTCAGAGGCGAGACCTTGCGCGATCGACTGGCGCTGCACCGGCTGGACAGGTGCCGTCATGGGAGCCGCCTGACGCGGCTGGGCCTGCTGCTGGCCACCACCCATCAACCGGGACAGAAAACCGCCCTGCTGAGGCGCTGCGGGGGCTGGAGCGCCACCAATGCGATCAGCGAGCGCGCCATAGGACTTCCGGGCGCCAAGCTCTTCCATGAGGCTGCCGCCAGACTGGGCGATCGAGTCCACCCACGACGTGTCGACGGCTGGAATGCGCGGTTCGTTCTGGCGAAGGCTGGCGATGTAACCGACCATTAGAACAGGCCTCCCGTCAGCGCCTTGGTGCCCATGCTGACCGCGCCGCCGAGAAGCTTGCCGAAGAAGCCGCTCTTATTGGCCGACTGCTGGTCCTGGATCTTGGCGATGTTGTTGTTGATGTCCATCGTGCCGCCGAGGACTTCGCTTTCGAGCCCTAGGCGATTGCCTGTGCCGGTCTGGTAGAGATCAGCCTTCGCGCCGTAGCCCTGCGCTTGACCGCCTGCGCCCTGCATGCCCTGTCCGGACAGATTGTTCAGCCGATCGAGCCAGGAGCCATATTCCTGATCAGCAAGGCCCTGCCCGAACTCCGTGAGAGCCGTCAGCGTGTTGCCGCTGTTGAGCATGCCCCCGGCGCTCGCACCGCGCAGGGCGGCTTGTGTGCCCTGATCCATGGCGAACTGATAGCCGGGGCCGGTCTGGAATGCTCCGGTCGCGCGCGCGTTGCCTTCGGAGCCATTGAGGCCGATCGCGTCCTGATACGTGCCGAGCGCGCCAGTGCCTGCATCGACCCATGGCTGATAGGCACCGATCGCGGAGTCCAACGCTCCTGCGGACTGCTGTTCGCCCGTGTCGATGATCTCGTTGCCTTGCGTGCGGAAGGTGTCGATCAGGCCCTGGTTCGTCTTGTAGGCGCCGATCTGCTTCTTGCCGACATCGCCCCCCATGAGGCCGCTCAAAAATCCCATTATGGTGTCTCCAGATCGGTGATGCGGGCATCGTGGTCATCAAGGCGCGTCTCGATCTCGCGGACGTGCTCATAGAGGCTCTTCAGAAACAGGTACCAGTCCTTGTCGATGGTCCCGCCTGCCGGGTTGATGAGTGGCTGCTGAACCGGTGGGATGGGCGGTACCGGCCCGAGATTGCTTGCCATCACTTCGCCCTCGGGCTTGCATCCATCGATCCGCCGAGCCATGAGCAGAAGACCGGGTCAGCGACCTCGATCTTCCACACCCGGCCATAGCGGGTTGTCGTTCCTGTCCGGTTGACCGTGACGGTGCGCTTGTGCTCCGCCAGCCGGCCAAGTTGGCGCTTCAGAGGCGTGCCGAACGAGTTGCCGCCATCATCGGACCACGAGATCATGCAGACAGGGTCCGTCTCGATCGGCTGCTGGCCGGCGACGAGGCCCTGGCCAACGATCACATCGAAATCGGCTCTCGGAACCGCTGTCCGGTTCGGGAAGTCATGCGCCGGCAGCGAAATGATCGTCTGCGTCAGCGGGTCGCCGCCTTCGGTCGCTTCATTCGCATCGATCAGCCAGACCTTGCCAGTCTCGCGGTCACCAACGACCCACCCGCCGAACGCCTGGCAGGAGCAAACGGCGCGCCAGCGGTTCGACATGTAGCTCTGGCGCTCATGCCAGAAGCCGGTCGCCAGTTCATAGACCCAGGAGAACGTCGGCCCGGTCACCGTGGCCCACATGTGGCCGGAGGTGACCGAAACCGTCACGTCGATCGTTTCCTTGTCCGCGACCGCTTCAATCAGGCGATCGAGGTCTGGCGTCGAGACCTTCACCGGCTGGTAACCACCATCGAGGCGATAGACCCCGTTGTCATCCCCGACGAAGATCAGGGCAGAGAAACCATACTCAGCCCCACCGATCGCATAGGTGCCCGCTACGCCACGAGGAATGACCGCAGCGCGCGAGAACGGTGATCCGGTAGGGTTGCCGGAATTCTGCCAGACTTCGATCGTGGAGAGCCCACAGAGGTAGAGCAGCTGGCCGAATACGATGGCGCGATAGATGCCGCCGGGCCGGCTTTCCGCCTTGGCGAAGTCGAGCGCCGAAATGGTCGTGTCGTTGATGCCGGAGGTGAAGAACCGCCCGTCCCGGATGCCGAAGACGAAATACCCGTCGATGAAGTCGAGAGAGATGGCCTGCGGCAGGTCACCATCATCAAGGCTTTCCGGCGCCAGATCCGGGTCGATCACATAAACGTCGTTTTCCGTGAGGCACAGCAGGTCGTTGACGGGCGCCTTGTTGTTGCGGGCGAACATCACCCGGCCCTCACCCGGCAGGTCCCCGATATCCGTCACGACGAAGAGCGCGCCAACCTTGTTGACACGCACGAGGCGTTCGGCCTGCGCCACATAGAGGTTGCCGTTGTAGAAGTGCATCCCGCGGCAGCCGATAAAGTCGGTGGTGGCGAGGAGACGGAGGCCGGGAACGCGTCGGCGGGCGAACGTCTTGCGCGCTCCAGCGTCCAGCTTCTCGGCATAGGCGTTGATCAGCCGGCCGGAACCCTCGCCGGGGCGCGCACCGGGCGCCGTGCTGGTGGGGAGAATGATTTCGGCCATGGCTCAGAAATAATCCACTGCGAGGACGCTGCCAGTGTAGGAGCTGGGCTTCAATGCCCGCAGGATGTTCTCTGCCGCCGCCTGGGAGTCGTAGTTGCGCGGCTGGCCGAACTGCGGCGCCGCGGCGTTGGCGAGGATCGTTGACAGCGGGTCCAGAAACTCATCCGCAAACTTGTTCTTGTCGGGGAATGCTGCGATGTCGCGCCGGTCCAGTTCGGCAAGCTTGCTGTCGATCATCTTTTCGATGACTTCAACGTCTTCCGGCTCTGGGCTCTGTCCTGCGCCGCCATCGGCCTGCAGGAGTGCGAGGGTCGCGGCGATCAACTCTTGACGGGTCTTTGTCATGGCCGCGGCCCTCCTTTTCGATCAGTCCTTGACGTATTCGACCTTGTCCTCATCGGACAAAGCGTTGAATGCGTCGGCGTCGGCCTTATTCAGGCCCTGCTTGATCACATCGTCACCGCGCTTGATGACGAAGCGCCCACCAGCGATGTGAATAGCCTTCAGACCAGAAGATCCGACGCCTTCCTGCGGTGCCTTTTCATTCACCTCGAAGAACCGGTTTCCCCGGAACTTGGCGAGGTGCTGGGCATCCGTCACGTCGACGGGCTTCCCGTCTTCGAAGACGTAGCCATACTGCGTGGTGTCGCGGGTGCCGTCCGGTTCACCGAGATATCTCACTTCAGGCATGATGCCCTCCTCAGTTCGGCAGGTAGTAGGCGATCACCACCTGGCCGACGCCGGTTGTTGCCGCCGTGCCGGAGAGGGCAACGGTTGCGGTGATTTCGGTATCGACAGCCACATCCATGCTGACGGCCTCGTCAAGCGGGATGAAGCCCGCGGTGCCGAGCGCCAGGTCGGTGGCGAAGAGGTCACCATCAGCAGCCGTTCCGATGTCGAGCACGTTGGTCGTGCCGGCATTGAAGACAGTCGAGACGTTGACCCCGGAGATTGCCTTGGCGATGACGGCGCCGGCCGGCAGAGTGCCGACCTTGAGAACCACGCCATTGTCGGCGAACGTGATGTTCTTGCGGAGATACTGGATGTCCTGGTACCCGTCATTGCGGGCGGGCATTTCACGGTTGAGGCCCATGGCCCTAACTCCTTCGAAGTGATGATTGAGATTGAGGGAGGAAGGGGCGACCGAAGCCGCCCCGAGCCATGGTTACGCGTCGGCGGAAGCCGAAACGAACGCGGTGAGCATGCCCCACTGCTTCAGGTCGGAGCCGTCCATCGGATGCTTCTTGAACATCTTCGAGACGCCGAAGGCCATTTCAGTGCCGACGCCCATGACGAAGCCATAGTCGTCTTCCTTGCGGAAGGTGGGCTTGGCCATCTGACCCCAGCCGAGAACGGCTGCCTGCTGGCCGCAGACGAACACCGGCTCGACGCGCGAGGACGATGCGCCGGCAGTCAGGAGCGAGGTCCAGACATCATCGACATAGGTCGAGATTTCCGGCACTTCGCGGATGATCACGCCATCAACGAGCAGATCGCCGTCCTGGAACAGCGGGTTCTTGTCCATGCCGTTGCCTTCGCGGGCGCGGGCATCCTTGTTGAGGGCGATGATCGTGGCGTCGTTCTTGTAGTCGCGGAACGCATTCGAACCGGCGAAGGCGACGAAATACTCGTAGCCGTCACGGGTCTTGTAGGGGCGAATGCGCGGGCTCGCGAGCTTCATCCGGCGCTTGGCCAGAGTGATCTGCGCGAAGCTGGCCTTGTCGGCGGTCGTGTCGATCGTCGCCAGGGCGGTTGCATGGGTCGCGTTGTAGTTGCCCGCCGCCGAGCCATAGAGAACACGGTCGGAGTTGGCCGCGTTCCAGGTGTTGCGCTGCGCAGCCGTCGCGGCCTCGTAGCGGATGCCGTTGATGGTGTCGCCGTTGGCGCTGCCGAGACCGGCAGGGGCCGTTTCGGCGGGCAGCGACATGAAGGCTTCGATCAGGTCGTCACGCTGGCGCTCCTTGCCCCAGTCCGAAAGAAGCGGCTTGGCTTCCCCGAAGATATCGGCGGAGTCCTTGTGAACTTCGTTCTTCTTGGTGGTGACGGCGTGGCGTGCCCAGTCGATCCAAAGGCGCATGCCGTAGTTGTCGATCGCCTCTTCGTTGCCGACGAGGGTCCCGGAACCGACACCCTGGCCCGAAAGCTTGGTGACGAGCGGGATGTTCATCTGCTCGCCGCCCGACTTCAGCTCCTGCCGAATGCGGATGATGGCGTTGATGTCCTGACCCATGTAGGGCGAGAACATGTTTTCGCGGATGTATTCGCGGTTGAGCTCGGTCGTGTATTTGACCAGCTTGTTGTTGTCCTGAACCGTAGTGACGGACATGGGTGGATTTCCTTCTGAGACGGGCGGCGCCTGTCAGAGGCTACCGCAGGGCGTTGCTGAACAAGGCCGCATCGCTCATGTCCGCGGCGGGGGCGGTATTGCCGCCGGCCGGAAGACCGCTGAGAGATGGGGGCAGGCTGATTGCAGGGTTCGACCGATCGGTGTTGGATGCTGCTGTTCCTCGAATGCGCTCGAGAACCTTCGCCTGATAGACGGGATCCGCGAGACGCTTCTCCATTTCAGCCTCGAGCCATGCGTCCGGGTCGCTGCCGACGCGCTGCATGGTCTCCTGCTGCTTGTGCCACTTCACGAGATCATCAAACGGATGACGCGACTGCATCATCTTCTGGATCACCTGCTGGCCTTCCGGCGTGCGGGCTGCCTGTTCGATGGCCTGTTTCGCCGCGTTCACCTTCTCCTCGCCATAGGTCTGCACGGCCAGGTTCTCGGACATGAATTCCTTCATCTCCATCATCTGGCTCTGCATCGGCGTGAGCTGGCTTTTCAGGAACCCATCGGGATCATCCCAGATGGTGGCGGGTGCCTGCTGTTCCTGCTTCGGCGGCGCGGGCTGGTTCCGTGCCTGGACCATGCCGCGAAGTTCCGCGATCTCGCGACGGAGAGCTTCGGCGCTGGCCTCGGCTTCCTGACGCTTCTGGCGCTCCTCCTGAACAGCGCGAACCGGAACACCATTGTTCGGCTTGTCGGGCTGCTGGTGGGCGTCGATGACAGGCTCGGCAACGGCCGGGATATCCCCCGGCTTCGGTGCGAACTTGCCCGTTTCATCTCGCGGCTGAGTGGTGGCTTCGACAGGCGGTGTTTCCACTACCTGCGTCGTGGTGTCCGTCGAGGCGGTCGAGCCATCGTCAGACAGAATTGCATCCAGTTCCGAGTTAATATCGGCCATTTCAATCTCCAATGTCGTGGGAGTCACGAATCGCCCGGTGCCCGGCGGCGGCTGTTCGCCCGTCTCAGTCGGCGGCACTCTTGCTTGAATTCCCGGACAAGCTGCCGTGATCGCCCTTTAGGGAGGCGGCCCCTATGCGCCTGCATTCTGGCGCGACATTTCCCGGTCCCGGGTGATGTCGGCCGTCTTGAAGGCGAATCTCTCTTCGCGGCTGCGCTCAGCCTCGATCTGGTCGTTGCGCATCTCCAGCGGCTTCATCTGCGTCTCGACAACGGTTCGATCCGTCTCGGCGTAGAGCTTGGCGGTGGAGGCGTCCTTGTTGCGGATCTCGGCAAGCGCCTTGGCAACGTCGATGTCTGTCGGCCCCTGCTGTGGCTGGCCCTGCGGCATGCCGGCGGCGCGTGCGTCTGCCTGAGCTTTGAGGGCCTGGGATTCCTTGAGTAGAGCCGAAGCGCGGGTTTCCATGACCTCGGCTTCCATGCCTGCCTGAACCATCGGGTTCGGCTGCGCGGCCTGCTGCTGCGCCTTCTCCAGGATCTGCATCGCCTTCTTCTTGACGTTGCCCTGAAGCGGCGAAAGCTCGATCAGCAACTGCGGCGGGACGTTCTGACCCTTCGTCGCCATGATCGACAGCGTGTCGTAGGCGTCCTGCTGCATGTTGATGGTGTCTGGGCCCTCATCGATGATGATATCCACGTCGAGCGCGCCGAGGGCGTTCATGAGCGTCGGCTGGCCGGTGCGCGGGTCGATCGCCAACTGGTTCACGGCGAAGAACTGCGCCATGCCCTCGTCGTCGGTGACGCGGATCCACTTCTCGCCTTCCCAGAACTGCTGCACGGCGTTCCAGATCGCCCGGTAGACGCGAAGCTTCCAGCCCTTGAAGGCCAGAAGATACGGGCCAAGCTCTGCTATGCCGGCCTGCTGCTGGATCTGCATGGCGCGGCCGGAGAGCTTGTCCACGCCCTGCCCCATCAGGGCCGGGTTGAAGCCATAGTTCTCGATCTCGTTCTTGGCGTCTTCGAGGAAGGCGAGCTGCCCCTGAAGCTCCTGCCCCTTGGCACCGTCATCGAACTGCGGCGGCTCGGTGCCGGGAGGATACTGGATCACGCCATCGGGACGCGCGGCTTCCCTGCGAATGCGCTCGATGTCCTTGCCATCATTGGACGCTGCGATCATCCGGCGGCTATTGAGGATGTGTAGCCCCTTCGAGCGACGCTGGTTGATCTCGTCCTGGCTGGAGCGCATGTTGCGCACGAACCCGTAGCGATCGCCCTCATGGTCGACGTTGGCCGAATACATGATGAACTTGCAGATGGTACGCTTCTTCTCGTCCTTGAACGGAGAGATGCCCTCAGCAAGGACCGTAGCGCCCGTGTAGACGCAATAACGCCATTCCCCGCCCTTGCGGTAGTAATGGTCGATGATGCGAACCCTGGTGCCCTTGTCGCCCGTGGAAATCCACTTGTTGTCGGTGTCGGGATTGCTGGTCAGCTCGGAGCCGGCCTGAAGCGAGTTCCGCAGCTCCTCTTCCTTGTCCGGGAACATCTCGATCGCGGCTTCGACATCGACCCACTTGCCAACGCCCATGAAACGGGCGTCGGAGAAGTCCATCTTGAGCGAACGCGGGTCGTAGAAGAACGACGACGGGTCAACCGTTTCGAACCCGACCTCGATCCCGCCGTCCGGGTTGCGGCTCAGCATCAGCTCAATGCCCGACAGACCGTCAACGGCGCCATCCATCCCGCAGATCGGGGACTTGGTAGTCCATTCCTGTTCATCGCAGACGAAGCGGAGGACCGCGGTCGCGATCTCTGCACCTTCCTCGTGCTTCGGCGTGCGTGGAAAGCCGCGCGGATCCTGCCGCTGGCGTTCCAACAGTCCGACCACTGCATTGATCTTGCGCCCGACGCGGTTGTAGATCACCTCTGGCTGCAGGCGGTCGCGCAAGGCCTTCCGCTGCTTCTCCGTCAACTGGGCGCCATGGTAATACCGGCGCGCTTCCTGCTGCTCCTTGATTTCCTCGGTCTTCTGCTCGAGGTAGGCCAGGTATTCCTTCTTGCGGGTCGCGTGTTCGTCGCCACCGGTCGAGGCCGCACCTGTGCCGCCGTTGCTACCCTGAGAATAGCCGGTTTGATTTGCGAGCATCAGCGCGTCATCCATTCATGGGCGTTGTGGGGGTATGATCAGGATATGAGGTCTAGCCGGTCTGGTTGGCTCTGCGGGCTGCCCAGGCTCGCTTGTAGCGGAGCCGGCTATCACCGCCCTCCCAGAAGGCAGAGGCGCCCGACCAGCCAGGAATGCGGCTATCTGACCCGGAGACCGTGCAGACCGCATCGCCGTTGCTGTCCCACACGCCACCGGAGATGTCCTCGCCGTCGAGCACGCACCGATAGGTGTATTCGGTATCAATCTGCATGCCCTTGAAGTGGTTGCGCGTGATGCTGGAAAGCGTCAGCGCCGAGCTGTTGAAGACTGTCCAGTCCGGGTAACCGCTGGCATCGAGCCGGAAATGAACCATCCCAGTGAGGAAGTTTTGGCCGGTCGGATAGCACGCAAGCGTCGGGCAGAATGAATTGGTCGTTGAGGCCGTGACCGGAGAGGTGGCGAACACCGTCCTGATGCGCGGGCTGTTGGTAGCGCGCAGTTGGATGTCCTGCCCCACCGCGGTTGCCGTGATGCCGGCGGCGATCATCGCTGCATTCGCATTGATGACGGTGGCATAGGCCGTCGCAACACCAGAAAGCGTCAGGTCGCCTGCCTGCGTCGTGTAGTTGATTTGGGTATAGGATGCATCCGCAACGCCGCTGGGCAGCACCTGAATGGCGAGGAGCTTTCCAGCCTCAAATGTCCCGCCAAGCCGCATCGCGACATACAGGTCGGTCATCAAGAACCGACAGCCAATTTCCTTGGGCTGCTCTTGAAGAGCAGAGACTGAATAGTAGACGCCGGCCACGTCTGTCGCATTGTACATCTGCCCGCCGCCAGCAACGACGCCACTGGCTGCAGCACCCGTAACGGACCAGTCAGGGCCGACATTCGGTTCGCGTCCGGATATGGCCGCGACTGCCCCTTCGAAATCGTCAACAAGGAGAGGAGGTAAGCCAACGCTGAGGGCAGAAGCGCCTCCGATAGAGAGCCCGATCCCGATCTGCATTACCAGACAGCCACAATGCCGGTTGCGGTCGTGCCGGTTGCCCAGACACGCGAGACAGCCAACGGGTGGAGCCCAGCCTCAACGGTGATGGTGACGCTCTGGCCACCGCGCATCGTGACCTTCATCGTGCCGCCGGCGCCGACATAGAGCGCACGCGAGACGTGGCCGATGTCAGTGCTGTCGTTCGGCGTGATCTCCGCAGCATTGGAGGCCGGGCCGAGCACGTTGATGTCTGCGCCGTATGGGTTCGTTGCGGGCATGGTTGGCTCCTCAGTAGGTGATCCAGTCGTTATCGGACTCGGCGGGGCGGTGCGTTCGGTAGTCGTCTGGCTTCTTCGGCCCTGCAGGCTGGGCATTGGCAGTGTGCTGCCACATCTTGTCCAGCAACTGGCCGATGAGGCCGAGCATATCCACCTGGTCGTCGTTCTTGCCGGCGGGGAACGTCAGCAGCTCGGACACGAACTTCTCGTACCAAGGCGCGTCGGTCGGGACGTAGAGCCCGTCGAGCGCCATGCGTCCGCGAATGGACTGCGCCCGGATCGCCTTGTCGCCTCTCGTCGGGAATGCCTCAGTGACCACCCACGCACGGCGCTCGCGCATCCGGCGATCACGGTGCGGCCCGATGCCGGACCTGATCTGGCCGGTCTCCTCGGCCCACGCCGACGGCTTCCATTCCAGGACCATGTCACAGAAGGCCTCGATCCATTCATCAGAGGCAGTTTGCTTGCGCCATACGTCGAGGAGCCACATTCGCCCGAGCGGGTCGAGACCGAGCGCACCGTGAACCGTGTAGTCGCCGCCATTGGCCGTCACCGCATAGTCGGAGCCGCCATAGATCGACAGCGTCTCCTTGGCCGGCAGATCCTTCATCAGGCACGGCCGAAGCCAGGAAGCCTTAAACAGGCCACCCTCACGAGGCGCCGGCCGCTGCTGGAACTGACCAGCAACCGCGTAGGCATCCATGACCTTCTTGTCGCGCTCGACCACCTCACGGGGGAAGCGTTCGGGGAACAGAAGCTCTCCGTCCACCTTGCGCGGGTCCTCAAACCCGATTGAGGTGTAGCACTTGCGCTCCGGCTCGAACTCCATCGGGAGCATCAGATGCTCGTAACCGAAGTCGTTCGCCATGATCAGGCCGGAGACGTCGTCCTCGTGCAATCTCTGCATCACGACGACGATGGCCGACCGATCCGGGTTGTTCAGTCGAGTGGGGACGGATTCGCGGAAGGTCGAGTTGACACCCTCGCGCTCTGCATCCGAGCTCGCGCCGTCCACCGACAGCGGATCATCGATCAGCACGCGGTCGCCGCGGGAGCCAGTCAGGCCCGTGAAGGCCATCGCCTCGCGGAAGCCGGTGGCTGTGTTCTCGAACTTCGTCTTGGCGTTCTGGTCGCTGGTGAGCTCGACCTGCCTGCCCCAGCGCTCCTGATACCACTCCGACGTGATCAGCCGGCGCATCTTGAGGTTATCGCGGATCGCGAGGGGTAAACTGTGCGACGTTCCGAGATACCGCAGGAACGGCATGCCCTTCGGACCCCACTCCCATGCCGGCCACATGACACCAACGGACATCGACTTCATCGTGCCTGGCGGGATGTTGATCAGAAGCCGGAGGATGTCCCCGGTGCTTACAGCCTCCAGGTGGTCGCTGATGGCGTCGAGGTGCCAGCCATGCCGATACTGCTGCCCAGGCTCCAGAACATGCCAGGCTGCCTTGGTGAAGGACGAGAGCGATACACTGGACCGCTCAATGTCCCGGTCAAGATTCCTCTGCGCTTCCCGCGTCTGGCGCTGCTGGGCTATCGCCTCCAATAAGCCCGAGCTTCTGGAGAACGGGATATGCGGCTTCGAGAGATGCAAGTTCATCGTCTGTCAGCGCTTCCAGTTGCTTGGCGGTGACCTGCACCACCTGAATGGTTCCGGAGATCCGGCGGTTCTCGCTCCCCAGACCGAAGAGTTTTGCCTTGCCCATTGTGGCGCTCACAGCGGCGCTGGACTGCTTTTCTGCTAGTGCGATAGCCCGAGCCTCTTCAAGCTCGTCAGCGAGGCTCTGGACGGTGATCTCGGCCTTTTTGACGGCCTTCGACTGGATCTCATTGACCCGCCGCCGCACGGCATCATTTGTCATCAGCCTTGATGCGTTCTGCCGGTGCGGCTTGAACCCGGCCTCCGCATAGGCCGCGTCTTGGCTCAGACCCTTTGCAAGAGCCTGCGCGAACACCTCGTGCCGCTGATTGTCTAGGACTGGCATGGCATCACGCGCAAAATCATTTCTGTTTAGGGCGCAGAGGCCGGGATGAATTTTCTAACACCGCAGCCTTACGGTCTTGCCCGTGACGGCGATCAGGTTGCCGTATTCATCCCGGAGGAACCAGGTGAAATCCACCGGCTCTCGTCTGAGGCATGGCACGACGGCATCCTGGGCGGCGATCGGCTCGCGGTCTGGGTTGATGTCGATGCTGGGCTTGACCTGCTCCTGCCTTGCGAGGGCGCTCAAGGCCATCATGAGGAGCGCGAGGAGGATGACTGCACCGTGCATGTCAGATCGCCTTGTTCGAAGCCTGACGCCGTCTTGCCCGCCTGTTGCCTTGCTCCACCCACGGCGTGGGGACCTTGGGAACATCAGGGATGAGGCGAGGCAGATCGGAGACGGCCAGTGTGACGGCGAGGTAAAGCAGCAGGGGCATCAATTCACCATCCTGATCTGGATATCGTTTGCCGCGGCGTAGAAGAACGTCGATGACCGGTTGGTGCTGGCGATAAGAGCGCGCCCGCAATCGTCATAGAGCGCCCAGAACACCGTGCCATCGCTTTCGAGCGGCCTGACATATCCGAGGCCCTGCGCTTCGAGGAAGCGAGCGCATGC
>Ga0114898_1000280_pt1 | contig 42644 bp, 33 predicted proteins | sample Malvired_Geostar_FD_83496 | JGI IMG/M metagenome (GOLD analysis project Ga0114898, IMG submission 83496) | Marine viral communities from the Global Malaspina Expedition - Malaspina viral metaG DeepMed_Geostar | ecosystem: Environmental > Aquatic > Marine > Oceanic | place: Mediterranean Sea...
GCGTTCGGCGCCACGCCCAACACGTCATAGGGATCGCGCATCTTTGTTCCTGTCCTCGCCGGTTATTCGACGATCTTCCAGCTGCCGTCCGGCTGGCGGCAGGCGGTGCCGTAGGCATTCTCGCTCTTGCCGCCAATGATGACGGTCTGCTGGAATTCGCGGCAATACTCACCGCTGGCGGTGGTGCCCTCGCGGACCGGCGTCACGCTGCCGGAATTGCCGCTGTTCGGGTTGTTCCAGGTGATGGTCTGGCCGACCGGGGCGGCCTGCGCGCGGTTCATCGCCGAAGTCGCGCGCTGACGGTCCACCTCGTCGAGATCGCTGCCGATCTGGTTGCCGAGGAAGCCGCCCAGCAGCGCGCCGGCGGCCACGGCTGCCAGCCTGCCCTTGCCGCCGCCGATCTGCGACCCGGCGACAGCACCGGCGATACCGCCCAGGATGGTGCCGGCGGTCTGCTTGTTCTCGTGATTGCCGTTCTCGCAGGCCGCGAGCAGCAGCAGGGCGGAAAGGGCGATAGCGGTTTTCTTCATCATCCCGATGGTGACCTTAATGCAGGTTTCCGGCGTTTGCTGCCCACCGGATGTCACACGATATTAGCGTAGGGCAGCACACAGACCCACAAGATAGTGAGACAAAGCCCCAATCCAACAGGATTTTTTGCAGATCGGCTCCGCGCCGGGCGGGGCCGTCGCGGCAGGCCGCGCTGTTCTGCCTGCATGGCTGTTTTTGCCAGTCACCGCTGGACCCGGCGGCAGGCTCTGACTACCTTAACCGCCAACCCGCACGACGCCGAGGCCCGACTTTAATGAGCGACACGCAGCACGACGATCCCTTCGATCTCTTCGCCAAATGGTTCGGGGAGGCGAAGGAGAAGGAAATCAACGACCCCAACGCGATGGCCGTGGCCAGCGTCGATGCCAGCGGGCGGCCGTCGATCCGCATGGTTCTGCTGAAGGATTTCGATGCGGGCGGTTTCGTCTTCTACACCAATTACGAAAGCCGCAAGGGCACGGAAATCCTCGGCAACCCGCAGACGGCGCTGCTGTTTCACTGGAAATCGCTGCGCCGGCAGGTGCGCATCGAGGGGCCGGTGGAGAAGGTGAGCGACGCCGAGGCCGACGATTACTTCCACAGCCGGCCCCGGCAGAGCCAGATCGGCGCCTGGGCCTCGCAGCAGTCGCGGCCGCTTGAAAGCCGCTTCGCGCTGGAGAAGGCGGTGGCGAAATATGCCGCCAAATACCCGGTCGGCACCATTCCGCGCCCGCCCTACTGGTCAGGCTTCCGCATCCGTCCGGATTATTTCGAGTTCTGGGAGGACCGGCCGTTCCGGCTGCATGACCGGCTGATCTTCAAGCCGGCGGGCAATGGCTGGGCGACCGAGAAGCTGTATCCTTAAGGACAAGGTCCGCATCGTATGACCGACGCCCCCGCATCGAATAACGCCAATGGCCGCCTGATGCGGCTGGCGAGCTATGTCGCGGTGTCGGTGGCACTGGTGCTGATCGCGGCAAAGCTGGGGGCGTGGCTGCTTACCGGCTCGGTGGCGCTGCTGTCCAGCCTGATCGATTCGGTGCTCGACGCCTTCGCCTCAATCGTCGCCCTGGTGGCGATCCGTCAGGCGCTGACCCCGGCGGACAAGGAGCACCGTTTCGGCCATGGCAAGGCAGAACCCATCGCGGCGCTGGGGCAGGCGGCCTTCATCGTCGGGTCAGCGCTGTTTCTCAGCGTCGAGGCGGTGCGCCGGCTGTGGTCGCCGCAGCCGGTCGGGCAGCAGGAAATCGGCATCGCCGTCATGGTGTTCTCGATCCTGGTGACGCTGGCGCTGGTTGCCTTCCAGGCTCATGTGATCCGCCGCACCGGCTCGCTGGTCGTCTCCGCCGACAGCCTGCACTACAAGGGCGACCTGCTGATCAACCTGTCGATCATCGCCTCGCTGGTGCTGACCGGCTGGTTCGATTTTCCGCTGGCCGATCCGGTCTTCGCGCTGGGCATCGCCGCCTATCTGCTGTGGAACGCCAAGGGGATCGGCGGCGAGGCGCTGGACATGCTGATGGACCGAGAACTGCCCGACGAGGAACGGCAGACGATCCTGGCGCTGGCGCGTGCCCACTCCGGCGTGCTGGGCGTCCACGATCTGCGCACCCGCGCCGCCGGGCCAATCCGGTTCATCCAGATGCATCTGGAACTGGATGGCGATACCCGCCTGGCCGAGGCGCACGAGATCGCCGATGCGGTGGAGGCGGAGATCGAGGCGGCCTTTCCGGGTGCCGACGTCATTGTGCATCAGGATCCGCACGGCATTCCGGATGCACCGCGCGAACCCAACCCGCCGGCGGGGGCGGCATGAGCGACGCGGGCCAGCAATCCGTCATCGATTTCCTGTCACGGCCGGGTACTTACGGTGTGCCAGGGCCAGTGGAAAGGCTGGAGACCCACACCGCCCATGTCTTCCTGGCCGGTGACCGGGCCTACAAGCTGAAGAAGGCGGTGCATTTTCCCTATATGGATTTCTCCACCGTCGAAAAGCGCCGGTCTTTCTGCGAGGAGGAGCTGCGCCTGAATCGCCGCACCGCGCCGGAACTCTATCTGGAAGTGCGGGCGGTGCGGCGCCTGCCCGATGAGACGCTGATTCTGGGGCAGGAAGAGGGGGAGGCGCTGGATTGGCTGGTCGTCATGCGGCGCTTCGACCAGTCGGCGCTGTTCGACGCGATGGCGGAACGCGGCGCGCTGACCGAACCGCTGATGGACGGGCTGGCCAATGCCGTGGCCGATCTGCACGAAACGGCGGAACCGGCGCCGGATCGCGGCGGTGCCCCGGCGTTCCGGGGGTATGTCGAGGGCAATGCGGTGGAGCTGGAGCGCGCCATCGGCACGGTGTTCGAGGCGGGCCGGGTCGAACGGGTCAATGAGGGCTGCCGCGCCGCGCTGAAGCAGGTGGCCGGCGTGCTGGATGCACGGCGTTCGGCAGGCCATGTGCGGCGCTGCCATGGCGATCTGCATCTGCGCAACATCTGCCTGATCGATGACCGGCCCACCCTGTTCGACTGTATCGAGTTCAACGACGATTTCGCCCTTATCGACACGCTGTATGACCTCAGCTTCCTGCTGATGGACCTCGGTTATCGCGGTCTGCACGATCATGCCAACCGGGTGCTGAACCGCTATCTGGCGCGGACCGGCTATGACGGGCTGGCGGCGCTGCCGCTGATGCTGGCCTGCCGGGCGGTAATCCGTGCCCATGTGACGGCACGGTTGGTGGAGAGTCTGGAGGGCGAGAAGCGGGAGAGGGCGGCGGCCGAGGCGCGGGCCTACCTCGATCTGGCGCTGTCCTATCTCGATCCCGCTCCGGCGCGGCTGGTGGCGGTCGGCGGGTTGTCCGGCACCGGCAAATCGACGCTGGCGCGCGGTCTGGCGCCTGCCCTTGGCGCGGCCCCAGGCGCTGTCGTGCTGCGCAGTGACGTGATCCGCAAGCAGCTGTTCGGCGTGGCGGAAACCGAGACCCTGCCGCAGGAGGCCTACAAGCCGGAGGTCTCGCGCCGCGTCTTCGCGGAGATCGCGCGGCTGGCGGCGGAGGTTCTGGCGCAGGGCCATGCCGTGATCGCCGATGCGGTCTATGGCGAGGACTGGCAGCGCAGCGGCATCGCCGCCGTTGCCGGCAAGGCCGGGGTGGCTTTCGACGGGCTGTGGCTGGAGGCACCGCAGCGCGTCCTGGAGGAACGCGTCGATAACAGGCGCGGCGATGCCTCGGATGCTACATCCGCCGTGGTGCGCGCACAGGCCGCCCGGATCAGGCCGCCTGCCGGCTGGGCAAGGGTCGATGCCGGCGGTGGCAGGGACGCGGCGTTGGTGGCGGCGCGGGCAGCACTGGGTATGCCGTAAATCTATTGAGAGTCGCTCGCAATACCTCCCGCGCGACCGCGCGATGGTATATGCTGCGCCGCAGAAGCTTCCGCCTGTATCCGCCCGTACCTTGAGAGTGCGTCATGTCCGAGAATGCCTGCCCGATGGACCGCAAGACCGAGCCCGCCCCGGACCTTTCCGCGCCGGATCTGTCAGATGCCAAGACCTGCATCGTCACCGGCGCCAGCCGGGGCATCGGCCATTCCACCGCGCGCTATTTCCGTGACCGGGGCTGGAAGATCATCACCTGCAGCCGCGACGAAGCACCGGCGGAATGCCAGCGCGATCCGTACTGGACGGCGCATATCCCGACCGATCTGTTCGATCCTGCCAGCGTGAAGAGCTTCATCGACGAGGCGAATGCGCTGCTCGATGGCGGCCCGGTCCATGCGCTGATCAACAATGCCGGCTGGTCGCCCAAGACCGATTTCAAGGAAAGGCTGGGCTGCCTGAACGGCGATATTGATGCCTGGCAGCAGGTGTTCGAGCTGAACTGCTTTGCCCCCTTGCGCCTGGCGCGCGGCTTTGCCGCAGCCCTGCACAAGGGCAAGGGCTCGATCGTGAATATCACCTCGATTGCCGGCCATTCGATTCACCCCTTTGCCGGATCGGCCTATTCGACCTCGAAGGCGGCGCTGTCGGCACTGACCCGCGAGATGGCGGCTGATTTCGCGCAGCTTGGCGTGCGGGTGAATGCGGTGGCGCCGGGCGAGATCGAGACCGCGATGCTGTCGCCGGAATATGAGATGCTGCTGCCGCGCATCCCGATGCACCGCCTCGGCAAGCCGGAGGATGTCGCCTCGACCGTCTTCGCGCTGTGCTCCGACCAGTTCGGCTATGTGACCGGCACCGAAATCTTCGTCACCGGCGGCCAGCACCTCTATTGAGGGCGCGCCGCGCGAATTTTTTCGTGTCCGCAGGGATCGAGCGGTTAAATTGGCACTGTCCGAAATGACAGGAGCTCCCATGCGAGCCGCCGCCGTCCGCGCGCCCGAGATCGACCGCCCCGGCCTCGTCTGGTTCAATGTGCCCGAGCCGCTGTCGCTGGCCGATCTGCGCGGCAAGCTGGTGATCCTGGATTTCTGGACCTTCTGCTGCGTCAATTGCCTGCACATCCTGCCGACGCTGAGGCGGCTGGAGCAGGCCTTCCCCGAGGATGTCGCGGTGATCGGCGTGCATTCGCCGAAGTTCGCCGCCGAGCGCGAGCCGGAGAATGTACGGCGCGCCATCGCGCGCCATGGTATCGCGCATCCGGTGGTGCACGATCCGGAGTTTCTGATCTGGCAGGAATATGCAGTGCGGGCCTGGCCGACGCTGATCTTTGTCTCGCCGGACGGCTATGTGATCGGCCAGCATTCCGGCGAACCGGATGCCGAGCGGCTGCTGGAAGTGGTCGGCCAGACCGTGAAGGACTACCGGCGCAAGGGCGCGATGGACCCGCGGCCGCTCGACCTCGCGCCGGAGGCGGTGCCCGCCGCACAATTCTGCTTTCCCGGCAAGATCAAGCCGCTGTCGGAGGCGCCGGAAGCCCCCGGAAAGCTTTGGATGCTGGCCGATTCCGGGCATCACCAGATCGTCCTTCTGGATGATGAGGGGCGGGAGCTGATGCGCTTCGGCAGCGGCGAGGCCGGCTTCGCCAACGGGCCGTCCGACCGGGCGCGGTTCCGCGACCCGCAGGGGCTGGCGGCGGATGCCGGGGCGATCTATGTCGCCGATACCGGCAACCACGCGATCCGCCGCATCGACCGGCAGACCGGCCAGGTCACCACACTGGCCGGCAATGGCCGGCGCGGCTATGTGCTGGAGAGTGCGGTGCCCTTCGGCGATGCCGAGCTGGCCTCGCCCTGGGATCTGGCGTTGTCCGGCGGCACGCTGTATTTCGCCAATGCCGGTACGCATCAGCTGGGCTATATCGATTTCGCCCGCGCCGAGGTGGTGCGGCTGGCCGGCAGCGGCGGCGAGAACATCACCGACGGACCAGCCAGGGAGGCGACGCTGGCGCAGCCCAGCGGCCTCGCGCTGTCGCCCGATGGCGGCACGCTCTACTTCGCCGACAGCGAGACTTCCGCGATCCGCGCCATCGTCAGCACGCCGGAAGGCCCGCTCGTGGAGACGCTTGTCGGCAAAGGGCTGTTCGAGTTCGGCCATTTGAATGGCGATTACGACAGCGCGCGGCTCCAGCACTGCCTCGGCCTCGACTGGTGGCAGGAAGCCGGGCCGGAAGGCGGGCTGCTGGTTGCCGATAGCTACAACAACGCACTGCGCGTGGTGGATTTCGCCAGCCGCACGCTGCGCGACCTCGATGACGGTTTCCTGTGCGAGGATTCGCTCTGCCTGCCGCTGGCCGAGCCTGCCGGTATTGCTGCGGATGGCAGCGACAGGCTGCTGGTCAGTGACACCAACAATCACCGCATCCTGGAATATTTCCCCGCCGCACGCCGCTACCGAACCTGGGCGGGGGAGGGGGGCTCAGAACATCCGGCCGCAATCGACCACGACGGTCTGGCCGGTGACCGCCTTGTTGGCGCAGAGATAGACCATCGCGTCGGCGATATCCTCCGGCTCCACCATGCGCAGCAGCATGGTGTTGGCGACCGAGCGGTCCTTGCGTTCGGCGGGCCAGGTATCGGTCCAGGGTGTGCGGGTGAGGCCGGGGGCGACCGCGTTAACGCGGATGTCCGGCCCCAGCGCCTTGGCGAGGTTGCGTGTCAGGTTGATAAGGCCGGCCTTGGCCGCGCCATAGGCCAGCGAGCTGGCATTGCCGCCCATGCCGGCGATAGAGGCGGTGGAGACGATGCAGCCGCGCGATTCGCGCAGGTAAGGCACGGCGGCGCGGGTGCAGCGGAATGGCCCGACCAGATTGGTGGACAGCAGCGTGCCCCAGAATTCCTCGGTCATTGCGTCGAGATCGGCGAAGGGGATCGGCTCCAGCGAGCCCGGCGTCGCCGCGTTGTTGATGAGGATGTCGAGCCCGCCCAGCGCTTTCGCCGCCGCCTCGACCATCGCCGCTGCCTGTTCCGGGTTGGACACGTCACCCGGCGCCGCTACCGCCGTGCCGCCGGCCTGCCGGATCGCGGCCACCGCTTCCGGTCCGCGCGGATCGTCGGCCAGATGATTCACCGCGACGGCAGCACCGCAGGCGGCCAGCGCCCGGGCGGTTGCTAGTCCGATGCCCGAGGCGCCGCCTGTGATCAGGGCGCGTTTTCCGGTGAAGTCGGCTTTCAGCATTGGGCTATCCTCCTGTTTCGATTGCCGGGCATGCTCCACGGCATTTATCGGCTTTTCAAGTTGGCTGTTGCGGATGCCCGCGGTGCTGGCTATTTTTGATGTGTGAAATTCAATTCCGCAAATGCCGAGTTGCGGCAGAGGAGTGAATACGGATGTATCCCCCTGTCGGTGGGGTACAGGCAACGAAACGATAACGCGGCCGCATTCGGCAAAACCGAGAAGAACCGGAGCGGCCGGTACCTTAAGGGAGGTAACTTATCCATGACATATCTGCGTTCGAAATCCGTCTGGGGCGCCGTTCTGGCGGCTGGCGTGGCGTTTTCCGCCGGTTCTGCCCTTGCCCAGGGCAAGGTCGATCTGCCCTCGACCATCGCCTGGACGGCCTATGATGTCGGCTCCGCCGGCTATAACCAGTCGGTCGCCATCGGCAAGGCGCTGAAGGATGCCTATGGCACCGATCTGCGCGTGCTGCCGGGCAAGAACGACGTGTCCCGCCAGGTGCCGCTGCGCGCCGGCAAGGTGCATTTCTCGGCCACCGGCGTCGGCGCCAGCTTCATGGCGCAGGAAGGCGTGTTCGAGTTCGGCAGCAAGGAGTGGGGCCCGCAGGAGAACCGCGTGCTGCTCGCCTCCAACAGCGAGGGCAATATGTCGGTCGGCGTCGCCGCCGATATCGGCATCAAGACCATCGCGGACCTGAAGGGCAAGCGCGTCGCCTGGGTCGTCGGCGCCCCGGCGCTGAACGAGAATGTCCGGGCGATCCTGGCCTTCGGCGGCCTCACCTGGGACGATGTGGTGAAGGTGGAATTCGGCGGTTTCGGCCCGTCCTGGGACGGCATCGTGAACGGCCAGGCGGATGCCGCCTTCGCCTCCACCACCTCGGGCAAGGCCTATCAGCTGGAAGCCTCGCCGCGCGGCCTGTTCTGGCCGCCGCTGCCGCATGGCGACAAGGAAGGCTGGAAGCGGCTGCAGGCGAACGCGCCGTTCTTCGCACCCAACATGGGCACGGTCGGCGCCGGCCTGTCGGCGGAGAAGCCGCATGAGGGCGCTGCCTACCCCTACCCGATCCTGATCGCCTACCCGACACAGGACAAGGGCCTCGCCTATTCCATGACCAAGGCGATGGTCGAGCAGTTCCCGAAATATAAGGGGGCGGCACCGGGCATCAATGGCTGGGCGCTGGACCGGCAGATCCTGAAGTGGGCGGTGCCCTATCATGAGGGCGCCATCGCCTATCTGAAGGAAGCCGGCGTCTGGAAGGACGCGCATCAGAAGCACAATGACAAGCTGATCGAGCGTCAGCAGGTGCTGAAGAAGGCCTGGGCCGAGGTCACCGCCAAGAAGATCGGCGACGATGAGGCCTTCAAGAAAGCCTGGATGGAAGCCCGCGCCAAGGCGCTGGAAGCCGGCGGCTTCGACGTGGTCTATCGCTGATCGACGCCAGTCTGAAGACGGCGCCCGGAATCCCACCGGGCGCCGTTTTTTTCCTTATCCTTGACCCATTCCGTTTCGCGCAGGGCTTCCCTCGATGACTTCGGCAGAGAATGATGGCGCTGATGGCGCCAAGTCCCTATCGGATGTGCTGCAGTACCGTACGATCCACGGCCCGCTGAGGACAATTTTCGTCATCCTTACGCTGGCTGCCGTGCTGCTGTCGGTAAACCAGCTGTTCAATCTGCAGCTGTTCGGCATCGTTATTCTGGACAACCGGTATCTCTATTCGCTGGCCGGTATCTTCCTCTGCCTGACCTTTATCGTCTTTCCGCTGCGCGGGAAGGGCGATACCGCAGGTGCGGTGCCCTGGTACGATATCCTGCTTGGCGCCCTGTCTCTGGCGGTCGCCGGCTATTTCATCTGGACCGGCGAAGAGGCGCTATCCTCCGGCTGGGAATATGCCGCACCCCAGACGGCGATGATCCTGTCCTTCGTCTTCTGGATCCTGATCCTGGAGGCGACGCGCCGCACCGGCGGTACCATCATCTTCGCCATCGTGCTGCTGTTCTCGCTGTATCCGGCCTTCGCCGACAAGGTGCCGGGGCCGATTTCCGGCTATCCGCTGCCGCTTGAAGACGCGATTGCCTTCCACATCGTCTCCAGCGAAAGCTCTTTCGGCATTCCGATGCGGGCGTTCGGCGAGCTTGTCGTCGGCTTCATCGTGTTCGGCGCCGCCCTTCAACAGACTGGCGGCGGCAGGTTCTTCAACGATCTGGCGCTGGCGCTGGTCGGCCAGTTCCGTGGCGGCGCGGCGAAGGTCGCGATCTTCGCCAGCGGCTTCATGGGCTCGATGAGCGGCAGCGTGATCTCCAATGTGCTGACCACTGGCGTGGTGTCGATTCCGGCAATGCGCCGCACCGGCTTCTCGCGCGAATATGCGGCCGGGACCGAGGCCTGCGCCTCCACGGGCGGCGTGCTGATGCCGCCGGTGATGGGCACCACAGCCTTCGTCATGGCCTCCTTCCTCGGCATTCCCTATATCGAGATCGCCATGGCGGCTGCGCTGCCCTCGATGCTGTATTATTTCGGCCTGTTCGTGCAGCTCGATTCCTATGCCGCGCGGCGCGGCCTGAAGGGGCTGGAGCGGGCCGAGGTGCCGAGCCTGCGCGAAACCTTCCGCGAGGGCTGGCAGTATCTCTTCGTGTTTGCGGTGCTGATCTTCGTGATGGTGGTGTTCCGCCAGGAAACCCTGGCGCCGTTCTACGCCACCGGCCTGCTGCTGGTGATCACCCAGATTTTCCCGAGCACGCGGCTGTCCCTCGACGCCTTCCTCAGCCTCGTCCAGGCCATCGGCCGCTCGCTGGCGGAACTGGTGTCGGTGCTGCTGGGCGTCGGCCTGATCGTCGGCGCCTTCTCCGCGACCGGCCTTGCCGGCACGCTGGTGAACGACCTGCTGTTCATTGCCGGCGATGCCACCATCGTGCTGCTGATCATGGGCGCCATCACCAGCTTCATCTTCGGCATGGGGATGACCGTCACCGCCTGCTACATCTTCCTGGCCATCGTGCTGGCCCCGGCGCTGGTGCAGGCCGGCATGAACCCGCTGGCGGTGCATCTGTTCATCATGTACTGGGGCATGGTCTCCTTCATCACGCCGCCGGTGGCGCTGGGCGCCTTCGCGGCGGCCACCATTGCCGGGACCGGGCCGATCAAGGCCGGCATCGCGGCGATGCGGCTGGGCAGCGTGATCTATTTCGTGCCCTTCTTCTTCGTTTTGAACCCGGCGCTGATCGGCCAGGGCACGACGGCTGAGGTACTGCTGGTGCTGGCGACCGCCTTCCCCGGTGTCTGGCTGATCGCCTCGGCGACGCAGGGCTATCTCGCCTTCTTCGGCCGGTTTGCCGATGGCTGGGCCAGCCTGTTCAACCGGGCGCTGCTGTTCGTCGGCGGCATCCTGCTGATCTTCCCCGGCTTCGAGGAATTCCATCTGAGCCAGATCGAGCTGACCGGCATCGCGTTGGCGCTGGTTGCCGCGTCGCTGCTGCTGGAGACGGGACGACGGAAGCTGGCTGCGGCCTAACCCAACCTCCCTGTCCAAACGACATCACCCCCGGCGCCAGTCCGGGGGTGATTGTTTCTGGGCCGCTTTAGCGTGCGGGTTACAGGCCCACTGCTTCCTGCTGCAGCTGGTGGCGCAGGATCTTGCCGGTCGGTGTCGCCGGCAGCGTGTCGCGGATGAGGTACTGCGACGGGTGCTTGTAGGGTGCCAGCCGGTCGGACACGAAGGCGTCCAGCGCCTCCGCCGTCACGCTGCGGCCGGGGATCGGCTGCACGAAGGCGACCACCTCCTCATTGCCGTCGCGGGACCGGCCAACGACCACCGCCATCGCCACATCCGGGTGGCTGGTGATGACGCCCTCCACCTCGGAGGGATAGACGTTGAAACCGGAGCGGATGATGAGCTCCTTCAGCCGGCCGACGATATAGAGGCTGCCATCTTCTTCCATGCGGGCGAGGTCGCCGGTCTTTAGCCAATGGTCGGGGGTCAGCACCTCGGCGGTGCGCGCGGGATCGCGGAAATAGCCCTTCATCACCAGGCCGCCCTTCACCCACATCTCGCCGACGCCACCGGTGGGAACATCCTTGCCGCTAGCGGGATCGACCATGCGGACCTCGACGCCATCCAGCAGCGTGCCGACGGAATCGTCGTCGCGTTCCTTGCCGATCATCGTCATGCAGACGGTGGGTGCGCTTTCGGTCAGCCCATAGCCATTGTTCAGCGGGATACCGAACATCGATTCCACCCGCTGCTTCAGCGACAAATCCAGCGGCGCGCCGCCGACCGACATGTAGCGCAGCTTCGGTGCCCGGACCGGCTGGCCGGTGCTGGCTGCCAGGCTGACCAGATGGCTGAACATCGCCGGCACGCCATGGAAGGTGGTGATGCCATCCTCGGCCAGCGACCGCGCCGCCTCCGCCGGGGCGAAGCGCGAGACCAGCTTCAGCTGCGCGCCACGATACATGTTGCCAAGGAACACCGAGGCCAGCCCGAAGACATGGCTGATCGGCAGCACGGCATAGACCTTGTCGGCCGGCGTGGTCAGCCGCGCCTGGCTGCTGCGCCCGGCGATGAACAGCAGATTGCCGTGCGTCAGCATGACGCCCTTGGGGTTGCCGGTGGTGCCGGAGGTATAGATCAGCGCGGCCACCCGGTCGCGCGGCGGCCCGAAGGCGGGCATGCGGTGCACGATGCCGTCCGCAGGCGCATAGAGCAGGCCGGCCTCCGTCAGGCTGGGTGCTTCCCGCGCGCCGTGCCGGTCGGCATGGGCCAGGGCGTCCTTGGAGACGCCGGTGGTGTAGAGCGTGACGCGTGGCCCGGCATGCTTGCGGATTTCGTCGATTTCGCGCACCGACAGCCGGGCGTTCAGGGGGATCGCCCAGGCGCCCAGCCGCATCGCCGCCAGCATGCCGGCAATCGCGCCGGCGCTGTTTTCCATGACGAACAGCACGCGGTCGCCGGCTGCGACGTCGTGCGCGCCGAGGAAATAGGTCAGCCGGTCCACGGCCTGGCCAAGCTGGCCATAGCTCCAGACGGTGCCTTCCTGGTCGATGGCGGGCAGGTCGGGGGCGGTCTCGACCCAGTGCCGGATCGAGCCCCAGACATTATCGTAGATATCCAGCGCCGGCGTATCGGCGTGTGTGGGGCGCATGGCGGCGGCTCCTTCCGCCGGCTTAGCCGGCGAACCGCTTCAGCATTTCGCGGGCGATGATGAGCTGCTGGATCTGCGAGGTGCCCTCATAGATGCGGAACAGCCGGACATCGCGGTAGAAGCGCTCCACATTATATTCCGCCAGATAGCCGGCGCCGCCATGGATCTGCACGGCGCGGTCGGCGACACGGCCGACCATCTCCGAGGCATAGTATTTCGCGCAGGCGGCTTCCTGGATGGTGTTCTCGCCACGGTCGCGCTTTTCCGCCGCGTCCAGCACCATCATCTTGGCGGCGTAGCATTCGGTCTGCGAATCGGCCAGCATCGCCTGGATCAGCTGGTAGTTGGCGATGGCCTGGCCGAACTGCTTGCGCTCGGTGGCGTAGCGCAGACTTTCCTCGATCAGCCGCTGGGCGACACCGACGCAAGCCGCGGCGATGTTGATGCGGCCCCGGTCCAGCACCTTCATCGCGGTCTTGAAGCCCATGCCCTCCTTGCCGCCGATGATCGAATCGGCGGGGATGCGCACATCCTCGAAGATGACATCGCAGACATGCGCGCCCTTCTGGCCCATCTTCTTGTCGGCCTTGCCGAATTTCAGGCCGGGCAGGCCGTTCTCGACGATGAAGGCGGAGATGCCGCCGGCGCCCTTGTTGTCCGGGTCGGTGCGCGCCATCACGGTGAACACGCCGGCATGCGGCGCGTTGGTGATGTAGCGCTTGGTGCCGTTCAGCACATATTCATTGCCGTCCATCCGCGCGCTGGTGCGCAGCGAGGCGGCGTCGGAACCGACATCCGGCTCGGTCAGACAGAAGCTGCCGATAATCTCGCCGCTGGCCAGCTTCGGCAGGTATTTCGCCTTCTGCTCCGGCGTGCCGTCATTGACGATGCCCTGCGAGCCGATGCCGTTATTAGTGCCGATGATGGAGCGGAAGGCGGGCGAGGTGTAGCCCAGCTCGAAGGCCAGCTTCACCTCCTCGGTCACGGTCAGGCCGATGCCGCCATATTCCTGCGGAATCGACAGGCCGAACAGGCCCAGCTCCTTCATCTCATTGACGATATCGTCAGGGATCTTATCGGCCTCATCGACCTGCCGCTCGATCGGCACCAGCCGTTCGCGGATGAAGCGGCGGACAGTCTGGACAAGCTGGTCGAAGGTTTCCGGATCGAGGGCCACGATGTCACTCCCATATGCGTTTCTTTAGCGGTTGCCCGACTATAGGAAAGCGAAAGGGCATTCTGCAATGCGAAATTGCAAGAATCAGAGCAGTCGTGCGCAGCCGATGAAACCCAGCACGGTCGCATAGGCCATCAGCGTATAGACGCCGTTCCAGCGCCAGGATATCTGCGTGCCCGGCCGGTTCAGCAGCCGGCCGAGGATCAGGCAGGGGATGGAGAAGGGGGAGCCGGGCAGCGCCAGCATCCAGCCGGAGGCCAGGGCCAGCGCCAGGATCGTCGGCTCGACCGGCAGGCCGGGCACCCGGATCAGCGCGCCGCCCAGCACCACGACCGAGATGATCGGGTTGAAGGCGATTTGCGAGGCCAGTGGCACGATGGCAATGATGATGGCCAGCAGCAGCAGCGGCTGGTCCTCGAGCGGCCGGATCGCCGCAGCCACCAGCTCCGGCGGCAGCAGCGCCGCCACCAGCACGCCGATGAAGGCGGAGGAGCTGAGGGTCAGTGTCTCCGGCGAGGCGGTGGGGAAGGAGACCGTCACGATCTGCCGCAGCCGCTGGGCGCCGGCAGCGACGGCGCCGGTAAGGCCACCCCGGGCATTCTGCAGCACGATCCAGGCCAGGACGACGCAGGGGATCGCGGTGATCAGGGCCGGCACGATGGGGATGTCGAGCGCCAGCTTCACCAGCACCACCGATCCGGCCAGTGCTGCACAGATGAACGCCATGCCGCCGAATGCCCGCCACGGGGCCGGCGGTGGTGGCGGCCGCTTGATATGGGCGCGGGCGCGCTGGAATTTGTGCCAGCGCACGCGGTCCTCCAGCCAGCCGACCCCCAGCATGATGAGGGTGAGGACAAGCCCCAGCGTCAGCAGCCGCGCGGCATCGACGCCCGGCAGCAGGCTGATCATCAGCGCCTGGGTGATGGTGGCGGGCGACCACAGAAGGATGGTGGGGAAGCCGCGCAGCACGGCGGAGATCTGGCGCTGTTCGCGGATTTCCGCCAGCGCCGGGTCGCCGCTTTCGACGCCGCGCCGGATCATCGGGCCGAGCAGGTTCAACACCCCGAAATTCAGCAGCAGGCCCAGCAGATGGCCGCCGACATGCAGCGCCGCATAGCGCCGCCCCGGCGGCTGCTGGGTGAGATAGATGCCGCATTCCAGCACGTCGGGGGAGGTTGCCGCCGCGGTACGCAGCATGCCCAGCGTCAACAGGAAGGTCGCCATGTAGGTCGCGGTATCCAGCCCCTGCAGCAGGATCGCCAGCGGGTCGTCCTGCCAGAGGATCGCCAGCGCGGTGAGGAGCGCCGCGACCGACAGCAGGACCGCCTCGCGCCGCCCGAGCCTGTGCAGGCAGCCCAGCACGAAGGCCAGATAGGCTGCCGCCGCCACATATTGCGCGTCGTGCAGGCCGAAGGCCCGCTCCGCCAGCGTGGCCAGCACCACGAGCAGCAGGGCAAGCCCCAGGACAGGGCGGGCCGGCAAGGCTGGCTGAATCTGTGACGCCATTCCGTTATGATCCGTGGCCGGTTTGTTGCGGTGGTTTGTGCCACGGGGTGGATATATTCCGCGTGGCAAAACGAAATTCCGTTATACTGATGTGATAGTAAAGAGAATGCTGCGCTGCAACAATGCGCGGCGGATAGCGGACGGGGTTGCACGGGGCACATAATGCTGAAATCTGTGGACGTTGGCGGGAAGAGTGCGCCGCTCTACGAGGACGATCTTCTGGATGAGGACGCGAAGGAGCGGCAGTTCGTCACCGCGCTGGCGCGGGGACTGGACGTGCTGCGCTGCTTCCGGCCCGGCGATGTCGGCCTCGGCAATCAGGAGATCGCCGAGCGTACCCGCCTGCCGAAGCCGACCATCTCGCGCCTGACCTACACGCTCACAAGGCTGGGGTATCTCACCTATTCCGAGCGGCTGGGCGTCTATCAGCTCGGCTCCGGCGTGCTGGCGCTGGGCTATGCGATGCTGTCCGGCCTCGATATCCGCGAACGCGCCCGCCCGTTGATGCAGGAACTTGCCAACGACGCCAACGCTTCGGTGGCGCTGGGCACCCGCGACCGGCTGTCGATGGTCTATGTCGAATGCTGCAAGGGGCCGGGCACGGTAACGCTGCGGCTCGATGTCGGCTCGCGCGTGCCGATCGCCACCACGGCGATGGGGCGCTCGCTGCTCAGCGTGCTGCCGGAGACCGAGCGCACCTATCTGATGGACTCGATGCGCGAGCGGTTCCCCGACCGTTATCCGGATGTGAAGGCCGGCATCGAGAAGGCGATGGAGGAGATGGACCGTTACGGATTCTGCCTGTCGCTGGGCGACTGGCAGTCCGATGTGCATGCGGTGGGGGTGCCGCTGCTGTCGGCGGACCGGTCGGCGGTGTTCGCACTGAATTGCGGTGGCCCGTCCTTCATCCTGTCGCCGGATTATCTGAAGAATGAGGCCGGCCCGCGCCTGGCCGAGATCGCCCGGCAGTTGACGGCGCGTTAGGCCCGGTCAATCCTGCGGCCATGATGTCCACGATCCAGAACTTCGTCGCCGGCCCGTTCGGCCAGAGCGCCTTCTTTCCGTTCATCGCCGCCCTGCTGGTGGCACTGGTGATGCGGCTTGCCGGCGGGCCGGGGCGCGGCGCGCTGCTGGCCGGTGTCGGTATCCCGGTCGGCTGGCTGGTCTGCTACTGGCTGACCTTCGGCCTGCCGCCCTTCCTGCCGCCGGCAGCCTTGCCGAAACTGGCGCATGTCGGGATTGCCGCCGCCGTGCTGGGCTTCCTGCTCGATACACGGCCGGTGAAGCGCTCGACCGCGCTGGCGGTGGCAGTGCTCGGGCTGGCCGGCGTGCTGGTCTGGCTGGGCTGGAGCCCGCTGTTGCGCACGCCACTGGGCACCGGCATCGCGCTGGCCCTCTGCTGGGCGCTTGGCGGCATCGCGCTGTGGCGCCTGACGCTGGTGGCCGAGGATGGCGCGGTCGCTGCGGCGAAGCTGCTGGCGGCGGGGTTTGGCCTGGCGCTGGTCGTCACGCTGACCGGCAGTGCCGCCTATGGCCAGATGGCGGGCGGCATGGCCGCTGCCATTGCCGGCTATTTCGTGCTGGCCTGGCTCGCCTTTTCCAGCCCGTTCGGTGCCGCTGCACTGTTCGCCGGGGTGGTGCTGATGGCACTGGCCGGGATGGCGGCGTTGTTCGGCAATGCCAATCCCATCGCACTGGCGCTGCTGGTGCTGTGCTTTTTTGGCGATCCGCTGGCGGCGCGTCTGCGCTTCGGTTCCGGCGGGGTGGCGAAGCTGCTGGTGCCGGTGATGCACGGGCTGGCGGCCTTGCTGCCGGTTGCGGCGGCGGTGCTGGTGTCGCTGCTGCTGGGCGGCGGCCTACCTTACTGAGGGGCGGTCTTCAAAGGCATGGCCAGCGGCTCGTAATAGATCGCCTTGAAGTCCGCGAGGTCGCGTGAGCGCGTGTTGAAGGGCGGCTTAAGCAGGCCGCGGAAATATCGCCGAACAAGATCGTGGTAGGTTGAAACCGGCTCGACCCCGCGCCGTTCCGCCTCCCATTCGAACCAGCGCCGCCCGGCGGCGACATGGGTGATCTCGTCGTCATGGATGATCTGCAACGCCCCGGCGCTGGCCTCGTCGCCGGCGGTGCGCAGTTTTTCGACCATGGCCGGCGTCACGTCCAGCCCGCGCGCCTCCAGCACCAGCGGCACCACGGCAAGCCGCGCCAGCAGGTCGTGCGCGGTGTTCTGGCTCGCTTCCCACAGCCCGTCATGGGCGGGCAGGGCGCCGTAGAAACTGTCCAGCGCCGCCAGCCGGTCGCACAGCATCAGGAAATGCCGCGCCTCATCATCCGCCACCCGCACCCAGTCATCGAAGAAGCCGCGCGGCAGATCGCAGCCGGCAAAGCGCGCGGCGATGTCCCAGGCCAGGTCGATGGCGTTCAGCTCGATATGCGCCAGCGCGTGCAGCAAGGCGGCGCGTCCGGCGGGCAACGCCGTGATCTTGCGTTTCTTCACCCGGTTGGGCGGCAGTAGCTCCGGCTTTTCCGGCCGCGCCGGCCGGTCGGGCGGGATGGCGCTGCCGATCTCGACCAGCACACCCTCGCGCCAGGCCCCGGCAACCTGGCGGCCGAGCCAGGCCTTCTCCATCGGGTCGGGCGTTTGCAGCACGGCGACGGCCGCCTCGGTCAGGCTGGTGAAAGGCAGGACTTCCATTCAGCTCAGGCGGGCGTGATGAGCTTCAGACCGACGATGCCGGCGACGATCATGGCGATGCAGGCGATGCGGATGATATCGGCGGCCTCATTGAACAGGAAGATGCCGAGCACCACCGTGCCCACCGTGCCGATACCGGTCCAGATCGCGTAGGCGGTGCCCAGCGGCAGGCTCTTCAGCGCGAAGGCCAGCAGGAAGAAGCTGGCCGCCATCGCCGCGATGGTGCCGAGCGAGGGCCACAGCCGGCTGAAGCCCTCGGTGTATTTCAGCCCGACGGCCCAGCCAATCTCGAACAGTCCGGCGAAGAACAGGGCAACCCACGCCATCGGAACCTCCTTCGGCGTCAGATCGCCTGCACGGCCTTCAGCACCTCGTCGGCATGGCCATCGACCTTCACCTTGCGCCAGACATTGCGCACGATGCCCTGGCCGTCGATGACGAAGGTGGCGCGCTCCATGCCCATATATTTCTTGCCGTACATGCTCTTCTCGACCCAGGTGCCATAGGCGTCCGAGGCCTTGCCGTCCTCGTCGGAGGCGATGGGGAAGTTCAGCTCGTACTTCGCCTTGAACTTGTCGTGCTTGGCCACCGGATCGCGCGAGACGCCGATCACCACCGCATCGACCCCGGAAAAGTCGGGCAGGGCATCGCGGAAGGCGCAGGCCTCCTTGGTGCAGCCGGGCGTGTCGTCCTTCGGGTAGAAATACAGCACCACCTTCTTGCCCTTCAGTCCGGACAGCGAGACGCTGCCGCCGCCATCGGTCGGCATCGAGAAGTCAGGGGCCTTGTCGCCAACAGTCACGGTCATCGCGTCTTCTCCTGCGGGGATTTGTCTGGAAGTGCGGCGGCGGGGTCGTCGATCAGCGCACGATAGCACGCCTGCGCCGCCCCGGCGGTGGCTAGGATATTCTGTTTCAAGGCGTCGAAGTCAACCGCATCGCCGGCCCGCAGCAGGGCATCCTTCTGGTCGCGGGTGGCGGCCTCCTCATCGAAGGTGGCATCGCCCACAGCGATGCGCAGCAGCCCCTGCAGGCGGCGCCACAGCCGGGTGGCGGCGATCAGCGCCGCACCGTTCTCCGGGGCGAGGTGCCCGGCCCCGATCAGCTTCTCGAAGGCGGCGGTGGTGTTCTGGTCCAGCACAGAGGGATCGTCGGCGGCATGGCGCAGCTGCAGGTACTGGGCAATGAACTCCACATCGACCAGCCCGCCGCGCCCCATCTTCACATCCCACAGGATATCGCCGGGTTTTTCCTTGGCGATTCGGGCGCGCATGCTGGCGACATCGGCCAGCAGCGTCGCCGGATCGCGCGGTTGCGTGAGGATGTGCCGGATCGTCTCTGCCGCCTTGTCCAGCAGCGTTCCCGGGCCGGCGATGGGCCGGGCGCGGGTCAGTGCCATGAACTCCCAGCTCCAGGCGCTTTCGGCATAATATTTCGCGAAGCTTTCCAGGCTGGAGGCGATCGGCCCGGTCTTGCCCGAGGGGCGCAACCGCATATCCACCGGATAGACGTCGCCTTCGCCGGTCTGCGCGGTCAGCGCCGAGATCAGCCGCTGGCCGAGCCGCGCGTAATACTGCACGGCGGGCAGCGGGCGTGGCCCGTCGGACTGGGCGTCGATCGGCGCGTCGTACAGGAAGACGAGATCCAGGTCGGAGCCTATGGTCATCTCGCCGCCGCCCAGCTTGCCCAGCGCCACCACCGCGATGCCGCCGGTCTCCCCGCTGCTGATCCCCCCGCCGCTGATCCCCCCGTCCGGGCCGGGCGGCATGCCATGCTGGCGCGCAAACTCCGCCTCGACATGCGGCAGCAGGGTGCGGATCGTGGTTTCCGCGACCCGGCTGAGCAGCGGCCCGGCGGCGTCCGCGTCCAGCTTGCCGGACAGGATATGCAGCCCGATCAGGAAGCGCCGGTCATTGTTCCAGCGCCGCACGATATCCAGCACATCCTGGTAATCCTTGGCCAGCCCCAGCGCGTGGTCGAGATCGCCGCGCAGCGCCTCGGTGGATTGAAGGGTCGCGACATCCGGCTCGGTCAGCAGGCTCTCCAGCAGTCCGGGCCGGCGGCTGAGCTGCTCCGCCAGAAAAGGCGCGCCGCCCATCACCTGCGCCATCGCCTCCAGCAGCTTCGGATTGACCTGGAACATGGAGAACAGCTGCACGCCCGCCGGCAGCCGCGACAGGAACTGGTCGAAGCGCAGGAAGGCGGTATCGGGCGAGGCGGCCCGCGACAGCGTTTCCAGCAGCAGCGGCATCAGCTCGGTCAGTATCTGCCGGGCGCGTTCGCTGCGCGTCGCGCGATAGCGGCCATGATGCCAGCCGCGCACCAGGCTGGCGACGCGCTCGGGATTGTCATAGCCCATCTCGGCCAGCGTCTCCAGCGTGTCCGGGTCGCTTTCGCCGCCGGTGAAGACCAGGTTGCCCCGGGTCTGCTCGCCGGCCACCGTCAGGCTGGGGGATTCCTCGAACAGTTCGCTGTAATGGGTTTCCACGGTTTCCAGATGGTGCAGCAGGTCGCGTCGGAAGGCGGCGCTATCGGGGTAGGCTAGGAAGGCAGCCAGCCGTTCGATGCCGGCCTCGTCCTTCGGCAGGGTCTGGGTCTGCGCATCCTCGATCATCTGCAGCCGGTGCTCGACCTGGCGCAGGAAGCGGTAGGCCGTCTTCATCTCCTCGGCCGCCGCTTCCGTCAGCCGCCCGGCACGGACCAGCGCATCCATCGCGCTGCAGGTGTCGGAGATGCGCAGCTCGGCGTTGCGGCCGCCCCAGATCAGCTGCTGGGTCTGGGCGAAGAACTCGATCTCGCGGATGCCGCCGCGCCCCAGCTTGATGTTGTGGCCCAGCACGGCGATGGTCCGCCCGCCCTTGTGCGCGGCGATCTGGCGCTTGATCGAATGGATGTCCTGGATCGCCGCGAAATCCAAATGCTTGCGCCAGATATAAGGGGCGATGTGCGACAGGAAGCGCTGGCCCGCCTCAATGTCGCCGGCGACCGGGCGCGCTTTGATCATCGCCGCGCGTTCCCAGTTCTGGCCGACGCTGGTGTAGTAGCTCTCGGCGGCCGCGACCGACACCGCGACCGGTGTGGCGCCGGGGTCCGGGCGCAGGCGCAGATCGGTGCGGAAGACATAGCCGTCCACCGTGCGCGCCTCGATGATCTGCACCAGATCCTGGGTCAGGCGCACCATCGGCTGGCGCAGGCTCTCGATATCGGCATAGAGCGGCAGCTCGTCGTCATAGAAGACGATCAGGTCGATATCGCTGGAATAGTTCAGCTCGCGCGCGCCCAGCTTGCCCATGCCCAGGATCACCAGGCCGCTGCCTTCGCTCGGATTGTCGGGGTTGGCGAGGGGAATCTTGCCCTGCTTCGCCAATGCCCGCAGCAGGTGATCGGCGGCGACCTGCAGGCTGCGTTCCGCCAGCGCGCTCAGGCCCTGCGTCACCTGCTCCAGCGTCCATTGCCCGGTGATATCGGCCAGCGCGATGGACAGGGCGGCCTGCCGCTTGGCGATGCGCAGCCCCTTCATCAGCGCCTTCATATCGTCGCTTTCGCCTGCTAGGTCACACTGGGCAAGTGCGGCGGCGAAGCCGGAATCGACACCGTCTCGGAACAGCAGCCGGGCGAAGCCGATATCCTTCAGCAGACAGTCGGTCAGGAAGGGCGAATTGCCGAACAGCCCTTCCAGCAGGGCGCGGGCCTCCGGCGTTTCCGCCACCTGCCGGGCGAAGCTGGCAAGCGCCGGGTCGTCGGTGCGGTCCGCCGTTTCGATCCAGCGTTCCAGCCCGATGGCCGCAGCCTGCGGATTTGCCGGGCGCGGCAGTTGTTTTGATTGAAGTAGCAGGGTCAAATTGGTCATAACGCTATGCTGGGGGTGATCGCCATGCCGACGTCAAGCCCCTGCATGACGGTCGTTCGGCGGTCGCGCAAGCCAAAATCCCGCAGCGGAAGGAATGAAACACAGTGATTCGGCGCCCGACCTTGCGGCGAAGCGCCGTCATCGCCCTTGAGGTGATGGCCGGCTCGGTCGCGGCGCTCAGTGTCCTGCTGATGCTGGCCTTCTGGCGCCTGACCGCCGGGCCGATCGCGCTGGATTTCCTGCGTCCCTACACCGAATCGGCCCTCGAACAGGCTTTGCCCGGCTACGATATTGCGCTGGAACGCACGCAGATCGTCTGGGAGGCCGAGGAAAAATCGCTGAAGCTGGAGGCGACGGATGTTCGGATCGCCGGCCATGCGGGCGGGCCGACCGCATCGGTGCCGGCGATCCAGATCCGGTTCAGCCTGCGCGGCCTGCTGCGCGGCCTGCTGGCGCCGGTGGAAATCGAGGCGGTCGAGCCGGCCTTCTCCGTCGTGCGGCTGCGCGATGGCAGCCTGCGCCTCGGACCGCCGGACAGCCTGCCGGATGAGGTGAGCAAGACGGCGGTGACGGACGATGCGCTCACCCTCATCGCCGAGGAGCTGAACCGCGCGCCCGACCCGGACAGCGCCACCGGCTATCTGGAGATCGTGCGGGTGCGGCGCGCCAGCCTCACCATCATCGATCTGGCGCTGGGCACGCAATGGTCGGTGCCCAGCGCCGATATCCTGCTGCGGCGTGGCGAGAGAGGTGTGCGCAGCCGCGGCATGCTGGAATTCGATCTTGGCACCATGCCGTTGATGGTGAGCTTCGAGGGCAGCCATCGCCTGGATGACCGGACCTCGCGCCTGTCCGTCGAGTTCAGCGGGCTGGAGCCGGATGCGCTGGCCCGCAAGGTGCCGGCGCTGGCCGCGCTGTCGGCCGTCGGCGTGCCGCTGTCCGGCAGTGTGGAGATCGAGGCCGAGGCGCTGACCGTGGCGCGCAGCATCGAGGTAAATGTGCGCGGGCAGGGCGGACAGATCGACCTGCCCACGCTCTACGATCTGCCGCTGCCGGTGCGTGCCATCGCGGCGACGGTGAATTACCGCCGTGACAGCGCGATGCTGATGCTGCCCAGCCTGGTCATCGATCTGGGAACGGCGGCGAAGGCGGGGCCGCGCCTCAGCCTTACCGGCACGCTCATCGATGTGGGCAATGCCGACAGCTACGGGCTGGTCGCCGAGGCGGTGGCGGAGAATGTAACGACCGACGATCTCGCCGGATACTGGCCGCGTGAGGTTGGCCGCAACCCTCGGCGCTGGGTCACGGCGAATCTGGAAGGCGGCGGCGTCTCAAGAGCGCGCATCTCGCTGCGCGGGCGGATGGCGCGGGACGATCCCAGCGACCTCGCCGTGGAGGATTTTGACGGCGAAATCGCTTTTTCCGGCGTCACCACCCATTACATGCGGCCCTTGCCGCCGGTGCTGGAAACGGCAGGCCGCGCCGAATTTTCGCCCGGCCGGTTCAAGATCGATGTGGAGAGCGGCCGGCTTTACGATCTGGTGGCCGGTCCCGCCACCATCGATTTGACCGGGCTCGACGGCAAAAAGGAACTGGCCGATATCGAGGTGGTGGTGCGCGGCCCCTTGCGCGATGTCATGCGGGTGATCGATCACAAGCCACTGGACTATGCGACGGCGCTGGGCATCCCGCCAGCCAATGTGGACGGGCTGGCGGCGGCGCGGCTGGTGTTCCAGTTCCCGCTGGTCAACGATCTGGGGCTGGACCGGGTGAAGCTGGCGGCGGCGGCGAACATGCGCGGCGTCTCCCTGAGCAAGGTGCTGCTGGACCAGGATTTCCGCGACGGCGAACTGGCCCTGACGCTGGACGGGCGCGGCATGACCATCGAAGGGACGGGTCGTTTCGCCGATGTGCCGATCCCGGTGACATGGCGCGAGGAATTCCGCAGCAATGTCGAGGTACGCCGGCGCATCCAGGCCTCCGGTATTCTGGACGATGCCGCGCGCATTCGGCTTGGCTTCGATTTCCAGCCCTATCTGACCGGGCCGGTCGCGACCGAGATCGATTACCGGCAGGCCAGCGACGGCACCGACCGCATCGCCGCGACCCATGATCTGCGCGACGCCACCTTGTCGCTGCCGGAGGTGGGCTGGACCAAGCCGCCGCAGATCGCCGGCATGGCGCGGCTGAACATCGCGATCCCGAAGGGCGGAGACCCCCGTTTCGAGCGGTTCCAGATCGCCGCTTCCGATCTGGCGGCGGTGGGCCAGGCCGAATTCACACCGGACTTCGAGCATCTCCGCCGGGTTGATTTCACCGAGCTGAAGCTGGGACAGACCGATATCGAGGGCAGCGTCGTCCGGCAGCCGGACGGGGGGCTGGACATCGACCTGTCGGGACGCAATCTCGATCTGCGCCCGGCCCTGGCGGAAGAAGAGGGCGAGGCGGACGACACGCCGCCGACCTTTCCGGCGCTGCGGCTGAATGGCCGGTTCCAGCGCGTGCTGCTGGAGGATGACCGGCTGCTGGACGGGGTCGAGGCCAATCTGGTGCATGATGGCACCACCTGGCGCGATGTGAAGATCGCGGGCCGTCTGGCGGAAGCAGGACGCTTCGACCTTGTGGCCACGCCGATCACCGGTGCCAGCGGCCACGAATTCATTCTGGTTTCCGATGATGCCGGGGCGGCGCTGCGCAGTTTCGGCCTGTTCGACCGGATGGTGGGGGGGCGTCTGCGTGTCGATGGCCGCGCCGATTTCGACGATTTCCGGAAACCCATCCAGGCTGCGCTCGACATTGCCGATTTCCGGATCGTCCGGGCCGAGGCGTTGGCCGAGGTGCTGCGCGTCACCGGATCGCAGGATATCCAGTCGGCCCTGGCCGGCGAAGGCATCGTCTTTACGCGCCTCACCGGCGATATCGAACGCCAGGACAAGGTGACGCGTATCCGCAATGCGCGCGCCGTGGGGGCGGCGCTGGGCCTGTCGGTCGATGGCGTGATCGATGACGGAAACGGCGGCATCAATGTCTCCGGGCTGATCGTGCCGGCCTATCAGCTGAGCCAGGCACTGGGCTCAATCCCGCTGCTCGGGCCGCTGATCGTCGGCGGCAAGGATGAGGGGCTGCTGGCGACCGAGTTCCGTCTCGACGGGCCGGCGGATAATCCGCGCGTCACGGTGAACCCGCTGACCGCGCTGGCGCCGGGTTTCCTGCGCGACCTGTTCCGCTTCTTCGGCGACCGTGGCGGCGACACTGCGCCGGCGCAGCCCACGCGCTGAACCGCGTCAGTACCGGGCGGGTATTTCCCGGCCATTGCGCGGTTGCAGCGGGCGGGCATTGCCGCGTCCGCCCACCGCTTCGCGCAGCAGCTTCGCCTGTTCGGCGGACAGCGTGACCGGGGTGCGCAGCACGACCCAGTCGACCCGTTCGGTGCAGGGCGGGGTGGTCAGCGACCCGGTATAACGCGCGTAGGAAAAATCGGCGGGCAGCAGCTCGTGCGCGGAAAAAGCCTGGTCGGGCAGGGTGCGTTCCAGCCCCGGCCCGCTCGGCAGGGCGGCCAGCACCCGGTCGATGGCGCGGTTCGCCCGGCCTTCTTCCATCAGCACCGACAGGATGGCGACATGGCCGTCGGCGCGCTGATGCACAAGCTGCAGTTCGGCGGCGAATTCGCGTCCGTCCAGCCGGTGTTCCGCCGGCACCCTTATGTCGATATGGCGCAGGTTATAAGCGCTCCAGCCGCTGTCCAGCACATCGCGCGGCCCGCCGCGCAACTTCAGCAGACGGCCGGTATGCATCACCGACAGCGGGCCGCCGGGATAATGCAGCGTCAGTTCCGGCAAATCGGCCGGGGTCAGCGCGGTCACGTCGATGGGCGATTGCCGTGTGCCCTGCCCGCAGGCCCAGTAGGATGGCGACAGCGTACCCCAGTGCACGGGGCCGTTCGACCCCTGATAGTCCCAGCCGGGCGCGTATGTCTCGGCCTGATTGACGATCGGGGTCGCCTGCGCGGGCAGCGCAAGCAGCGCGGCAAGCGCAATGAACAGACAGGGAAGGGCAGGTCGATGCATCATGGCAGCGGATGCTAGTGCAGTTTCCGCTCCGTGTGAATCTCCCGCGTGGCGCCCATGCGCGGTGCGCAATGTTTAACCGGCTTTTCTTATGTGTATGCTAGGAGCGAAAACCAATCAGCCACTCTGGCCAACCAATCACTCTGGGAGGAAAAGACCGATGAGCAGCAATGTGGTGCCGATGACCGAAGAGCTTGCGCCGGGTAAGCCGGGCAAGAATTTCGTGCGTGTCCCGCTGCCGATGGATGCGGCGCCGGAACTGGTGATCGACACCTCCGGCGACGACGAGCGCATGTGGATGCAGCTGTCCGACAATGTCTGGATCCGCCCGCTGATGCTGAATGTCGTGCAGGGCAGCTGGGTGAATATCCTGAAGGCCAAGGCCGGCGGCATCGTCAGCCGCCACCGCCATCCGGCGATGGTCACCGGCTACACGCTGGACGGCGCCTGGGGCTATCTGGAGCATGATTGGGTCGCCACCAAGGGCACCTTCATCTTCGAGCCGGCGGGCGAGACCCATACGCTGGTGGTCGATCCCAAGGTCGGGCACATGACCACACTGTTCCACAATATGGGCCCGCTGCTCTATGTCGACGAAAACGGCAAGCAGACCGGCTATGAAGACGTGTTCACCCGCATCGAGAAGTTCCGCGCCTACTACCGTCAGAACGGCCTCGGCGAGGGCTTCATTGAGCAGCTGATCCGCTAACCCGCTACAGACGCGGCGGCGTCAGCCCGGCGCGGGCGCAGGCGAGATCGACCAGCACGGTCCAGTCGGTCTCCGCATGCCCCGCCGCCCGGGCCAGGCCATAGCATTCGCGTGCCGCATGGCCCAGGAACATCGGGATATCGGCGGCGCGTGCGGCGTCCAGCGCCAGGTTCAGATCCTTGTCGGCCAGCTTCACCCGGAAGCCGGGATCGAGATCGCCGCCCAGCACCTTGGCCGGGTAGTTGCTGACGAGGTGGCCGTTGGTCGCCGTCGTGCCGTTCACCACATCCAGCGTCTGTTGCAGGCCGAGGCCGAAGCTCTGGATCAGCGCCAGCGCCTCGGCATTCACCTGGTTCATGACGATGGCGATGTAGTTGTTCACCAGCTTGGTGCGGATGCCGGCCCCCGGCGCGCCGCAATGATGGATGGTGTTGCCCATCGCCTCCAGCAGCGGCTTCACCCGGCCGAAATCGTTGGAGCTGGCGCCGACCATGAACAGCGACTTGCCCTGCTCGGCGAAGGTCACGGTGCGGCCGACCGGGGCATCGACGAAGCCATGGCCGCGCTCGCCCAGCGCCTTCGACAGCCGGTCGGTGACGGACGGGTCGATGGTGCTCATGTCCAGCACCAGGATTTCCGCTTTGGCCGAGTCGGCCAGCCCGCCGGGGCCGAGCACGACGGCCTCCACATCCGGCGAATCCGGCAGCATGGTGACGATGATGTCGGCATTGGCCGCGACCTCGGCGATGCTGCCGGCGGCTTTCGCCCCCTCGGCGACCAGCGCCGCGACGGCGTCCGGGTTCATGTCATAGACGATCATCTGAGCCCCGGTTCCGCGCAGCAGGTTGCGCGCCATCGGCCGCCCCATTGCGCCCAGGCCGATAAAGCCGATCCGTTCCATAGTTCCTCCCAGTGTTTTGTTTATTGTTTGGTTATTTGGTTTAATTTTTTTTCGTCACCCTCGGGCTTGACCCGAGGGTCCAGACAAGCATCACCGTTCGCTGGATGGTCGGATCAAGTCCGACCATGACGACAGAAAGGAAATTTCTTACCCCCGCGCCAGCGACAGCGGGGAGACCTGCTCCGCGCTGCGGCCGAGACGGTCGCGCTTCGACACTGCCTGCAGCATGTCAGCCTGCACCTTCTGCAGCGTGTCGGCGGCGGCGTCGCGGTCCACGGTCAGCACCGTGCCGTCGCGCACCAGCTGGCGGCCATCGACATAGACCTCTTTCACCGCGCGGTCGGCGGCCGAATAGACCAGGCTGCGCAGTGGATCGCGCACCGGACGCATGGCCGGGTGGGTCAGGTCGACCAGCACGATATCGGCCTTGGCGCCCACCGCGATGCGGCCGAGATCGTCGCGGCCCAGCGCGTCGGCCCCGCCGATGGTGGCGGCATGGAACACCTCGCCGATATTGGTGTCCTCGACATGCCGGCCGCCGATCCGGCCCAGCGTGGCGGCGAGGCGCATTTCTTCCAGCATGTTGTGCGGCTGGGTGTCGGTGCCGATGGCCATGGAAACGCCGGCCTTCACATACTGGCCGAAGCTTTCCATCATCTGGCCATAGCGGCTGAACACCAGCGGGCAATGCGCGACCCGCGTGCCGGTTTCGGCCAGCAGCGGCACATCGCGATGGGTGTGCCAGCGGATCCAGGAATGGTGATCCAGGAAGATCGCGTGCGCCAGGATCATCCGGTCCGACAGCAGGCCGATATCGCCCAGCCATTGCACGGGGGTGAGGCCATGCCGGCGGGTGATCTCCAGATGGTCCCAGACGCACTGGCCGGTATGCAGGGTGATCGGCCAGTTGCGCTCGCGCGCCATATCGTTGCTGTCGCGCAGCAGTTCGACGGAGCAGGTATCGACCTGCGCCGGGCTGACCATGGCGGACAGCCGCCCGCTGGGATGCTGCACGGCAAGGTCCATGGTGCGGAAAGCAGCCTCCATCGCCTTGCGGCCGGCCTTTTCTTCCCAGTCATACTCGACCGTATGGCCGGTGCGCGCGACCCAGGCGGCGGAGCGGTACATCGGCGCGGCAACGGCGCGGATGCCGGTGTCGGCCAGCGTGTCCAGCCAGCCCTCATAGGGGATGGCGAGATCGACCACGGTGGTCGTGGCGCTCATCAGCAATTCCGAGATCGCCATGCGGGTGGCGGCGCGCAAGCCCTCGGCGGACAGGGTGTCGCTGTCCATCGAATGGCCGGGCAGGAACAGCGGCTTCGGGTCGGCGACGCCGCTCATATACAGCGCGGGGTTGCCGATCTCCTCGGTGACGCCGCGCCCGACATTCTCCGACAGCAGATGGGAATGGATATCGACCAGCCCCGGCATGACCATCAGGCCCTTGCCGTCGATGGTGCGGTCCACCTTTTCCGTGTAGCCGTCGCCGATATGGGTGATGCGGTCATCGGTGAAGACGATGTCGATGCCCTGCTTGTAGACGTGCCGTTTCGCGTCCGCGTCCCAGATGATGGCCCAGCCGATATCGGCAATGCGTGTCGTGGTCATGAGGCTCCCCTTTGTTATTGTGGTCATTGCAGCGCGGCCAGGCTTCATGCGCAATCGCTTATCGGCGGCGCGTCGCGCATGGCGGCATGCAAAGGGGAAAGGAGAGGGTGAGGGGAGAGGGCAGAACGGGCGTTTTGCCATCGTCTTGCCGCGAAGTTCGGATTATCTATGCAGCATGAAAACTCTTTCGCGCCTGACCTTCGCCGCTTCCCTGCTGCTGCCCGCTTCCGTTCTGGCCGATGTGCCGGCGCTGGACCGGCTGATCGAGAGCAACCGGTCGGTCTGCGAGACCAAGCCGGCGCAGCGCTGCATCGATGCCGGCTGGGCCTTTGCCGACGCCAACCGTGATGGCGTGCTGGAGCTGACGGAAATCCAGCGCGTCCGCCGACTGACCGAGCAATGGGTGCTGAGCAAGGGCAAGAGCCTGCCGCCGCGCCAGCAGGGCTCAATCGTCATGGGGCTGATGCTTGTCGATTCGGCGGGGCTGCCGACGCTGTTCGGCAATTACGATCTGAATGGCGACGGCAAGCTGACGCAGAAGGAATTGTTCGCCGACGTGAAGCTGGATAACAGGCCGCTGCCCTGGATTCTGGCCGACCGCAATGCCGTCGATCTGCCGACGAGCCGCCGCAAGCTGGGGGCGCTTGGCCCGCTGCTCGACGGCGTCATCGCCCGCAGGTAAGCCCTTACGCCAGGAGCGTATCGGCAGCAAACACGTCGCTGCTGTCGAGGCTCGACACGCCCATGACAGTAATGGTTGCCGGCTTCGTACCCGCCACGGTGATGGTCACGCCGACCTGGCCGGACAGGCTCTGCTGCGTAGCCAGAATCGTGGCGATGTCGGCGTCGGTCACGCCCTCGATGCCGATACGGTCGATGCCGTCCTGGAAATCGGTGATGGTCGGCTCAAGGTCGGCTAGCGGAAAGCGTGCATCATAGCCGCGCACCACGAAGACATCATTGCCCGATCCGCCGGTCATCGTGTCGAAGCCGAGACCGGAATAAAGCGTATCGTTACCATCCCCGCCGATGATCAAATCATGGCCCTTGCCGCCGCGCAGATCGTCATTGCCCAGCTCGCCGCGCAGCGTATCGCCGCCGCGCTGGCCGAAGATCACATCGCCCAGCTCGGTGCCCAGAATCCATTCGCTGCCATCGGTGCCGGTCTGGCGCAGGGTCAGGGTGGTGGGGTCCCATTCCGTCGCGTAATTGGCCGAGCCATAATAATGCCGGACCGCCTCGACATCGACCGAGCCCAGCTCCGTTGTCGATTGCGACCGCTCGTAGGACATGACGGTCAGCGTGCCCAGCGCCGCGCTGTCCTGAACGCTGGGGTCGCCGGAAAACGGGTGCTTGAAACCGATGGCGTGGCCGATCTCGTGCAGCAGCAGGGAAAAGCCCCGCTGGCTCGGCGCCATGCTGATATCGCTGGCGAATTGCGGCAGATCCATGAACACGTCTCCGCCGAGACTGTTGTAGGCATTCTCCGTGCGCTCCACGCCATTCTGTCTGATGGTAACAGTGCTGGGGTAATAGCCAAAGCCGCTGTAATTGATATCGTCGGCAGCGAAATCAAACATGGCCATGCGGATTTGCCCGCCCGCACTTTCCGGAACCTCCACGAAGGCGATGCCGCTGGCTGCCGCCCATTTGTCCAGCACCTGCTTCGCATAGGCCTGCTGAGTCGCCGAGAAGGCGGTGAAGCTGGTCCGGGGGTTGCTGTCATAATCCGGTTTGGCGCTGGAGAACGCATAGGTCACGACGACCGGCGTTCCGACCGGCGCGGCCTTGTTCCAGCGATAAGGATCGTCATAGCCGGTGATCGCGAGCGCGTTCGTGGACAGTGCCATCTCGGACTCGTTTTATCCTGTTACGATGGAAAAAGTATAAGAGCGCAGGAGATCGAGTCCACACTATTGGCCTGTTGCCGCCAGTAATGTCATGCCCTTGTAACCCGCAGGGATCGCGCTTCTTTATTGAAGATGAAGATATTCGTTGTCCTGGCCATCATTCTGCTGGCGCTGCCAAGCCTTGCATCGGCGCAACCGGTCGATCCGGTGCTGATCGAGGCCGGCTGGCGGCTGCTGACCTTCGATCCGCCGCCGGCACAATTCCGGGAGCTGGAGGGGGGCGGCATCGAGGTCGAGGCCAAGGGCAGCGTCGCCGTGCTCTATCGCGGGGTCGACAAGGCGGAGACAGGAAAGCCTTTGCTTTCCTGGCGCTGGCGGGTGGACCGGTCTGATATCCAGCCGGTCGATCTCGGCCGGAAGGAGCGCGCGGACCGGCCCATTGCCCTGCATGTCGGCTTCGAACAGGATGACAGCACCGACGGTTTCATGCGCACGCTCGCCGCCCGGATGACGGGGGCGCCGCCGCCGGGCCGGGTCATCACCTATACCTGGGGCGGCACGCAGGCAGCGGGCGCGGTGCTGGTCAGCCCCTATCTGGGCGACGAGGGGCGGATCGTCATCCTGCGTCCCGGAAATGCGCCATTGGGCGACTGGGTGGAGGAGCGTGTCGATCTGCACGCCGATTTCCAGCGCTTCTTCGGCTATGCGTCGCCACCGGTCGCCTATATCGCGATTTCCGCCGACGCCGACGACCAGCCCGGCCATACGCTCGCCCGCATCGCGGATATCCGGTTTCAGGGCGTGGAGTGACGGATTTCTGGGACAGTACTCTGTCCGTCGCCCCCGCACTTGTTGCGGGGGCCCAGGGTTCAGCCAGTCTTGGCAATGCCGGAGCGAACTGAAGTCTGGGTTCCCGGCACAAGGCCGGGAATGACAGCCTGAGAGGACCGGCAGGCCCGTCCATCAAACCAGAAAATTATCGGCCTGATCCCGCCATCTTGACATTGCTGACGAGATTGTTGACAAATCTGTCATCATATTTCGTTGACGGGCCGCGCCGCCGGTCCGATCATTCCTTCCTGCGAATTCAGCCCATTCGCCAGCCGTTCAGGAGAGGCCATTCATGGCAACCAATCAGCTATCCGGCGCCGATGCTTTCGTGCGCATGCTGCAGCATCACAAGGTGGAGATCGTGTTCGGCCTGTGCGGCGACACCAGCCTGCCGCTGTATGACGCCTTCTACCGCCTGGACCATGGCATCAAGCACATCCTGACGCGCGATGAGCGCTCGGCCTCCTACATGGCGGACGGCTATGCCCGCACCTCCGGCAAGGTCGGTATCTGCGAGGGGCCGAGCGGCGGCGGCGCCACCTACATCCTGCCGGGCGTGGTGGAAGCCAATGAAAGCTCGATCCCGATCCTGGCGGTGACCACGGATATCGCGGTTTCCTCGCGCGGCCGCTACACGCTGACCGAGCTGGACCAGAACGCGCTGTTCCGCCCGCTGTCGAAGTACAACACCGTCATCGACCGGGCCGAGGATATCCCGCGCACGCTGCGCGCCGCATTCCAGCAGATGACCACCGGCAAGCCGGGTGCCGCGCATCTGGGCCTGCCCTTCGACGTGCAGAAGGGCCCGGTGGATGAGAGCGATGTCTGGGCCGATCCGGAGATGGGTTCCTACCCCTCGCGCCGCTACGGGCCGGACCCGAAGGATGTGGAGAAGGCGGCGGAGCTGATCCTGGCGGCGAAGAAGCCGCTGTTCGTCTGCGGCGGCGGCGTTGTCATCGCCGGTGCCGAGGCGATCCTGCTGAAACTGGCCCAGGCGCTGGGCGCGCCGGTTGCCACCACGATCAGCGGCCAGGGCTCGATCGGCGAGGGGGATGAGCTGTCGGTCGGCGTCGTCGGCTCCAATGGCGGCGTTGTGGAAACCCGCGCGATCGTGAATTCGGCCGATCTGGTGATCTTCATCGGGTGCCGCGCCGGCTCCGTCACCACGGAACGCTGGCGCTATCCGGCGCCGGGTTCGGCGAAGATCGTGCATATCGACGCCGATCCGATGGTGCCGGGGGCGATCTACCGCACCGACGCGACGCTGATCGGCGATGCCCGCGTGGCGCTGGAAGCGCTGTATGACGCGATGGAAGGCGAGTTCAAGACCCACAAGCCGACCCAGGCCTGGGGCAGTTCCGTTGCCGACGCCAAGCGCAAGAAGTTCGAGGCGTTCCGTGCCCTGGCGCAGAGCAATGACGCGCCGATCAAGCCGGAGCGTGTGGTGGCGACGCTGAACGAGATCCTGCCGGAGGATTCGATCATCGTTTGCGATCCGGGCACGCCGTGCCCGTATTTCTCCGGCTATTACGAGTTCCTGAAGCCGGGCCGGCATTTCATCTCCAACCGCGCGCATGGCGCGCTGGGCTATTCCATGGCGGCCTCGGTCGGCGCGCATTATGGCCGGCCCAGTGCTAAGACCGTCGCCATCATGGGCGATGGCAGCTTCTGCTTCACCGCCGGGGAGATGGAGACCATCGCCCGCATCGGCGCGCCGGTGACGATGATCGTCATCTCCAATTCGGTCTATGGCTGGATCAAGGCCGGCCAGAAGACCGGCTTCGATGCACGCTATTTCTCGGTCGATTTCTCGCAGACCCAACATGCCAAGGTCGCCGAAGCCTTCGGCATCAAGGCGTTCCGCGTCGAGGACCCGGCCGAGCTGAAGTCGGTGCTGAAGCAGGCGACCGAATATCAGGGCCCGACGCTGGTGGATATCGTCTGCCAGCCGCTGCACGAGGCGCGCGCGCCGGTCAGCGAGTGGGTGGCCTAAGTCACGAAACCGGACGGCCTGGGTAAGATGGGATGTAAATTCCATTGACAGGCTGGACCGGGGCGAAAAGAGTTGGAACCGATCAGGGCACACGGATTTGTCCGTTCCACACCAGTCGATCGCCGGGGTTGGCGATAGGGCGACAATCCGGCCGCATCGAGGCCGGAAGCGAACATAAGGAGGCACATGTATGACTAAGGATTATTCGATCTCCCGCCGCGAGACGCTTCTGGGCAGTCTCGGCCTGGCGGCAGCCGCCGGCATGCTGATTCCCAGCACCAGCGTCCTGGCGCAGCAGGCGAAGCGTTGGGGCTCGTCCTCGATCGGCTCCACCGGCTACGTCATCATCGAGGCGCTGGCCTCGACGGTGAACAAGCACACCAAGCTGAAGAACTCCTCGATGGCCACCAGCGGCGGCGCCGAGAACATGGCGCTGATCGGCGAAGGCCAGCTGGAATTCTGCCAGACCACCTCGACCGACTGGCAGCCCGCCGTGAATGGCGAGAAGCCCTACGGCAAGAAGATCGACGTCAATCAGGTGCTGGCCTACACGGTGTTCAACTGCACCCCGATGGTGCGCGCCGACAGCCCGATCAAGACGCTGGCCGATCTGGAAGGCAAGCGCTGCATGCCGTCCCCGGCCGGCAGCTCGACGGCCGCCATGTGGCGCGTGCTGTTCGAGGCGGCGGGCGTCAAGGTGAACTGGACCTACGGTTCCTGGCGCGAGAGCTATGACGCGCTGCGCGCGGGTGCGGTGGACTGCATCCCCTCGCTGTTCACCAACAGCCGCCCGGCGCCGATCCTGACCGAGCTGGAGGCCACCACGCCGGTGCGCATCCTGCCGGTGCCTGAGGATGTCATGAAGAAGGCCCAGGCCATCAATCCGGGCGTCGTCTCCGGCGAGTTGAACCCGACCGACTGGAAGACCATCGACAAGCCGATGAATGTCGCCTCCTTCTCGGGCATCCTGGCCTGCCATCCGAAGATGAGCGAGCAGGATGTCTATGACGTCTGCAAGGCGATCTTCGATAATGCTGCCGAGGTGCAGTCCATCGGCAAGCAGCTGAAGGACATCGATGCCAAGTTCGGCGCACGCTACCTGATGACCGGTTTCAAGGTCCATCCGGGTGCCGCGAAGTACTTCAAGGAAAAGGGCATCTGGCGCGACGAGCTGACGATTGCCAGCTGACGCCGTCATATGATGTAAGGTACGGGGCGGCCCAACAGGGGCTGCCCCGTATCGTATCTGCCGTACCGTTCTTGAAATCCCGATCCGCCGATTAGGCCCGCCCAATAGGAAAGCCACGCCCGTGACGAGTTGGACGCCCCGTCTCGCCAATTTCTTCCTCGCCGATGAAACGCCGCATGCCGGACTGATCGTCCTCGCCGGCCTGCTGTCCGTGGCTTTCGTGCTGGTGCATGTGTTCCAGCTCACCAACTATTTCCTGCCCGGCGGGCAGTTCAAGGTGGTGCACATCGCCGGCGGCATTCTGCTGACCTTTCTGGCGCTGGCGGTCAAGGATGGCACCAGCCGTCTGCAACGCTGGCATTTCGTGGCGATGGCGGCGATCACGCTGATTCCGCTGCTCTACATCTTCATCGAGCATGAGGCGATCACCACGGAGCGCCAGTTCATCGTCAGCGATGTCGATATCGGCATCGGTGTGCTGTTCCTGCTGCTGGCGATGTATGCCGCCTGGCGCGAATGGGGCTGGATCATGAGCGCGCTGGCGCTCGGCACGCTGCTCTATGGCTATTTCGGCTACCTCGTCCCGGGCGAGCTGTTCTTCCATGCCGGCATCGGGCTGAAGCGTTTGCTGGGCTATACCTCGATCCCGTATTTCCAGGGGTTGCTGGGCGGCCTGTCGGAGCTGTCGGCCGGCACCATCTTTCCCTTCATGCTGTTCGCCGCGGCGCTGGAGATCACCGGCTGCGTCGATTACATCATGGGCGTCGCCTATCGGATCGGCGGTAAGACGCGCGCCGGTCCGGCCCAGGTCGCCGTGGTCGGCAGCGGCATGATGGGCATGGTTTCCGGCTCCTCGGTCGCCAATGTCGCCTCGACCGGGGCGCTGACCATTCCGCTGATGAAGCGTTTCGGCTTTCGTGGGGAATTCGCCGGGGCGGTCGAGGCGGTGGCCTCCACAGGCGGGCAGATCACTCCGCCGATCATGGGTCTGGCGGCGTTCCTGATCGTCGGCATCACCGGCATTCCCTATGTCGAGATTGTGAAGGCGGCGGTGTTCCCGGCGCTGATCTATTACGCCTATCTGATGGTCGCGGTGCATATCCGGGCGATGAAGGCGGGTATCGACGTGCGCGACCGCGCCGAGGAACTGCGCAAGGAATTCCTGCCCGAATCCTTCCTGAAGTCGAGCCTGCGCAACATTCCGTTCTATGTCGCCATCATCTATCTGGTGCTGGTGCTGATCACCGGCCGCTCGCCGGGCGGTGTCGCCATTGAGGCGACCGGCATCCTTGTGGCGCTGACCATCCTGCGTGACTGGCTGATCGGCCAGGGCGGGATCGCCGGCCGCATTCTCCATACGCTGCAGATGCTGGGGCGGATCGGCTATAACGGCGCACTGCGCGGCGCGCAGGTCGCCATCGTCGTCGCCGTCATCGGCGTGCTGGTGGACATTCTGGTTGTCACCGGCTTCGCGCAGAAGCTGTCCTTCGCGATGCTGGACATGGCCGGCGGGGAGCTGTGGCTGCTGCTGATTATCGCCGCGGTCTCCTGCATCGCCTTCGGCCTCGGACTGCCGACCTCGGCAGCCTACATCCTTGTGGCGCTGCTCGGCGCGCCGGCATTGATCGAGCTTGGCGTGCCCATGCTGGCGGCGCACATGTTCGTGTTCTTCTTCGCCAACATCTCCGCGATCACCCCGCCGGTGGCGGTGTCCTCGCTGATCGCGGCGAAGATCGCGGGTGCACCCTATTTCAAGACCTGCATGATCGGCGTCCGGCTGGGCCTGCCGGGCTTCCTGCTGCCCTTCCTGTTCGCCATCCATCCGGAGATTCTGGGTATCGACAGCACGCTGCCCTATGTCGCGATGGTCTCGGCGATGGCTTTTATCGGTGTCATGTCGGTGAACCTGATCCTGGAAGGGCAGTACATCCTGCCGCTGAACTGGATTCAGCGCGTGCTGCTGCTGCCGGCGGCCGGCGGGCTGCTGCTGCCGGGGCTGACCAGCTCCGCCATCGGGCTGTGCTTCTTCGCGGTGGTGACACTCTGGCAGCTTGTGGACCGCAAGCGGCAGCGGGCGGCGCTGGCCTAACCCCGCGTATCTATCCCCGCCAGGGCGCGCGCTGGCCGCGGGTGCAGACGATCTGCGTGCCGCCCAGCGGTGCCGGCAGGGTGAGTTTCAGCATGCCGCTGCCGATTTCCTCCACAGCACCACCACCCTTCAGGAAGTGGTGCGCGCTGGCGGCAAGGTCGGCGCTGATCAGGCTGTAGCCGGCCATGAAGGGCGCGGCCGGCACAGCCGCACCGGGCAGCGTGTCCGGCAGGGCGTCCGGTGCCACGAAACTCAGCGCCCCGCGATCCGTCTCCAGGTGCCAGGCGCTGCCTTTCTTCTCTGCCTTGCGGTCGAGGAAGCGGGCGAAGCGTGTCGCGGCCTCCTCCGGGTCGGCGACCGCCAGCAGCACGTCGTGCAGTTCCTCGATGCGGTTCGGGTGATCCATCCAGCGCTCCTGCCAGACGGCACTTTCCGTATAGTGGGTCAGCATCTGGATGCGGCCTTCCGGCATGGTTCCCGGGGGCACGCGCACGACGGAGAAGCGGGCATCCTCGGTGCCGCCCGCCGGCAGTTCGACCGGACGGGTCAGATGCACCAGCGGTGTCGGTGCGAAACCCTGCTCCTGAAGCCGTTTCCAGGCGGCCTCGGCATCGCCAACGGCAAAAGCCAGCAGGTGCAGCCCGACATAGCGCCGTACCGCCGCCTGCAGCTGCTGCGCCAGCGGCGTGTCGGCAACGGAGGTGAGGAATTCCAGATAGCCGCGCCGCAGCATGACCAGCCGGTTGGCGGTCCCCGCCGGCACCGGCGGTTCGCCCGGCTTCAGGCTGTTCTGCTGATGGGTGAACGGGGTGAGCCGATAGCCCAGCCGCTCCAGCGCCGCCCCGGCCGCGTCCATGTCGGGCACGAAATGCGCGATATGATCGAGGAACAGTTCCGTCGATTCGGGCAGCTGGCGGTCGGCATAGGGCATCGGATCTTCTCCTTGGATTGGGCAGGGCAAACTATAGGGATGCCGCGCCGCGATACCATTGCGAAATCCGGGGAGGGGCATGATATAACTGGTCATCTGACTGGTCAGGAGAGAAGCGATGGCGATCTGGCGCGTGCAGGAGGCGAAGGCAAGGTTCAGCGAATTCGTGCGGGCCAGCCTGACGCAGGGGCCGCAGGTGGTGACGCTGCGCGGCGTGGAAACCGCCGTGTTGGTGCCGATCGCGGAATGGCGCCGGCTGACGGCAGCCCGCCCGAGCCTTAAAGAACTCCTGCTGGCAGAACAAGGCCGCACCGAAGCCCTTGCGTTGCCGCGCGGAAAGCTGCACCGCCGGGCGACGGCCGCATTCTGAGCGATGTATCTGCTGGACACCAACATCCTGTCGGAATTGCGCCGTCCGAAACCGCACGGTGCGGTGCTGGCCTGGCTGGAGGGCGTGACGGAGACCGATCTCTACCTTTCCGCTGTCACGGTCGGCGAGATACAGGCGGGCATCGAGATGACCCGGCGGCAGGATAGCGCCAAGGCCGGCGAGATCGAGACCTGGCTGGATGCCGTCATGGCGACCCGCCATATCCTGCCGATGGATGGGCCGGCCTTCCGTGAATGGGCGCGGCTGATGCAGGGCAGGCCGGATAGCCTGATGGAGGATGCGATGATCGCGGCGACGGCGCTGGTTCACGGGCTGACGGTCGTGACGCGCAATACGCGTGATTTTCAATCTTTCGGCGTGCCGCTGCTCGACCCTTTCAACATCGACTGAAACGTTACAATATAACGATCCTGTCCGTTACCCTGTGAAGGTTGCCATGTCCTCGATCCCCGTCTCCGTGCTCACCGGTTTCCTCGGCAGCGGCAAGACCACCTTGCTGTCGAAGCTGCTGCGCCATCCCGGCATGGCGGACACCGCCGTCGTCATCAACGAGTTCGGCGAGGTGGGACTCGATCACCTGCTGGTCGAGAAGAGCAGCGAGAACATGGTGGAGTTGAACAGCGGTTGCCTGTGCTGCACCGTGCGTGGCGATCTGGTCACCACCCTGCGCGACCTGCACATCAAGCGCGCCAAGCAGGAGATTTCCAGCTTCAAGCGGCTGGTCATCGAGACCACCGGACTGGCCGATCCGGCGCCGATCCTGCACACGCTGATGACCGACCCGATGCTGGCCAGCTATTACCGGCTGGACGGGGTCATCACCGTGGTCGATGCGGTGAATGGCGAGGCGACGCTGGACAACCACATGGAAGCGGTGAAGCAGGCCGCCGTCGCCGACCGGCTGGTGCTGACCAAGACCGACCTGGTGAAGGACCCGGCCTCCGAGCGTGACCTCGCCTCGCTGGAGGCAAGGCTGGAAGCGCTGAACCCGGCTGCGCCGCGCCTGCGCGCCGTGCAGGGCGAGATCGACCCGGAAATGCTGTTCAATGCCGGTCTCTACGATCCGGCGCGGAAGTCGCCCGATGTGCTGCGCTGGCTGAAGGAGGAGGCCTATGCCGATTCCCAGGCGCATCAGGATCATGACCACGGGCACGATCACGGCCACGGGCACGATCATGGACACCATCATCATGATGTGAACCGTCATGATGATCATGTGCGAGCCTACTGCATCGTATTGGACCGGCCCATCGATGCGATGGCGTTCAGTCTGTTCATCGAGATGCTGATCGCCACGCGCGGCGAGAATCTGCTGCGCGTGAAGGGCATTCTGAACATCGCCGACCGGCCGGACCAGCCGGCGGTCATCCATGGCGTGCAGCATATTTTCCACCCGGTCGCCTGGCTCGATGCCTGGCCCAGCGAGGACCGGCGCAGCCGCATCGTCTTCATCACGCGGGATATTCCGCAGGGCGATATCGAGCAGCTTCTGAAGGGCCTGTCGGTGGAAACCCAGCCGCAGGGCGCGCCCGCCTGAGTGCCCCGAACGGATAGTTTGGAACGGGGCTGGCATATCCCCGTTTTGGTTTCACGGCCCGGCCATGGATAATGGCCGGGAAAGGCAGGTCTTGCGGCCACTCCCGGGCCGCGCCGGACATGGGGTGCGATGGAGTTAGCCAACCAGCTTATCTTTCTCGGCAGCGCGCTGCTGGTCGTCAGTATCATTGCGGGGGTGCTGTCCTCGCGGATCGGCGCACCCTTGCTGCTGGTCTTCCTGGCGCTCGGCATGGCGGCAGGGGAAGATGGACTTGGCATCCAGTTCGATAATTTTCAGGCGGCCTACCTGCTGGGCAGCCTGTCGCTGGCGATCATCCTGTTCGATGGCGGGCTGCGCACGCCGCTGCGGTCGATACGCATCGCCTGGGCGCCGGCCAGCGTCATGGCGACAATCGGTGTTCTGGTCACCGCCGCCATCACCGGTCTGGCCGCGGTCTGGCTGCTCGATCTGCCCTGGATCGCGGGATTGCTGACCGGCGCCATCGTCGCCTCGACCGACGCCGCGGCGGTGTTCCTGCTGCTGCATCAGCGCGGCATGGAACTGCGCAAGCGCATCGGCGCCACGCTGGAGGTGGAATCCGGCGTGAACGATCCGATGGCGGTGTTCCTCACCATCACCCTGGTCGAATTGCTGGTTGCCGGCGGCGGCGACGTCACCTTCACCATCGTCCATTCCTTCCTGCTGCAGCTGGGCGTTGGCGCGGTGGCAGGCGTCGCGGTGGGGCTTGCGCTGGCCCTGGTGGTGAACCGGCTGGAACTGGCGCCCGGCCTCTATCCGGTGTTCGTTATCGCGGTGGCCTGCGCGCTGTTCGGCGGCACGCAGATGGTGGGGGGCAGTGGCTTCCTGGCCGTCTATCTGGCCGGCATCGTCGCCGGCAACCGGCGCATGCGCGCCAACCAGCTGATCCGCCGATTCCATGACGGGATGGCCTGGATCAGCCAGATCGTGATGTTCCTGATCCTGGGGCTGCTGGTGACGCCCAGCCGGCTGATCGACGATATCGTGCCCGGCACCATCATTGCGCTGGTGCTGATCTTTGTCGCCCGTCCGGTGGCGACGTTCCTGTGCCTCACGCTTTTCCGTTTCAGCCGCGAGGAACTGCTGTTCATTTCCTGGGTGGGCTTGCGCGGCGCGGTGCCGATTTTCCTGGCGATCATCCCGGTGCTGGGCGGCATCGAGCATGGCATGCAGTATTTCAACGTCACCTTCATCGTCGTGCTGCTGTCGCTGCTGCTGCAAGGCTGGACCGTGCCCTGGCTGGCCCGCCGGCTCGACCTGCAATTGCCGCCGACACCGGAAGGCGAGGGAAGGCTCGACCTCGATCTGTCGCCGCAGATCGACCGCGACCTGATCGGCTATCGTCTGCCGGAATCGGCGATGGCGGCGAACAAGCCGTTCAAGCAGATACAAATTCCGCCACGGGTGCGCCTGATCACCGTGCTGCGGGACGGCGCCGTGGTGCCGAAATACAAGATCGAGGCGCTGTATCCGGGCGATTATGTGCTGCTGCTCTGCCCGCCGGAGCAGGCGCTGGCCGCCGACCGGCTGTTCACCGCGCGGCGCGGTGCCGATCGCAAGATGGAAGTAAGGCTTGGCGATTTCGTGTTCGAGGGCGGCCGGAAGATGTCGGCACTGGCGGACGAGTACGATCTGCCGATCAGCCGCCATCAGCGCGACCTGACCGTCGGCGCGCTGATGGCCACGCTGCTGCCGGGAACGCCCAATGTCGGCGATCGGGTGACGCTGGGCGCGGTGGAGCTGGTGATCCGCGACATGCGCGATGGCGAGATCGCCGAGGTCGGCCTCATTCTGGAGCCGGGCCGGCCGCACCTGCTGCCGCCGGGCCTGCTGTCGCAGGTACAGGCGGTCGTCCGCCGGCTGCGGCGACGGCCGGTATCGGTCGATGGCACGGCTGAAACGGCCGAACGCCGTCCCTCGCGGCTGACAGCCTCCTGGCGTGGCCTGTTTGAGCGCAGCCTGTTCTGGCGCCGATAAAGCCGCTGCATATTTTGCAAGGCACACGGCGGCGGAGCTGGTCTATCATCCCGGCAACGAACAAGAACGAGACTGCCGGGAGGATCGAACATGCAGATCAAGGCCGCCGTTTTGCATCAGGCCGGGCTGCCGCGCCCCTATCGGGACAGCCGGCCGCTGCGGGTCGAGACGCTGACGCTGGACCCGCCGGGGCCGGGGGAGCTTCTGGTGCGCATCCGCGCCGCCGGCCTGTGCCATTCCGACCTGTCGGTCATCAATGGCGACCGGCCGCGTTCCACACCGCTTGCGCTGGGCCACGAGGCGGCGGGCGAGGTCGTCGAGTGCGGTCCTGGCATGGAGGATTTTCAGCCGGGCGACCACGTCGTCATGGTGTTCGCGCCCAGCTGCGGCCAGTGCACGCCCTGCGCCGAGGGCCGGCCGGCGCTGTGCGAGCCGGGCGCGGTAGCCAATGGCAAGGGCACGCTGCTGTCCGGCGCGCACCGGCTGCATGACGACAAGGGCCACGACGTGCATCACCATGTCGGCGTGTCGGCCTTCGCTGACTATGCGGTGCTGTCGCGCGGATCGGTGGTGAAGATCGACAAGGATTTGCCGTGGGAGCAGGCGGCGCTGTTCGGCTGCGCGGTGCTGACAGGCGTCGGCGCGGTGGTGAACACGGCGCAGCTGAAGCCCGGTACCAAGGCGGCGGTCATCGGGCTGGGCGGCGTCGGGCTGAATTCGCTGCTGGGCGCGCTGGTCAGCGGTGCGGAGCGCGTGGTCGCCATCGACCTGCTGGACAGCAAGCTCGATCTCGCGCGCCAGCTCGGCGCCACCGATGCCTTCAATGCCGGCGATCCCGATATCGTCGAGAAGGTGAAGGAAGCGACTGGCGGCGGTGTCGATTACGCTTTCGAGATGGCGGGCTCCGTCCCGGCGCTGGAACTGGCCTACAAGATCACCCGGCGCGGCGGCACCACGGTAACGGCCGGTCTCGCCAACCCGGCAAAGGCGATGAGCCTGTTCCCGGTCACGCTGGTTGCCGAGGAACGCACCCTGAAGC
>Ga0114898_1000282_pt1 | contig 42341 bp, 36 predicted proteins | sample Malvired_Geostar_FD_83496 | JGI IMG/M metagenome (GOLD analysis project Ga0114898, IMG submission 83496) | Marine viral communities from the Global Malaspina Expedition - Malaspina viral metaG DeepMed_Geostar | ecosystem: Environmental > Aquatic > Marine > Oceanic | place: Mediterranean Sea...
AAGAATGGCCGCACGACGTCGCCATCGATTGCGGCTGGGGGCGGCTGATCTTCGCCCATACCTTCACCGATCAGGACAGCCTGGTCGAAGCGCTGCGCGCGGAACCGGCCGGCCAGCGCGATATCGCCATCTATGTGCATGAACCGCATGTGATGCTGGCCAAGGCGCCGCAGGCGCTGTTCCTCGACCCGTCGCACACCTACCGGCTGCAGATGTCGGCCTACCGGCCGGCACAGCGCCGGCCCAAGGGCTTTGCCGTGCGCCGGCTGCGCACCATCGCCGACGCGCAGGCGGTGAACGACATCTATGCCGCGCGCGGCATGGTGCAGGTCGATCCCGGCTTCTTCTGGACCAACCGGATGAAGAAGCACATGACCTTCCTGGTGGCCGAGGATATGGCGACCGGCAAGGTCCTGGCCGCCGTGACCGGCGTCGATCATGTGAATGCCTTCAAGGACCCGGAGAACGGCAGCAGCCTGTGGAGCCTGGCGGTCGATCCGCAGGCCGCCTATCCCGGCATCGGCGAGGCAATGGTGCGCCATCTGGCGGAACATTTCGCGGCGCGCGGGCGGGCCTATATGGATTTGTCGGTCATGCACGACAATGAACAGGCCATAGCGCTCTACGAGAAGCTGGGCTTCCAGCGCGTGCCGGTGTTCGCGGTAAAGATCAAGAACACGATCAACGAGAAACTGTTCGCCGGCCCGCCGGTGGACGAGAATCTGAACCCCTACGCCATGCTGCTGGTGAACGAAGCCCGGCGGCGCGGCATCGGGGTCGAGGTGCTGGACGCCGAGGGCGGCTTCTTCCGGCTGACCCATGGCGGACGCTCGATCACCTGCCGCGAGAGCCTGTCGGAACTGACCACCGCCGTCGCCATGAGCCGCTGCGACGACAAGGCGGTGACCCGCCGCCTGCTGGAAAAGGAAGGGCTGCGCGTGCCGGCCCAGCGCACCGCCGGCGACACCAAGGCTGATATCGCCTTCCTGAAGGAACACAACTCAATCGTGGTGAAACCGGCGCGCGGCGAGCAGGGCCGCGGCATCAGCGTCGATGTGCGCGGCGTCGAGGAAATGAAGACCGCCATCGAGACGGCGCGCCGCACCTGCGACACGGTGCTGCTTGAGGAACTGGTCCAGGGCGAGGATCTGCGCCTCATCGTCATCGGCTTCAAGCTGGTGGCCGCTGCCGTGCGCCGCCCGCCGATGGTCACCGGCACCGGCCAGCACACTGTGGAGCAGCTGATCAAGAAGCTGAGCCGCCGGCGGGCCGCCGCGACCGGCGGCGAAAGCGGGATTCCGCTCGACCTGGAGACCGAACGCTGCGTCTCCATGGGCGGCTATCAGCTGGACAGCATCCTGCCGGAGAACGAGACCCTGCTGGTGCGCAAGACCGCCAACCTGCATACTGGCGGCACCATCCACGATGTGACCGACCAGCTGCACCCGGCGCTGGTGGATGCCGCGGTGAAGGCCGCGCGCGCCATCGACATTCCGGTGGTGGGGCTGGATTTCATCGTGCCCAGCCCGGCCCGGCCCGATTACGCGATCATCGAGGCGAACGAGCGGCCCGGCCTCGCCAATCACGAACCGCAGCCGACGGCGGAACGCTTCATCGACCTGCTGTTCCCGCAGACCGCGATCGACCGCTGGCCGCCGAAGGACATGCGGTAGGCAGCTTTCCGAAAACCACACATTTGAAACCATAGGGGAAATCATGCTGAAGCCGACCATCGACATGGCCTATCTGAAGGGAATTCTCAGCGAATTGCTGTGCATTCCCAGCCCGAGCGGCTTTACCGATCAGGTCGTGCTGTTCGTCAGCCGCGAGCTGGAACGGCTTGGCATTTCCTATGAGCTGACAAGGCGCGGCGCCATCCGCGCCGACCTGCCCGGCCGCCAATACAGCCCCGACCGTGCCGTCGTCAGCCATCTCGACACGCTGGGCGCGATGGTGAAGAACCTGAAGCCGAATGGCCGGCTGGAACTGGTGATGATCGGCCACTGGTCATCACGCTTCGCCGAGGGCGCGCGCGTCACCCTGTTCACCGACGACAGCGCCTATCGCGGCACCATTCTGCCGCTGAAGGCCTCCGGCCACACCTTCAACCGCGAGATCGACAGCCAGCCGGTCAGTTGGGACCATGTCGAGCTGCGCATCGATGCGCAGGCGGACAACCGCGCGGATCTGGAAAAGCTGGGGGTGAATATCGGCGATTATGTCGCCATCGACCCGCAGCCGGAATTCCTGGAGACCGGCTACATCGTCTCGCGCCATCTCGATGACAAGGCGGGCGCCGCCACCATGCTGGCCGCCGCCAAGGCGGTGATCGACGGGAAGATGGAACTGCCGATGGACTGCCATCTGCTGTTCACCATCTCCGAGGAGGTAGGCTCGGGCGCTTCAGCCGTGCTGCATGGCGATGTGGCGGAGCTGGTCAGCATCGACAATGGCACCACCGCCGCCGGGCAGAATTCGCGCGAGACCGGCGTGACCATCGCCATGAAGGACCAGACCGGGCCGTTCGACTATCACCTGACGCACAAGCTGATCGGGCTGGCCAAGGATCATGGCATCCCGCACCAGCGCGACATCTTCCGCTATTACCGCTGCGACGGCACCTCGGCGGTGGAGGCCGGCAACGATATCCGCACCGCGCTGCTCACCTTCGGCATTGATGCCTCGCACGGCTATGAGCGTATCCACGAAAGCGCGCTGGAGAATCTGGCGGAGCTGATCGCGCTGTATATGCAGAGCCCGCCGACGGCCAAGCGCGATTCGATCCGCATGGGGTCGGTCGAGGGTTTCCCGGAAAGCCAGGGCGCCGACATCGACCCGAACCTGCTGCCGCACGCCTTCGGCACCGGGATATCGGACGCCGACAAGTCCGAAGACTGACGACGACCTGACCAGCAGCCCGACCGCCGGCGATGAGGCTTAGCGCGGCTGCGGATAGCGCAGCGTCGGCCCAAGCTGCTGAATGACCGTGCGGGCGTCGAAGGATTTCGGGTCGTCCTTCGGCGTCTTGCCCTTGAAGATCAGAATATCGGCATAGGCCTGGTAACGGTTTTGCGCATAGGTGTTGGAATTCCAGCCCATGCCATAGCCATAACTGCCCGGCCAGCGCCCGCCATAGATGCTGTAACCGCCCGGCCAGCCGCCATTGCTGTAATAATCGGTGACGCGCTCGACATCCTTCTCGACCAGCACGAAATGATCGCCGTCGCGCTGCAGCGTCAGCTCGGCGGCGCGGTAGAGCAGGTAATTCTCCACCGTCTCGCGCGGCGTCACGTCATTGCCGTAAAAGGTCACGCGGAAGCGGTTGCCGTCAATCTGCTGCTCGGAAAAACCGGTCGAGCTGTCCAGCCGCGGCTTGTAAGGCGTCGGCTGGGCGCAGGCGGCAACCAGCAGGGCGAGCCCGGCGACAAGGGCCAGCTTCGTCGCGGTTCCTGTTCTGCCGGCGGCAGGAGAAAATGTGCCAGCGCTCATGATTGCTCTCCCGGTAGGGTAGTGTTGCGAGCCGTTCTTAACACATAATGTAGGCAGCAACTAAGGCATTCCAAGGGCGATGCCTCTTCCCCTAGTACGCGGCTGGCAGGAATTTCCGTCGCGTCAGCTTTCCAGGAAGCCGGTCAGCACCTCGCGGAAGCGCTCCGGGTGGACGGCCGGGTAGAAATGCCCGCCATGCGGCAGGATGACCGTCTCGGCGTTGGGGATGAGGCGCCCCAGCTCCTCGCTGAGATAGGCCGGCGTCACCATGTCGTCGCGGGCGCCGAACACCAGCGTCCTGTGCTGGATAGTGGGCACATCCTTGCGCCGGTCATGCGCCATGATGGCGGCGATGCGCGACTTCACGATTTCCGGCACCGGTACCTGCTGCGCCGCGGCCTCGTCGGTGATCCGGCCGGCATCGGGATTGTCGCGCAGATGGTCGCTGGGCAGCATGAACAGGATATTCGCGCGCAGATAGGCGCCCGGCCCCATGGCGTCGAGGATTTCCGTGCGCACCCGGAACAGCTGCTGGAAATAGCCATCGAAGCCGGCCCAGGTTGCGCTCAGCACCAGCCGGTCGATCCGCCCCGGATGCTCCAGGGCGATATGCTGGCCCATCGCGCCGCCGGTCGAATGGCCGGCAAAATGCGCCTTTTCGATGCCGAGATGGTCCATCAGCGCCAGTACATCATCGGCCATTTGCGGTACCGAATACTCGATCCGGTCCAGGCTGCTGCGCCCGGTGCCGCGATGATCATGCAGCACGACCTTATATCGCTTCGACAATTCCGGCACATGCGGGTTCCAGAAGGTGGCGCTGCCCGACAGGCCGGCGGCCAGCACCAGCGGCGGTCCGTCGCCATGCACCTCGTAATAGAGCGTGGCGCCGTTGGAGAGCGTCAGTTCGGCCATGGCTGTTCCTCTTGTCGTGCAGTCGGGCTTAGAAAATAACTTCTTCCAGCGGCCAGATCGGCCGCCGCAGCTTCTTGAAGTCGAAGCGCGACCAGTCATGCGAACACAGCGAGCCGGAATCGACCGCGATCACCTGCCGCGCGATCGGCTCGAAGGCGGCACGGAAATGATGCGCGCTCTTCACCACGATAACGCTCTTCTTGAGCGGGTCGATGCCGTTGGTCAGGAAGGCCTGATGGTCGGTGGTCTGCTGCCGGTTGCTGGTGACGACGATCTCGATGCCATCCACCTCCAGCACCATGGTCGGCCCCATCTGCATGACCACGCCCTTCCACATCGGCCCGTCATGCACGAAGCGCCCGTCGCCCAGATGCTTCACCACGCCGGTGCACTTGATCGGTGCGCCGAAGGCAGGGTCGGTATGGCCGCCCAGATCGACGCTGATGGTAGCGCCCACACCGGCCTTCTGGCCGGCCTGCACCGCCGCCGGATCGGTAATCGGGCAGAAGCAGGCATTCTTCACCCCGGCCTCCAGCAGCGCACGCAAAAGGTTCGTCGTGTCGCCATAGCCGCCACCGCCCGGATTGTCCGTCGGGTCGGCGATGACCAGCGGCTTGCCGGTGCCGTCCTCGCCCTTCAGCGCCTCGGCCACCGCGACCTCCAGCGTCTGGTAATGCACGGTCTGCTTGTCGCGGGTGTCCCAGATTTCGCGCACCAGCATGTCCAGAATATCCTTCGCGCGCCGCGTCACTGCCGGATTGTGGCTGATCGAGACGGACGGGCCGGCCATATGGATGTCCGACCACTGGAACCCGGCATGGATGGAGATCGCATGGATGCCGGTCTCCTTCTCATATTCCGCTGCCCGGGCCAGCAGGTCGACCATCGGGCCGACACCGGCGCTGGTGCGGCCATGGTCGCAGCCATCCAGAGAGGGCGGGCGGGCGACGATGCAGGACAGCTCCAGCCGGCCCTCCATCATCTCGTTCACCAGATCGGCGGCCTGGGCCGCGCGCTCGAACTGGTCGATATGCGGATAGGTGCGGTAGGCGATGATGGCATTGGCATTTTCCGCCATCGCATCGCTGACATTGGCGTGCAGATCCAGCGTGACGGCAATCGGCACGCGTGGGCCGAGGCGGCGGCGCAGCGCTTCCAGCAGCGCGCCCTCTGCATCGTCCTCGGTTTCCGTCACCATGGCGCCATGCAGGGCAAGGCAGATGCCATCGACCGGCCCCTGCTTGTCCAGCGCGTCCAGCACGGCGCCCTTCAGCAGGGTCCAGCACGCCGCCGTCACCTTGCCGGATGGCGTCGCATTGGCGGCGACGGCGTTCACCGTGGTCCAGCCGAAGCGCTCGGCGGCGTCGATGAAGCCGCCGAGTTCCGTGCGGGTGCCGCGAAACTGACCGACGATCTCGTCGCCGATGCCGAGATAGCGGCGGCGATAGGAGTCCTCATCCGTCGGCAGCAGGCTGAACGTATTGGTTTCGTGCATGATCTGGGCGATGAGCACACGCTTGGACATGGTGATTCCCGATGCGAAAAATTGTGTTCGATCTCACGCCTTGATTGGTCCGGGCGCTTATCGGCATCATGCTACGCACAGAAAACAAAGTCGTCAGCAAACTTTACAAGTTTGCGACAGCACAATTTGCGACAAAAGTCGTCAGGGAGGAAGATTTGCCAAAACCCATCACCCTCATCACCGGGGCCAGCCGGGGCATTGGCCTGGCACTGGCGAAAGACATGGCGGCACGCGGCCATCATGTGATCGGCCTGTCGCGCAGCGCGCCGAAGGACGGTTTTCCCGGCGACTATGTGACCGGCGATCTGTCGGACGCAGCCGACACCGCCCGCGCGCTGGCCGAGATAGCGAAAAGCTATCAGGTCGATAATCTGGTGAACAATGCCGGCCTGATCACCGTGGAACGGCTGGAGCAGGCCACCCTGCCCGCCTTCGAGCAGATGATCGCGGTGAACATGCGCGCGCTGATGCAATGCAGCCAGGCCGTGCTGCCGGCGATGAAGGCGAAGCGGCATGGCCGGATCGTGAATATCGGCAGCCGCGCGGCGCTGGGCAAGGACGGGCGCGGCACCTATGGCGCCACCAAGGCCGCCGTGGTCGGCTTCACCCGCAGCTGGGCGCTGGAACTGGCGCGCGACGGCATCACCGTGAACTGTGTCGCCCCCGGCCCGATCGAGACCGAGTTGTTCCGCGACGCCAACCCACCCGGCAGCCCGCAGGCCGAGGCGCTGATCGCCACCGTGCCGGTCGGCCGCATCGGCCAGCCATCGGAAGTGGCGGCGGCCTGCGCCTATTTCATGTCCGATGAGGCCGGCTTCGTCACCGGCCAGGTGCTGAATGTCTGCGGCGGCCTCACCGTCGGCCAGGCGGTGATGTAGGGGCACTTCCCTCTCCCCTCGCCCCGGAAGGGGCGAGGGATATCAGCCCCATTGTGCGTTGCAAAAAATTCAGCCCCCTCCTGCGTGCATTTCCGCTTGACGGAAAAACAGCCGTCCCTATTTTCAGGGACAGACAGGGCAACCTGTCTCGCGGTGATTTGAGGGAGCAGCTTGCGCCGCGTCAACAAACGCTAAAGCGCCACGGAGCGTATTCGTGGTTTCCCCGTCTGTTGATGGAGTGAGCCATGCGTGCGCTTTTTTTATTGCCTGATTTCCCGGCCCCCGGCGCAACCCGCCGAATGCGCCGCTGCCGCTGTCGCACCTGACAGCCGGCCTGGCCCGGCACTCGCCTTAGAGCGCCCGGCCCTTTTCCCCTTTTTCCCATAGCGACCGACCCCGCCCGCAGGCGGGGACCGTTCGTGCTCTCTAAGTCAGGAGTCCCAGACATGATCCAGCTCGATCAGGTCTCCAAACATTATCCGCCGCCCAAGCGCGGCGGTGCTGCTGTAACCGCCCTAGACGATGTCAGCCTCACCATCGGGGCCGGCGAGATCTACGGCATCATCGGCCGGTCCGGTGCCGGCAAATCGACGCTGATCCGCGTCATCAACCAGCTTGAAAAACCCACCGCCGGCCGGGTGCTGGTCGATGGCGTGGAGATATCCTCCCTGTCCGGTTCGGCGCTGCGCCGAGAGCGCCGGGGCATCGGCATGATCTTCCAGCATTTCAACCTGCTGTCCTCGCGCAGCGTGTTCGACAATGTGGCGCTGCCGCTGGAACTGGCCGGCGTGTCGAAGGACGGGATCAAGGCCAAGGTCGAGCCGCTGCTGGAGCTGGTCGGCCTGTCCGACAAGCGCGACCGCTACCCCGCCGAACTCTCCGGCGGGCAGAAGCAGCGCGTCGGTATCGCCCGCGCGCTGGCGACCGAGCCAAAGGTGCTGCTGTGCGACGAGGCGACCAGCGCGCTGGACCCCGAGACCACGCGCGACGTGCTGCGGCTGATCGCCGAGATCAACCGCAAGCTGGGACTGACCGTCATCCTCATCACCCACGAGATGCATGTCATCAAGGAAATCTGCCACAAGGTGGCGGTGCTGGAGGCCGGCAAGGTGATCGAGCAGGGCAGCGTGTTCGAGGTGTTCACCCGGCCGCAGCACCCGACCACGCGCTCCTTCATCGGCATGGTGACCGGCATCGACCTGCCGCCGGTTCTGGCCAACCAGCTGCAGGCTGAGGCACAGCATGGCGGCGAGGCGATCCTGCTGGTCCGCTTCATCGGGGACAGCGCCGACCAGCCGATCCTCAGCCGGCTTGCCCGGCATCATGGCATCGACGCCAACATCCTGTCGGGCCGCATCGACCATATCCAGGGCCGGCCCTTCGGCACGCTGGTCATCGGTATTCCCGGCGGCGAGACGCTCGGCACCGCGCTCGCCTTCTTCCAATCCCATCAACTTTCCGTGGAGGTACTGGGCCATGTCGCACCAGCTCTTCGTGCTGCTGGCTGAAGCCACGCTCGACACGCTCTACATGGTCGCCCTGTCCGGCGCCATCGGCACCGCGCTGGGCCTGCCGCTCGGCGTCTGGCTGGCGACTTCCGGCCGGGGCGAGATGCTGGCAGCACCCCTGTTCAACCGCATCGGCGGGGTGCTGGTGAACGCCACCCGCTCGACGCCCTTCATCATCCTGGTGGTGGCGATCATTCCGTTCACCCGGCTGGTCGCCGGCACCTCCATCGGCACCAGTGCGGCCATCGTGCCGCTGACCGTGGCCGCCGTGCCCTTCATCGCGCGCATCGTCGAGACGGCGATCCGCGAGGTCGATCGCGGGCTGGTCGAGGCTGCCGAGGCGATGGGCGCCACGCCCTACCAGATCATCGCCAAGGTGCTGGTGCCGGAAGCCCTGCCCGGCATCCTGCTGGGCCTCACCCTCGCCTTCGTCAGCCTGATCGGCTACTCGGCCATGGTCGGTGCGGTCGGCGGCGGCGGGCTGGGCGATCTCGGCATCCGCTACGGCTATCAGCGCTTCATGCCGGAAGTGATGGCCATCGTCGTCCTGCTTCTCATCGTTCTGGTGCAAGGCATCCAGTCGCTCGGCGAACGGCTCGCCCGGCGAGTGAACAAGCGCCTGCGCACCGCCTGATTCAGTCACGTCCAAACCAAAGGAGTATCTCTTATGAACACGCGTATCCTTGGCGGCCTCGCCGCCCTGCTGCTGACCGCCGGCCTTGCCACGGCAGCTTCCGCCGAAACCATCCGCGTCGGCGTCTCCGCCGGCCCGCACGCCGAAATCCTCGACCAGGTAAAGAAGGTCGCGGCCAAGGACGGTCTGGACATCGAGATCATCGAATTCACCGATTACGTGGTGCCGAACACCGCGCTGGCATCGGGCGATATCGAGGCGAACTCGTTCCAGCATCTGCCCTATCTGGACAATCAGGTGAAGGATCGCGGCTTCAATCTGGTATCGGTCGGCCAGACCGTGGTGTTCCCGATGGGCTTCTATTCCAAGAAGGTGAAATCCTTCGAGGAACTGCCGGAGGGCGCCACCGTGGCGATCCAGAACGACCCGACCAATGGCGGCCGCTCGCTGCTGCTGCTGCAGGCCAAGGGCGTCATCAAGCTGCGCGATGGCGTCGGCCTGAAGCCGACCCTGCTGGACATCGCCGAAAACCCGAAGAAGCTGAAGCTGATCGAGCTGGACGCGGCGCAGCTTCCCCGCTCGCTGGATGACGTCACGGCGGCGGCGGTGAACACCAACTACGCCGTCGAGGCCGGCCTCGACCCGGTGAAGGATGCGATTGCCCGCGAGAATGCCGACTCGCCCTACACCAACATCATTGCCGTGCGCGAACAGGACAAGGGCAAGCCCTGGGTCGCCGCTTTGCTGAAGGCCTATCACACCCAGCCGGTGAAGGAGTTCATCCAGACCCGCTTCAAGGGTGCGGTCGTCACCAGCTGGTAAGGCTTACCTCTCCAACCTGTCACCCCCGGGCTTGACCCGGGGGTGACACTAGATTGGTGCCCCCTACTTCGCCTTGCGGCGTTCCTCCCGCGCTTTCAGGAAACCGTCCATCATGCGGCGCGGTTCCTCGCCCTTCCAGGCGGTGGCGAAACTGTCGATGCCGGCGGCCACGGCGGCACGCAGCGGCAGATCCTCCCAGTCGCGGATCAGCTTCTTCTGCAGCCGGATCGAGACCGGCCCGCATTCCACGAGACTATGCAGCCACGCATCGACCGCCGCATCGAGATCGGCGGCAGGCACCAGCTTCTCGACGAAGCCCCAGTCTGCCGCCTCGGCGGCGCTGAAATTCTCGCCCAGCAGCAGGATCTGACGGGTGCGGCCCCAGCCGATCAGACCGGGCAAAAGGGCCGCTTCGACCACCGAGGGGATGCCCAGCTTCACCTCCGGCATGCCGAACACGGCGCTGTCCACGGCGATGCGCAGATCGCAGGCCGCCGCCAGCTCCAGCCCGGCCCCCAGCGTATAGCCGTTGATCCGCGCGATCACCGGCACCGGCACCTGCCGCACGGCGTTGCAGCAGCCATGCACGCGGGTGATGAAGGCGCGCGCCTTGTGCTCGTCCAGCCCGGCCATCTCGTCGATATTCGCCCCGCCGACAAAGGCCTTCTCGCCCTCGCCGGTCAGCACCACTGCCAGCAGGGTATCGTCGCGCGCCAGCTCGGCGAAGGTGGCGGTGAACTCTTCCATCAGCGACGTGCTCATGGTGTTCAGCTTGCGCGCATTGGCGATGGTCACGCGCGCGACGCGGCCCTTTGCCCCGTGATCGTCATAGCGCAGCTGGATGTAGCTCGGCTGGTCGGCCATTTCTTCCCCCTGGTTTCTGTTCCGATGATGTCTCGGCCAGAGTGGCGGCAGGGTCAAGGGGGCGGGACGCAGGTCACCTATCTATTCGTCCGCAGAATCTGCGTTCCATCCTTCATTATGATTTTTGACAAACAATCTTAGTTTATCAGCCACATGCTTCCTGTGACCCATATTATAAGTATCGAGAGAATGCACTTCATATCCAACACTCGCCAAACGCTCATGAACCTTTATTCTTATTCGCTCACAAGCCAGCATGAACTCACCTAATGGAGGGATTTTATATTCACCCTCTTTTAAATACCGTAAATTTAAATCGAATCTTTGAGAGTTAATTGCTTCAATAAAACTTTTTGGCACATCACAGACGAGTCCGACTGAGGTAGCCTTATCAAATAACCTTAACAGATTATGCCCATATTTCTCTTGTAGATCGGAAACAGAAACTCCAAATGTCATCAAATAAGACTTCAATTACAATTCCATAGAATGGCAAAACATATAAATAGCAGGAACATTTTTAAAAGGATAATTTTCTTTATCTAAAAATATTAAAATACCAGATCTGTTATATGACAATGAAAAATGAAACAAACCGTTTGCGGTAATTTTTGAATCCTCAGCTTTTTTCTTCATCAAATTATTCCCGGAAATAGCGCGAGGGCGGCACGCCGAAGGCGCGGCGGAACATGGCGATGAAGGCGCTGACGCTGTCATAGCCGAGGTCGAAGGCGACCTGCGTGACCGGCCGCCCGGCGGCGAGAAGCTCCAGCGCCCGCACGAGGCGCGCCTGCTGGCGCCAGGCGGCGAAGCCCATGCCGGTCTCGCGCCGGAACAGCCGGGCCAGCGTGCTGACGCTCGCGCCGGCCTGCCGGCCCCACGCCTCCAGCGCGCGGTTATCGGCAAGGTCAGCCAGCAGCGCCCGGCAGATCGCGGCGAGCCGCCGGTCCGCCGGCATCGGCAGGTGCAGCGGCATGATCGGCAGCACATGCAGCTGGTCCAGCACCACCGCCATCAGCCGCCCGTCCGGCCCCTGCTCGTCATAGAGCGGCGGAATCTTCATCGCCCGCAGGATCAGCTCGCGCAGCAAGGGTGAGACCGCGACCACCCGGCAGTCCAACGGTAGGCCGGACACCGCGCCGCTCAGATAGAGCGTGCGCATCTCGACAGCGCCGGTCATGCGGATGGAATGGGAAATGCCACCCGGCATCCACAGCGCGCGCTGCGGCGGGATCACCCACAGGCCGCCGCCCTCCACCGGCACCGAGACGGTCATCACCCCGCGCGCGGCATAGATCAGCTGGGCGCGCCGGTGCACATGCGGCGGGATGATGTGCCCGTCCGGGAAATCGATGGCCAGCGGCACAACCGGGCGCGGCACATCCTCCAGCCCTTTCACTTCCAGGCTGGGACGGTAGCTTTGACCGGTTTGCGATATCTCTTGGCTAACCATCGCAAGATGGTCGCACCGGGCGGGCCTAGAGTCGAGATGGCATGAGTGGATAGAGCCGAATAGTCACTTACTCTGGCCCATCCGAACCTGAAAGGCGAACGAGGACACCCATGAGCGTGCATCGCGACCGGACCGGCTTCCTGTTCCTGAATATCGGTCATTTCTACGACCATCTGTTCATGCTGCTGTTTCCGACGGCAGTGCTGGCGATGGCGGCCGACCCGGTGTTCGGCGGCTCCTACGCCGATGTGCTGTCGCTCTCCGTGTTCGGCTTCGTCGCCTTCGGCGCGGCCTCGATCCCCGCCGGCTGGCTGGGCGACCGCTGGAGTAAGACCGGCATGATGTCGGTGTTCTTCCTGGGCATCGGCATGGCCTCGATCCTCACCGGCTTTGCCCGCTCGCCGCTGGAGCTGGCGGCCGGGCTGACGCTGATCGGCCTGTTCGCCGCGATCTATCATCCGGTCGGCATCGCCATGGTCGCCGCGGATGCGGAAAAGCTGGGCAAGGCGCTGGGCATCAATGGCGTGTGGGGCAATCTGGGTGTCGCCGCCGCCGGCATCACGGCGGGCGCGCTGGCCGACCAGTGGGGCTGGCGCGCGGTGTTCATCCTGCCCGGACTGGTCGCCATCGCCACCGGCATCGCCTATATGGTCTTCGCCCGCCGGCAGGCGGCGAAGGGCGTGGCGAAGAAGCCGGCGCGCGCGCATATCGCGCTCACAGCCTCCCAGATGAAGCTGCTGTTCGGCGTGGTCATCGTCGCCACCCTGTGCGGCGGCATTATCTTCCACGCTACCACGGTCGGCCTGCCGAAGCTGATCGCCGAGCGCACCGCCGGTTTCGCCGGCACTACCACCCAGATCGGCGCGCTGGTGACCGCGATCTACGTCATCGCCGCCTGCGCGCAAATCGTCGTCGGCCATCTGATCGACCGCTACCCGCTGAAGCTGATCTATGTCGGCGTGATCGTGCTGCAGGTGCCGCTGTTCGTTATCGCCGCCACCGCCGAGGGCGTGCCCATGGTCGCCGCCGCCATCGGCATGATGCTGCTGGTGTTCGGCGCGATCCCGATCAACGACGCCATCGTCGCGCGCTATGGCGCGGCGGAGTGGCGCTCGCGCATGTATGCGGCGAAATATGTGCTGTCGCTGGGTGTCAGCGCCGCCGCCGTGCCGATGATCGCCGGACTGCACCAGGGCGGCGGCGGTTTCGCCACGCTGATGCTGGTGCTGGCCGTGCTGGCGGCGATCATCACGCTGGCCGCGGCCCTGATGCCGACCGGCGCCTCGGAGAAGAAGATGCCTGCCCCGGCAGCAGCCGAATAACTCAGGCCCGCAAGCCGACCAGCGCGGCGCGGTAGCGCGCGGCCAGCGCATCGCGCGCACGGTGCCTGCCGCCCTCGACCAGCACCTCGCCGCCGATGATGACTCTGTCGATGGCGGCTTTGCCGGCGACGAAGATATAGGCATCGAGCCAGCGGTCGCCCCGCGCCAGCGCGATATCAGGGTGATCCGCGTCCAGCACCACGATATCAGCACGATGGCCGGCCGCCAGCGCGCCGATACGACGGCCCAGCGCCTGTGCGCCACCTGCCAGCGCCGCGCTGTAGAGCGCGCGGCCGGTAGACGCACCTTCCTGCCCTTGCACCAGCAGGTTACGGCCCCGGTCGCGCAGGCGCTGGCTGTATTCCAGAATCTTCAGCTCGCCCGGCGCATCCAGCTCGATGTTGGAATCGCTGCCGATGCCGTAGCGCCCGCCCGCAGCCAGATAGTTCACCCCGTCGAAGATACCGTCGCCCAGATTGGCCTCGGTCAGCGGACACAGCCCGGCGACCGCGCCAGACGCCGCCAGCGCGGCGGTCTCCGAGGGCAGCAGGTGCGTCGCATGCACCAGGCACCAGCGCCCGTCCACCTGCTGGTTCTCCAGCAGCCATTCGACCGGCCGGCGGCCCGACCAGGCGAGGCAGGATTCGACCTCCTGCATCTGCTCGGCGATGTGGATATGGACCGGTCCGTCCGGGACCATCCCGGCCAGCGCCGTGATCTCCTCCGGCGTTGCCGCGCGCAGGCTGTGCGGGGCGAGGCCCAGCCGCGCATCCGGCAAGGCGGCGAGCGCCTTCCCGGCCCCTTCCAGCAGCCGCGCGAAACCGTCGAGATCGTTCACGAAGCGGCGCTGCCCCTCGGTCGGCGGTAGCCCGCCGAAGCCGCTATGGGCGTAGAACACCGGCAGCAGGGTCAGGCCGATGCCGCTGGCACCCGCCGCCGCGGCGATGCGGGCCGACAGCTCGGCACGGTCGGCATAGGGCTGTCCCGCCGAATCATGGTGCAGATAGTGGAATTCGGCCAGCGCGGTAAAGCCGCCCTCGACCATCTGCATCATGGCATAGGCGCTGACCGCCTCCACGCTCTCGGGCGTCAGCCGGTCCAGGAAACGATACATGACCTGCCGCCAGGTCCAGAAAGAATCCGACGCCGGGCCACGCGTCTCGGCCAGCCCCGCCATGCCGCGCTGGAAGGCGTGGCTGTGCAGGTCGGGCATGCCGGGCAGCGCAATGCCGGCAATGCGTTCGCCCTCGCCCGCGGCATCCGGCTCGATGGTCTCGATCCAGCCATCGGAAATGGTGAGGGCGACCCGGTCGGCCCAGCCATCGGGCAGCAGGGCATGGTCGAAAATCAGCCGGCGCATCGTGGCTACTCCATAATTCGGGCGCATCATTCAACGGGCGCGAAAATTATGTCTAGACATAATCTGCCCGCAGCGGTTCATCTTCGCACAATCGACCTCCGGCCTTCCAAGGCACCCGCATGCCCATGACATTCAGAGAGTACCGATGACCGACTGGCTGACCATCCGCCGGGGCGATGCGCCCCTCGTGCTGAGCTTCCCGCATACCGGCACGGATATTCCGGCGGAATTCGAGAACCGGCTGGTCTCGCCCTGGCTGGCGCGCAAGGATGCCGACTGGTGGATCGAGAAGCTGTACGATTTCGCGGCCGATCTCGGCGCCACGCTGGTGCGCACCGGCATCTCGCGCACCATCATCGACGTGAACCGCGACCCGTCCGGCGCCTCGCTCTATCCCGGCCAGGCGACCACCGGCCTGTGCCCGCTCACCAGCTTCGATGGCGAGCCGCTCTACAGGGACGGTCAGGAGCCGGACGAGGCGGAGATTGCATCGCGCCGCACAACCTATTTCCAGCCCTATCACGACGCGCTGGCGGCGGAGATCGCGCGGCTGCGGGAAAACCACCCGGTCGTGGTGCTGTATGACTGCCATTCGATCCGCTCGGTGATTCCGCGCCTGTTCGAGGACACGCTGCCGGTGTTCAACATCGGCACCAATTCCGGCGCCTCCTGCGCCCCGGAACTGGCCGAGGCGGTGCGCGGGCAGTGCGCGCAAAGCGAGTTCCCCGCCGTGCTGAACGGCCGCTTCAAGGGCGGCTACATCACCCGGAAATACGGTCAGCCCGCCGATGGCGTGCATGCCGTGCAGATGGAGCTGGGCTGCCGCGGCTATATGCAAGAGCCGCTCGGGCCGGTCAGCGAAGACAACTGGCCGACACCCTATGATCCCGGCTATGCCGCGCCGATCCGCAAAGTGCTGACCGCGATCATGGAAGACTGCCTGGGCTTCGCCAGCGCCGAGAAGAAGAAGGCCGCACGATGAGCAAGAGCTACGATGTCGCAGTGATTGGCGGCGGCGCCATTGGCACCGCTGTTGCCTTCCACCTGACCCGCCTCGGGGCGGGCCGCGTTGCCCTGTTCGAGCGCCAGCAGATCGCCGGTGGCACCACGGCGCAGTCCAGCGGGTTGTTGCGCGCGCATTATTCCGTGCCGGCGAACATGGCATTGGCCAAGGCCTCGCTGGAAATGTTCGAGGGTTTCCAGGCGCTGATCGGCGATGAGGAGGCCTCTGCCGGCTTCATCCGCTGCGGCTATATGATCGTGGCGCCGGAGGGCGACTCGTCGAAGGCGGTACGCGGCGCCATCGCGCATCAGGCCGGCATCGGCATCGAGGCGCGGCTGATCGACAAGGCAGAGGCACTGGAACTGCACCCCTGGCTGAACCTCGACGACATCGACGCCATCGGCTACGAGCCGGGCGCCGGCTTCGCCGACCCCTATCTGACGGCCAGCTGGTTCGCCCGCGCCGCCAAGCGCGCCGGGGCGGATATCCGCCAGGCTGTGACCGTCGAGGGGTTGCTGATGGATGGCAACCGCGTCACCGGGCTGAAAACCTCGGACGGTGATGTGCAGGCCGGCGCGGTGGTATCGGCGATGAATGTCTGGAGCCATGACCTCACAAGCTGGACCGGTGTTAATCTTCCGATGAGCATCACAAGGCATGATGTGCTGGCCTTCGAGGTGGATGAGCCCTATACGCCGCGCTTCTCGATCCTGAAGGATCTGGCCTCGCCCAGCCTGCTCTATACCCGCTCCACCTCCGGCAGCCAGATTCTGGTCGGCACCGGCGATGAGGGCGTGGAGACCGACTCGCCGGAAACCGTCGATGCCGACATCTCGCTGGACTGGATCGTCGAGCAGGGCGCGGCACTCGCCCACCGCATGCCGAAATTCGAGGAGGCGCGGTTCGTGACCTCCTGGTCCGGCCTGTACGACACCACGCCGGACTGGAACCCGGTGCTGGGACCGCTGCCCGGCATCGAGGGGCTGACCGCCGCCTTCGGCCTGTCCGGCCACGGTTTCAAACTGTCGCCGATGATCGGCCGGCTGCTGGCGCAGGCGGCGCTTGGCCTGCCCACCGACCAGCCGTTGGCCCCCTATCGCTTCACGCGCTTCGCCGAGGGCCAGCCGCTGCGCGGCACCTATGGCGCGGGCGCGGTCTCCTAACCTGAGGACAGACGACGGGCGGCAATCCAGTTGCCGCCCAGCGCCAGGGCAGCGATGGCCGCGCCGACCAGAATGCCGCGCAGATCGTTGAAGATCAGCAGCAGCCCGGCGATGGTGAGGGCCAGCTTCGTCCAGCCCGACACCGCCGCGCGGAAATGGCCGATATAGGCGACCGACAGACACAGCACCGAAAGCAGGCCACTCAGCATCGCCTGGGTGAATTCCAGCCAGGTGAAATCCACCAGCAGCATGCTGGGCGCATAGACGAACATGAAGGGCACCAGTGCCTTGCCCATCGACAGGCGGAAGGCGGTGGTGCCGGTGCGCATCGGCTCCGACCCGGCGATGCCGGCCCCGGCATAGGCGGCCAGCGCCACCGGCGGCGTCACATCGGCCAGCACGCCGTAATAGAACACGAAGAAATGCGTCACCAGCAGCGGCACGCCCAGATCATGCAGCGCCGGGGCGGCGATGGAGGCCAGGATGATGTAGGTCGGCGTCGTCGGGATGCCGGCCCCCATCAGGATGCAGGCCATGGCGATGAACACCAGCGCGAAGAACAGCGTCACGCCCTGCTGGCCGATCCAGCCGGTGAAGTCGAAGGCCAGTACCGTCTCGGCCGCCGAGGAGGCGAGCTGCAGCACGGCGCCGGAGAATTTGAAGCCGATGCCCGACAGGGTGGCGATGCCGAGGATGAAGCCGACGCACGCACAGGCGGCACCGATGCCCAGCGCGTATTTCGCCCCCAGTTCGAACCCTTCGATGAGCTGGCGCGGCTTCAGCGCCGAGGACGGGTCAAGCGACTTGAAGCCCAGCGGACGCAAAACCAGCGGCAGGTAGCCGCACACGATGGTCAGGACGATGCCCCAGAACGCCGCCAGGAACGGCGTGTACTGCATCAGCAGCAGCGACACCATCGCCACCAGCGGAATCAGCAGGTGCCAGGACCGGCCCATGACTTCCAGGAAGACCGGGATATAGCGCCGGTCCATGCCGGACAGGCCGAGGCGCCTGGCCTCCAGATGCACCATCAGCAGCATGGCGAAATAATGGAAGATCGCCGGGAAGATCGCGATCAGGATCAGGTGGTTGTAGGGCACGCCCAGCATCTCAGCCATGACGAAGGCCGAGGCGCCCATGATCGGCGGCGTGATCTGCCCGCCGCACGAGGCCGAGGCCTCGACCGCGCCCGAGAAGCGCGAGGAGAAGCCACTGCGCTTCATCATCGGGATGGTCAGCGCGCCGGTCGTCACCGTGTTGGCGATGGAGGAGCCCGAAATCATGCCGAACAGGCCGGAGGACACCACCGAGACCTTGGCCGCACCGCCGGAATAGCGCCCGGCGACGATGGTGGCGAGGTTCATGAACAGCTGGCCCAGGCCGGTCAGCTGCATCAGCACGCCGAACAGCACGAAATGGAACACATAGGTCGCCACCACGCCGACAGCGATGCCGTAGATGCCCTCGGTGCCGATATAGATGTGGTTGACGATGCGCAGGATGCTGTAGCCGCGATGCCCCATCACGCCGGGCAGATACGGCCCGAGCATGCCGTAGAGCAGGCAGATGACGCCGATGATTGGCAGCGACAGACCCATGGTGCGGCGCGTCGCCTCCACCACCATGATGATCGCCAGCACGCCCATCATGTAGTCCTGGCCGATCGGTGATCCTACCCGGCCGATGAAGATCTCCTCGAAGAACACGACGAAATACAGTGAGACCGAGGCGGCGACGGCGGCCATGATCCAGTCGCGCCAGGGGATGCGGTTGCGCTCCGTGCCCAGGAACTTGAAGGGCAGCGTCAGGAAGGATACGCCAGCGATCAGCAGCACGAACAGCCAGGTGCCCTCGCCCTCGCCGCGGCCTTCCAGCGCGCGCGCCATGTCATAGGCGAGATAGAGATAGAAGGCGACGAAACCCAGGCTGACCGGCCATTCCACGGTGGGGCGGGCGCGCCGCTGCTCCGGGAACACCAGATAGATCAGCGCCAGCACGAAGGCGAGATGGATGGAACGGTGGGCGATCTCGTTCAGCAGGCCGAAGCCCGCCGTATAGACGTGGAACAGCGACAGCAGCACGCCCATCACGGTGACCAGGATGGCAGCGGCGCCGATCAGCTGGCGGAAATTCGATTCCGGATCATATTCCTCGACAAGCCGGTTGATCTGGTCCTTGGACAGCGCCTCTTCCGGCTGCGCGTGCGTCTCGCGATCCGTCACCCTGTTTCCCCTTCGATATGCCTTACCCGCAGGGCAGCGGCACAAGTTCCAGCCGGCGCGCGCCCCATTGCGTCAGATCGAGGCTCCCCGCTGCCTCCAGCCGATTGTCATAGGCCGCCCCCACCCGCACATAGAGCGGGCCGACCGCGCGGTGCATATGCAGCACGAAGCGCCCGTCGCGCAACTCAAACCTTTCGCCCGGCCGGTCGGCGCCATAGGGCAGGCCGAAACCATGCTGGTCGAATTCCTCCGCGGTCTGCACGATCTGACCGCCCTCCAGCCGGTACCGGCTGACCACCGGGGTCAGCGCAACCGAATGGATATAGCGCAGCGCGAAAGTGCCGCCCGGTGTTGTCTCGACCTCCGCCAGAAGCGTGCCGTCCGGATGGCCGTAAATGCCGATGCGCGGAACGCAGGAGATTGTCTCCGGCGTTCCGGCGCAACCGGCAAGCAGGAACAGGGCGGCCAGGGCCGCCCTGCCTGTAGCGGTCAGGCGGCTTATTTCAGCAGGCCCTTCTCGCGGTAGAACTTCTCCGCACCCGGGTGCAGCGGGACGGAGACCGACTGCAGCGCGGTCGCCAGGGTAATGTTCTTGCCCTGGGTGTGCACCTTGGCCAGCGTCTCGGTGTTCTCGTAGGCGGCCTTCACCACGGCGTAGGCAACCTCGTCGGACAGCTCGGCATGGCTGGCCCAGATCGCCATCACCGCCAGCGTCTCGACGGCAGCGGTCTGGCCCTTGTAGGTATCCGCCGCAAGGGTGACGGAAGCATAGTAGGGCTGCTTCTTCTTCAGCGCCTCGACCTCCGGGCCGGCCAGCGGCACGATGCTGATGGCGTGGCCGTTGGCGAGATCGAGCACCGAGGAGGTCGGCGTGCCGGCGGTGATCAGGCTGGCGATCAGATTGCCGTCCTTGATCTTGTCGACCGACTGCGCGAAGGAGGAGAAATCCTCCTTCACATCTTCGCGCTTCAGCCCGTGCACTTCCAGCAGGTCGCCCAGCAGCTGCCACTGGCCCGAGCCCGGCGAGCCGGAGGAGATCGACTTGCCCTTCAGGTCAGCGAACTTCTTCACGCCGGAATCGGCACGCACGATGAGCTGCACAGTCTCCGGATAGAGCGCGCCCAGCGCGCGGATGTTCTTCACCGCGCCGTCCTTGAACTGGTTCTCGCCCTTATAGGCGGCGTCCAGAATATCGGCGGCGATGAAGGCGCTCTCGATCTCGCCGCGACCCAGCAGCTTGGCGTTCGCGACCGAGGCATTGCCGGTCTCGGCGGTGGCGGCCAGCTTCTTGCCGTCGATCATGGCGTTGTTGGACAGCACCTGGGCCAGCATGCCGCCCAGCGGGTAATAGGTGCCACCGGTGCCGCCGGTCGCAATGCCGAAGAACACGCGCTGCTGCGCATCGGCCTGGCTGGAAAGCGCGAGACCGCCGATGAGGCCGGCAGCGAGGGCCAGCGATGCAAATTTCAGTTTCATGGAAACATCCCCTGTTCAATAGATAAGGACATGGCAGGCGCCCTGAGCAGCGCTGCACACTGTCCTGGCGCGATCCTAGCCGGTCGCCAATCCGGACGCCAGCGGCGAAGCGTGGCGGATGAAAGCAGCCGGCAAGCCGGACCGGTTGCGGCAAGACGCCGCTGCCCGGTTTTTCGCCAACTGTGCACAGGATCGCTCAAACATTAGACATTTTCCCTGACAAAGCCTGCGCCAGATCAATTAGTTGCTATTGAAACTATTGGCGTTACGGCTTTTGGCATGCCGCTTGCGGAGAAGCATATTCGGCTATGCCGGGCAACCGCCGGACGGCGACCGGGACGAACAGGGCGTCCCGCTACAGCGTCCAGACAGTACAGGAGCCCGGCATGCGGCCGACCGCAACAACCATGGCAAACGCTAGGGGTCGCATCATGTTTGGGAAATTCAAGGATACCGCCTTCGTCGCCGCGGCAGCCGTCGCTCTCGTCTCGGCCGCCAGCCTTCCTTCCGCGGCCCATGCGGCCGACGTACTGCGTATCGGTGCGCCGCTGGCGCTGACCGGCGGCTTGGCCGACGAGGGCAAGAAGCAGGACGGGGTCTGGCAGCTCTGGCTCGACAAGGTGAACGCAGCCGGCGGCATCAAGGTCGGCGGCAAGACCATGAAGGTCGAGCTGGTGAAGTACGATTACCAGACCGACGGCAAGCGCGCCGGCCAGCTGGCCGAAAAGCTGGTGACCGACGACAAGGTTGACGTGCTGATGGCGCCGTTCGGCTCCGGCCACACCAAGATCGTCGCCGCCGTGGCGGAACGCTATCAGGTGCCGCTGCTGGCCTGCGTCGCCTCCTCCGAATCGGTCTATGACCAGGGCTTCAAATATCTGTTCGGCACGCTGGCCCCGAACACCGGCATGACCGACGCGATGGCCGCGCTGTTCAAGGAAAAGCTGCCGTCGCTGAAGAAGGTCGCTGTCTATGGCCGCGACGACGTGTTCCCGAAGGCGATGGCAACCTCGCTGGCAGCCTCCGCCAAGGCCGCCGGGCTGGAGGTCGTCTATAACGAGCTGTACGCCGTGGGCACCATGGACCATTCCGCCGCGATGTCGGCGATCAAGGCGGGTCAGCCCGACTGGATCTACATGACCGGCTACACCCAGGACCTGATCCTCGGCCGCAAGCAGATGAAGGATCTGGGCGTCGAGGCGCCGATCATCACCATGGTCACCGGCCCGGCCTACCGCGAATTCACCGAAGGGCTCGGCGATCTCGCCAACGGCGTCACCAGCTCGACCTGGTGGCACCATGCCACCGCCTATACCGGTGCAACCGGTGCCTGGGACACCACGGCGGGTTTCTACAAGGACTTCACCGCCGCCTTCAAGACCGACCCGGACTATGTCCACGCCTCCTGCGCGGCAGCGGCGGATGTGTTGGTGAACGCGGTGCAGAAGGCCGGCTCGACCGACAAGAAGGCGGTGCGCGACGCGCTGGCGGCAACCGACATGCTGACCTTCTACGGCCCGATCAAGTTCGGCGCCAACGGCATGAACCAGGGCCGCGAGATGCCGGTGATCCAGGTGCAGGGCGAAGACATCAAGGTCCTGTACCCGGCCAGCATCGCCAATGCCGACCTCGCCCTGGTGAAGTAGGCGTCAATCCGCACCGGACCGGGGGAGCCTCCCTCCCCCGGTTTCCTCCTCCTGTCCGTCCGGCACCGCAAAAGGGAACCCGGCCGTGGATTTCACGCAAATTCTCGTTAACGGCATCGTGCTGGGGGCGCTCTACGCCTGCATCGCTGTCGGCTTCTCGCTGGTCTGGGGCGTGCTGAACGTCATCAACATGATGCACGGCTCCTTCATCATCCTCGGCGGCTATCTCACCTTCTTCGCCTGGTTCCATCTGCAGATCGACCCGGTGCTGGCGCTGCCGGTGGTGGCAGCCATCCTCTACGGGCTGGGCTTCGCGCTGCAATATCTGTTCATCAACAAGGTGGTGACGGCGCCGGTATTGACGACGCTGACACTGACCTTCGGGCTGGACATGATCCTCTATAACCTGATGACCGTGTTCTTCACCGCCACGCCACGCCGCGTGACGATGGACCTCGGCAGCATCGAGGTGCTGGGCGCGGTGATGCCGAAGGACCGGCTCCTGGGCATGGCGCTGGCCTTTGTGCTGACCGGCATTCTCTATCTGGTGATGCGCGGCTCGCGCATCGGTCGGGCCATCGTCGCCGTGCGCATGGACCGCCAAGCCGCCGCGCTGATGGGCATCCAGGTGAACCGCATCTACGCCATCACCTTCGGCATCGGCGCGCTGATGGCCGGTGCCGCCGGTGCCGTCTTCGCCATGGTGTTCCCGGTGACCACCAACCTGACCGGCACCTTCCTCGGCAAGGCCTTCGTGATCTGCGTCATCGGTGGGCTGGGCAGCGTGCCCGGCGCCCTGGTCGGCGGCATCGCGCTGGGCATCATCGAAAGCTTCGCCGGCTATCTGATCGGCCCGCAGCACGCCATCACGCTGGGCTTCCTGATCATGCTGGTACTGCTCGTGGTACGCCCGACCGGCCTGGTCGGCGTGAAGGGATACGAATAATGATATCGCATCCGCTGCGTTACGCCCTGCTGGCGGCCTGGATCGTGCTGCTGGCGGCGACCCCGCTGGTAGCCGACAATTACACGGTGCGCATCGCCATCACGGTGGCGATGTATTCGGCGATGGCGCTGTCGTGGAATTTCATCGGCGGCTTCGCCGGCTATCCCTCCTTCTCCACCGCCGCCTTCTTCGGGCTGGGCTGCTATGCCGGCGCGCTGGCGCAGCGCAACGGCGTGCCGCTGGTGCTGGCCTGGGCGCTGGCGACGCTGTTCGTCACCGCCTTCGCCGTGGCCCTTGGGGCGATCATCCTGCGCCTCAAGGGCCATTACTTCGCCATCGGCTCGATCGCCGTGGTCGAGGTGGTGCGCCTGGTGATCTCCTCCTGGGGCAGCCTGACCGGCGGCGGCGACGGGCTGAACGTGCCGCTGCTGGAAGGCGGACCGGACCGGGTGGCGTCCACCGTGCTCTACGTCATGCTGGCGGTGATGTTGGCCGCCTTCGTCGCGACCGTACTGGTGGACCGCGCACGGCTCGGCTTCGGGCTGCGCTGCATCAACCAGAACGAGGACGCCGCCGACATGGTCGGCATCGACACCACGCGCTACAAGATCATGGCCTATGCGCTGTCCGCCCTGTTCTGCGGCACGGTGGGCGCGATCTACGCTTCCTGGGTCGGCTATATCGACCCGACCGACAGCTTCTCCATCCTGCTGACCGTGAAGGTGCCGGTGATGGTGCTGCTGGGCGGTGCCGGCACGGTGCTTGGCCCAGTTGTCGGGGCCGGCCTGTTCGTGCTGCTGGAGGAGTTCTTCTGGGCGAACTTCCTGGAATGGAACCGTGCCATTCTGGGCGGCATCATCGTCTTCCTGATCTTCTTCCTGCCGGGCGGCTTCCTGAAGCTGGACTACCGGAAGCTGCTGCGCCGCAAGCCCGCCCCGGCGAAGCAGGGAGGTGCGGCATGACCGGGATATTGCGTCTTGAGGGGGTCTCCAAGGCCTTCGGCGGCATCCGTGCGGTGAATGACGTCTCCTTCACGCTGAAGGAAGGCGAGATCGTCGGGCTGATCGGCCCGAACGGCGCCGGCAAGACCACACTGGTGAATCTCATCACCGGGGTGCATCCGCTGACCGGCGGCAAGGTGATCTTCGCCGGCACCGACGTCAGCCGGCAGAAGCCGTTCCAGGCGGCCCGGCGCGGCCTCGCCCGCACCTTCCAGATCGTGCAGCCCTTCCCGGAAATGACGGTGCTGGAGAATGTCGCCGCCGGATCGCTGTTCGGCGGCGGGCATGCCGGCATGGGTGCGGCGATGCAGGCCGCCCGCGACGAGCTGGAATTTGTCGGGCTGGGCCCGGTCGCCGATCAGCCGGCGGCACTGCTGAGCCTGCCCAACCGCAAGCGGCTGGAGCTGGCCAAGAGCCTCGCCATGAAACCCAAGGTGCTGCTGCTGGACGAGGTCAATGCCGGGCTGAACGCAGCGGAGATCGACGGCGCGCTCGACCTGATCCGCAAGATCGCCGCGCGCGGCATCACCATCATCCTGATCGAGCATCTGATGAAGGTGGTGCTGTCGATCTCGCAGCGCATCCTGGTGCTGCATCATGGCGAGCTGATCGCGCAGGGCGACCCGACCGCCGTGGTCAATGATCCGCGCGTGGTGGAGGCCTATCTGGGTGCGAAATTCGCCGCCCGCTTCGCCGGTACGAACGCTGAGGGAGCCGCACATGGCTGACGCCTTCCTGACCATCGACAAGCTGCAGTCCGGCTATGGCGACGTGCAGGTGCTGTGGGACATCTCGGTCGCCGTCGAGCGCGGCGGCATCACCTGCATCGTCGGCTCCAACGGCGCCGGCAAGACCACCCTGCTGCGCACCATCTCCGGCCTGCTGAAGCCACGCGGCGGCAGCATCCGGCTGGATGGGGCAGAGATCGGCGGCCTGGACCCGGATGGGGTGCTGGCGCACGGTATTGCCCATGTGCCGGAAGGCAGGCGTCTGTTCAAGGGCCTGACCGTGCAGGATAATCTGCTGCTGGGCGCCTATCTCAGGCGCGACCGGCCGGAGATCGAGGCGGACCTCAACTTCGTCTATGACATGTTCCCGATCCTGAAGGATCGGCGCAAGCAGGACGCCACCACCCTGTCCGGCGGCGAGCAGCAGATGTGCGCCATCGGACGCGGCCTGCTGTCCCGCCCGAAGCTGCTGATGATCGACGAGCTGTCGCTGGGCCTTGCCCCCCGGCTGGTTGAGAAGCTGGGCGAGTCGCTGATCGAGATCAACCGCACCGGCCTCACCATCCTGCTGGTCGAACAGGACGTGCTGACCGCCTTCGAGATCGCCCGCCACGCCTTCGTCATCGAAACCGGCCGGGTCTCGATGGCCGGCACCACGGCGGATCTCGGCGAGAATCCGAAGATCCGCGAAGCCTATATGGGGATCTGATACGGCTGCACGTTTCCTGGGCGGCCGCTGCCGAAATTCGCGGCGGACAGCTTGCGGGAAAGGCACTGCAAGAAGATCATAGCGTATATAACTGTTGTAATAACTACAGTTTGTCTGATTGAGCAATTTGGCATGCATATTGCTGCCTCCACCGCACCGCAATTCCGCGGCCACTCTGGAGAAAGGCACGCACAATGCACGCACGCACAGCCCACCCGATCCGCAGGAGCGCCGCCCTCTTTCGTACTCTTGCCCTGACCGGCGCCCTAGCCTCTGCGCTTGCCAGCGCCGCCATGGCCGCGGACACCATCCGCATCGGCTCGCCACTGGCGCTCACCGGGGCGCTGGCCGCCGAAGGCGGCAAGCAGAAGCTGGCCTATGATCTGTGGCTGGAGCGCGTGAACGCCGCCGGCGGCATCCAGGTCGGCGGCAAGAAAATGCTGGTCGAGCTCGTGACCTATGACTACCAGACTGACGGCAAGCGCGCCGGACAGCTGGCCGAGAAGCTGATCACCGACGACAAGGTGGATTTCCTGACGGCCCCTTTCGGGTCAGGCCACACCAAGATCACTGCCGCCGTGGCCGAGCGGTACGGCGTGCCGATCGTCGCCGTCGCCTCCTCCGAGCCGGTACACGACCAGGGCTTCAAGTACCTGTTCGGTACGCTTGCCCCGTCCAGCGGCCTCATCGACGGCATGCTGACGTTGTTCAAGCAAACCAAGCCGGATCTGAAGAGCATAGCAATCCTGGGGCGTGACGATGTGTTCCCGAAAATCATGGCCAGCCTGATGGCCAAGGGCGCGGAGAAGGCCGGGCTGAAAGTCGCCTATAACGAGCTGTATCCCGTCGGGGCCATGGACCACGCCACCGCCATCACCAGCATGAAGTCGGCAGCGCCAGACTGGATCTACGTCACCGGCTACACCGCCGATCTGATTCTGGTAACCAAGCAGATGAATGATCTGGGCGTGAAAGCGCCCATCGTGACCATGATCACCGGCCCCGCTTACAAGGAATATGCCGATACGCTGGGGCCGCTGGCGGAGAATGTGACCAGCGCCTCCTGGTGGCATTATTCCGCCATCTATGAAGGCGATGACGTGTTCGGCTCGACCAAGGCTTTCTACGACGCCGTTGTGAAGGCCTCCGGGCAGGAGCCCGACTATGTCCACGCCTCCTCCGCCGCCGCACTGATCGTGCTGCAGAAGGCGATCGAGAAGGCCGGTACACTGGACCGCGAGGCGGTTCGCAAAGCGCTCAGCGAGATTGACATCAAGACCTTCTACGGACCGATCAAGTTCCGTGCGGATGGCCTGAATGATAACCGCGACCTGCCGATCATCCAGATTCAGGGTGGCAAGCCGGTTGTCCTCGCCCCGGCCGCCATCGCCTCAGCCAAAATGAAGCTGAACTGAGTCCCTGCAGAAGGATACCGACCATGTCCGGCAGTCTCACCCCAGCCGAAGTCAACAGCTTTAACGCGCAAGGCTATTTCGTGAAGAAACGCGCCATTTCCGCGGCCCACGCCGCGGACTGCCGCGCCCGTATCGAGGCCTTCGAGGAAGCGCTCGGCGAGGACTGCAATGTCCGCATGAAGATCAAGGCGCATCTGGTATCGCCCTGGATGACCGACCTTGCGCGGCACCCTCTAATTCTGGATGCCGTAGAATCCCTGCTTGGGCCAGACATATTGCTGTTCGGCTCCTCCATGTTCGCCAAGGCGGCGCAGAGCAGCAAATTCGTGTCCTGGCACCAGGATTCCGCCTATTACGGGCTGGAACCGAACGATTCGGTAACGGTCTGGCTGGCTTTCACGCCCAGCAACAAGGCCAATGGCTGCCTACGCGTATTGCCCGGCTCGCATCTCGGCCCGCAATACGAGCATGAGGAGACCTACGATCCGCAGAACCTGCTGGCCCGCGGCCAGACCATCCATGGGCTGGACGACGACAAGGCGGCCTATCTGGAGCTGGAGCCCGGCGAATTCTCCATCCATCACGTGCGCACCGCCCATGGCAGTCTGGGCAATTTCACCGCTGACCGCCGGATCGGGCTCGCCTTCTTCTATATCGGCGCGCATGTCGCATCGACCCTGGGGCGGCGCACGGCGCTGAAGGTACGCGGCGAGGACCGCCACAATCACTGGGACGACGATCCGGTGCCGCGCATCGACCTCGATCCGCGTTCGATCCAGTTCCTGACCGACATGTGGAGCCGCTACCAGAGCAAGGATATCCAGCAGGCGGCCAAAGCCGGCCGGGTCTAGGTTACTCCGCGAGCGTCCCCGGCACCGGTGCCCAGCCGCCCTCCACCCGCTCGAACACCGGGGCGGCGAAGGCGCCATGCACCATGCCGGCGAGGGCCGGGTCGCGCTCGTTCAGGCGGGCGCGCCAGCCCACCCCCTGCTTCATCGCCACGACGATGCCGGCCATCGTGCAGTCCAGCCGTTCCAGCAGCGACAGCACCGACAGCAGCGTGGTGCCGCTGGACACCGCATCATCCACCACCGCCACGCGCTTTCCCTTCAGGCGCGGCAGCATGTTGGGATCGATGAAGACGGATTTGCGCGCACCCGGGCTGGTGATGGACTGCACTGGCTCCGACAGTTCGTCGCGGTACCAGAATTTCCGGGAATAGCCCAGCGGCACGAAATTCGAATGGCCCAGCAGCCGCGCCACGGTGGGGGCGAAGACCAGCCCCAGCGTCGGCACGCCGATGACGAGGTCGGCCCCGATGGCGCGCGCCTTGTCCGCCATGTGGCCGGCCAGCGCCTCGGTCACCGCGAAGCTGGCCTGGTTGGCGATCAGCGAGGCGACGGCCCGGCCGCCATCCGGCAGGCGGCGCAGCGGCAGCACCAGGAAACGTCCGTCCGGCAGAAGCGCCGGGTAGCCGTAGCGATAGGGGGCTTCTGCCTGTCCCCCAGGATCGCCCAGCGGGTCATCGGCTGGCAGAATTTCCTGCCAGAAGCCGTTGGTCGGCTTGACGTAATCGTCCTGCTCGGGCGGGATGCTCATGATAGGTTTCCAGATGAGGTGAGAGACTGATGCAGACGCCGGCAGGCTGGCAATTCGCGATGCGGCTGGAGACGCTGACCGATGGCGTGGCAAAGGATGTGCTGATCGCCCGGCAACTCGTGCTGCTGCTGCGCGAGGGCGGCGAGGTCCTGGCGCTTCAGGGCAGCTGTCCGCACCAGTTCGCCCGGCTGGCGCAGGGCAGTATCGTCAAGGGCTGGATCGAATGCCCGCACCACCGCGCGCGCTTCCGCCTGAGTGACGGGATTTGCGGTTCCGGTTGGAAATTGCCGCCGCTGAAGCGCTATGCGACGAAGCTGCATGAGGGGGTGGTCCTGCTGCCCGATCCGCTGGTGCCGTTGCCCTAGCCTTCCGGCCCCTAGCCTTCAGGCCAGGGCGCCACGCCGCGCCCGACCAGCCCCTCGGTGCCGCCGGCCCCGACCATGCCCAGCATCACGCCGAGGCAGGCGCGCGGCCTTGCGAGATCAAGCCCCACCCTCAATCCCGGAAATTTCAGCGCCGGATGCGGGCCGATGAAGGCGTCATGCGCGGCTTCCGTGAAATAGGCATCGTCCACATGCACCTTCAGCCCCGCAAGGTCGGGCGCGAAGCGCAGGCAGGCGGCCCCGAAGCCGGCCGCATCGATGACCGCGCTGTCGCCGATGGCCGGCAGGGCGGTGGCCTTGTCCTGCATCTTCGGGCCGATCGGGCGCCTGGCTGGCCGCACGATCCAGCGTTCCGGCTCCGCCGCCAGCTTGTAGCCATGATCGATACCGTTGCCGCCGCTGGCCACCACCATGGTGCTGCCGGACACGCCCGCGCCCGCGCCAATCATCAGCGCTGCCGCCGCCATGATGACGTTCAGCACGAACTGATTGGCCTGGGTGAGATACTGTTCGCTTTCAGGCGCCAGATGAGCGCCGAAGAACCCCCGCACCGCTGCCTGCGCGGCGCTGACCCTTCCATGCAGGTCGTCGCCGCCGGACAGGCCCGCCGCCAGCACCGGCAGCAGCGGGGCCGGTTTCAGGTTCGCCGCGAGATCGGCGCCGATGCCGCCGGTCAGGCCGCGCAGCAGCGCCAGCCCGCCCTCGCGCCCGGTGCCGAAGCGCAGGCAGTCCGGCAGCGGCCCGTCATTCAGCGGCGACAGGCGCAGCGCCCTTGGGTTCTTCGCATCGGAGACGGCGAGGCAGTACATCGACGGCCCGACGACGAAGGCCAGCGGCGTAACCAGGCCGATATCCTGCGCCGGGGCCAGCGCCACCTGGCCCTGCTCCAGCGCCGCTTTGGCGCCGGCCACCGACTCCGTCCAGCCTTCATGCCGGATGGCGGCGAGGACGCTGTTCAGCACCGGGGCCGGCAGCGCCTTGCCGGACGCGAAGGGCGGTCCGGCATGAAACAGGGTCTTCGGCGGCAGGTCCGAGACCAGATCGCGCAAGGGGGCGATGCGGGACAGCACCGGTTCGACGGCCAGCAGCCGTTCGTAGGATTGTTGGGTCGCGGGCGACGAACCGGTCACATCTGGCCTCTCGGTTTGCGGGTTGCACTCAATCGACGACGGAATCTCCAGCGCCGGTGGAATCGGTGCCTGTGGAATCGGTGCTGGTATCCTTGGCCTCGACGATGCGGGTCATCAGCGTGACGAGTTGCGCCTGTTCCGCCGGCGGCAAATCCTCCAGCGTGCGCAGATGCGCGCGTTCCGCCTTTTCGTCGATGCGGTCGAGCAGGTCGCGGCCTTCGTCGGTCAGGCCGGTCAGCCGCACGCGCCGGTCCTTGGTCGAGATGCGGCGCCGGATCAGCCCGCGCTTGCGCAGCCGTTCCAGAATGTCGGCCATGTTGGTCTTGTCGATGGCCACCGCCCTGGCCAGCGTAGTCTGGTCCACCGGGCCGATCTGCGACAGCGCGGAGAGCACCGAATACATGATCGGGGTGATCTTCTCCTCGCCGCATTCCTGCAGGAACAGCGCGGTGTGGATCTGGTGCAGGCGGCGGATCAGGAATCCCGGCCGGCCTTGCAGCACCCCGCCGCGCCAGCCCGGTTCCTCGGACGGCGCGGAATTTTTCACAATGGCGGACTCCTCCGTCCGCGCTGTCTTGGCGACAGTCATGATTTGTCCTGTTCTGAACGTGATCGGGTCCACACCATCGGTCACGGATCAGCCCAGCCGCAAGAGGCGTTTCAGCGCCGCGACCAAAAGCGCCAGCCCGTTCAGCGCCTGCGGCTGTGCGGGTGCGGCCTGCCCGCTGGCGCGCGCGGCGATGTTGGCCGCGACATCGGCCAGGATGCGGTCGGCGATCTCCGCCACCAGCGCCGGCCGGCCGAACTGCGCCAGCGGCCCCTTCAACCGGTAGCGCATGGCGAGAGACAGGCGGGAGGCGGTTTCGCCCTCCGCTTTCAGCGCGAAGTTCAGCACCCCGTCCAGGCTGGAGCGGCTGAGCCGGTCGCGGCCGCTGCCGGCCACCGTGCCGGTCTGCGCCGCCGCATCCAGCTTAATCCGCGCCGAGCCTGCGAAGCTGGCCCGCATCGGCCCCAGTGCGACGACGCAGCGGCCCCGCACGATGTCGTCCTCGACCGGACCGTCCAGCGATGCGCCGGGAATGCAGGCAACCACGGCGGGAATATCGCTCAGCACCGACCAGACCTTGCCGGCGGGTGCCGCCAGCACGATCTCGCGCGTCAGCTCCACCCCGTCCGCCAGTGCTGTCACGTCCAACAGCGGAAGATCGGCAGCGGGTTCGTCAGCCGGGACCGCTGTGGCCAATATGGAAGAGTTATCCGTTGCCGCCCGGCGCTTGCGCGTCAGGGGCTGAAGTGCAGCCTGCGGCGGATCGTTGGCCAGCACATCGCGGATCGCCTCGACGATGCCGGCGTAGCCGGTGCAGCGGCAGATATTTCCCGACAGTTCCGCACGAATACGCGTTTCGTCGGCGTCGGGCAGGCGGCGCACGATGTCATAGGCGGTCGCCAGCATGCCGGGCGTGCAATAGCCGCATTGCAGGCCATGATGCTTGGTGAAGGATGCCCGCAGCCGCGCCATCAGCGGATCGGCCTCGAAGCCCTCGATGCTGCGCACCTCGGCCCCGTCGCAGGCGGCGGCAAAGGTAATGCAGGAGCGCACCGGCCGGCCATCGACATAGAGCGTGCACGCACCGCACACGCCCTGCTCGCAGCCCAGATGGGTGCCGGTCAGCAGATGATCCTCGCGCAGGAAATCGGCGAGATGGGTGCGCGGCTCCGCCGGCTTCGTGACGGTTTCGCCATTCAGTGTCAGGGTGATCTCTTGCAGGCTCATCTTACTCCTCGCCTTTCGCCTGCATCAGGGCGCGGGTCAGCGCCGTGGCATGCAGCGTCAGTTCCGCTGGCGCGCGGTCGGGCAATGCCTCGTCCAGCGCCTCAGCCGGGCTTACCCGCCCCTCGATCAGTGCTGCCGGATCGTCCAGCAGCAACGGCTGGCAGCCCAGCGCGCCCACTGCGCAGCGCAAGCCCAGCCCGTTCGGGTCGATCAGCACGGCGGCGCTGGCCTTGGCAAATTCCCCGACCTGACGGCAGAATTTCCAGTAGCCCCAGCGTGCCCCCTTCGACGGGCGCGGCAGGATCACCGCCGTCAGCAACTCGTCTGGCCGTAAAGCCGTAGAGAACGGCCCGGTAAGGAAGTCCGCCACCGGCATTTCCCTTACGCCCTCTGGGCCCTGCAACCGCACGGAAACACCCAGCCCGGTCAGCACGATGGGCCAGTCGGCGGCGGGATCGGCATGGGCAAGGCTGCCGCCGATGGTGCCGCGGTTGCGCACCGCGCGGTGGGCGATGTTCGCCGCCGCCGCGCGGAGCCAGCCGAATGTGGGGTCCGGCACCTCGCCATCCTCGATCTCGGCATGGGTGATGGCCGCGCCCAGCAGCACGGCATCGGGCGTTTCCTCGACCGCGCGCAATTCCGGTAGCAGGGCGATATCGGCCAGATGGCCGGGACGGGCGAGCCGAAGATTCAGCATCGGCCCCAGCGACTGGTTGCCGGCCATCGGCTTGGCGCCTTCGGCCAGCAGGGAAACGGTACCGGCGATATCGGCGGCGGAGAGATAGTCAAACCGGGCGGGCTTCATTCGGCGGCCATCTTCGGCTGGGCCTCGGCCAGCGCGCGCAGCACGCGTTCCGGCGTCAGCGGAATTTCGTTCACAGCGGCCCCCAGCGGGGCCAGCGCATCATTCACCGCATTGGCGATGGCGGCCGGCGGGCCGATGGCGCCACTCTCGCCAATACCCTTCTGGCCGAACCGGCTGATCGGTGATCGCGTTTCCATGTGCAGGATGCGGATCGGCGGAATATCGGCGGCCACCGGCAGGTGATAATCCGCCAGGGTGGAGGCCAGCGGCTGGCCCGACGCGTCGAACGGCATCTCCTCGAACAAAGCCGTGCCGATGCCCTGCACCGTGCCGCCATAGACCTGGCCGTCCACGATCATCGGGTTCAGCATGGTGCCGGCATCCTCGACGATGACGTAATCCAGCAACTGGATATGGCCGAGCGAAAGGTCGACGCTGACCACCACCGCATGGCAGGCATAGGAGAAAGTGCCGGTGTCGCGCACCGTCTTGTAGCCCTCGGTCGCCTCCAGCCCACGCGGATCGACATCGTCGGGCAGCAATTGCGGCTTCTGGTACCAGGTGGCCGCCACCTCCGCGATGGAGATCTGGCTTGATCCGGCGCGGGCAAAACCGTCTGCCAGCACCACCTCCTCCGGCTTCGCCTGCATCAGATGCGCGGCGATCTTGCGGATGCGTTCGCCCAGCGCGGCGCAGGCCGTGCCGGTAGCACCGCCGGCCATGACCGCGCAGCGCGACCCCCAGGTGCCGGTCGAATAGGGCGTGTAGGCGGTGTCGCCATGCACCAGCTTCACCTTCGCCGGATCGACGCCGATCTCGCTATTGGCGATCTGCGCCAGCGTGGTTTCCAGCCCCTGGCCGTGGCTGTGCACGCCGACGCGCAGTTCCAGCCCGCCATCGGGGGTAAGGCGCGCCGTCGCCTGCTCGAAGCCCGGCACCATCGGGATGCCCCAGCCGGAATAGACCGAGGTGCCATGCGCCCCCTGCTCGCAGAACAGCGCGAAGCCCAGCCCGATGCGCGTATTGCCGGTGGCCTCCGCCTGGCGTTTGCGCACAGCGGGAATGTCGATGGCCTCCACCGCGCGGCGTAGCGCCTCGGGATAGTCGCCGCTGTCGAAATGCTTGTTGGTGATGTTGATGAAGGGCATCTGGTCGGGCCGCACCAGATTGCGCCGGCGGATTTCCTCCTGGCTGATGCCCAGTTCGCGGGCCAGCCCGTCCAGCGTCAGTTCCAGCGCAAAGCACACACCGGTGCGCGCCACGCCCCGGAACGGCAGGATCGGCGGCTTGTTGGTCGCCGCCGCCATGGTGGTGCAGCGGAAGCCGCGCATCTGGTAGGGGCCGGGCAGGATGCTGGGCACCTGCGCCGCCTCCAGGCAGGCCGAGAAGGGGTAGATCGAATAGGCGCCGGAATCGACGATGGCCTTGCAATCGACCGCCAGCAGCTCGCCATCGGCGGCGGCATAACCGGTGATCTCATAGGAATGTTCGCGGCAATTGGCGTTGCCGGTCAGATGCTCCCTGCGGTCCTCCAGCCAGCGGATCGGCCGGTCCAGCTTCATCGCCAGATAGCCGGCGCAGACCTCCTCCGCCAGCAATATGCCCTTGTAGCCGAAGCCGCCGCCGACATCCGGCGCGACGATGCGCACCTGCCCCTGATCGAGGCCAAGGCATTCGGCGAGGCCAGTGCGCACCACATGCGGCATCTGCGTCGCGGAATGCAGCGTGAGCATTTCCAGATTGCGGTCCCAGACCGCCAGCACGCCGCGTCCTTCCAGCGGCGCCATGCATTGCCGGGCGGTGCGGTAGCGCCGCGTGACCACGGCGGCAGCATCCTTGATCGCCGCCTCGAAACCGATATCGACGGCGGATTCCAGAAAGGCGTTCTTTTCCCAATGCGCATGCAACAGGGGGGCGTCGGCATCGCACGCCTTCGTCATGTCGTGGACCGCCGGCAGCTCCTCGAAATCGACCTCGACCAGCTCCGCCAGATCCTCGGCCAGGGCGCGGCTCTCGGCCAGGCAGGCCGCGACCGGCTCGCCGACATGGCGCACCTTGCCCTCGGCCAGGATCGGCTGCACCGATCCGCGAAAGCCGGGCAGGCCGGAATCGGCGCGCATGCCCTTCACGCCGATCAGGTCGGCAACGGTATAGACGTGTTGCGCGCCCTCGGCCGGTTTGGTGACACCACGAATACGGGCATGCGCCAGCGGGCTGCGCACGAACGCCATCTCCAGCATGCCGGGCAGCTTCATATCGCCGACAAAGCGGCCCCGCCCGCGCAGGAAACGGTCATCCTCCCGCCGTGGCAGGCGCGCACCGATGCCTTTTCCACTCCCGTTTTGCCCGGACTCCGTCGCCATCGCGGCCCCCTTTCGGCCCCAATCCAGAATCGATACATCCGGCCTGGCGCGGCTGTCGCCGTACCCCTGTCCCTCATACTGCTTCGCCTTGACAGCCCCTTGACAGTTCGAGGCCGCTGGCACAGCTTTTGAGAAAGAGTTTAAGTACAACGATCCGTATTACAACTTTTTCCCGAAGCGCCGGTGAACTGCCTGTCCGAACACCCCGGACCGCGCTTCGCCCGCAGCCAGCGAGGAGATTTCGATGAGCGAGCAGCCGGTGTATGACACGCTGATCCTGAACGGCACGGTGATCGACCCCGCCGCCGGCCGCAATGGCCGTTACGATATCGCCGTGCAGGATGGAAAGATCGCCGCCATCGCGCCCGACCTCTCACAGGCCCGCGCGAAAGAGACGATCAATGCCGCCGGCCTGCTGGTGCTGCCCGGCATGATCGACACCCACGCCCATGTCTATCAGCATGTCACCGGCAAGTTCGGCCTGAACCCGGACATGGTCGGCGTGCGCTCCGGCGTCACCACGCTGGTCGATCAGGGCGGCCCCAGCTGCATGACCATCGGTGGCTTCCGCAATTATGTGTCGGAGCCGGCGGCCAGCCGCGTGCTGTGCTTCATATCCGCCTATCTGGTGGGCGGGCTGGAAGGCCATCTCTACCCGGACCTCTACGGGCCGAACGGCGTGAATGTCCAGCATACGGTACGCGTCGCCCGGCAGAATCTGGATCTGGTGAAGGGCATCAAGGCGCATGCCGAGATCGGCGGCCAGTCGCGCTGGGGGATCGAGGTCATCAAGCTGGGCAAGCAGATTTCCAGCCAGCTCGATTTGCCGCTCTATATCCATCTGGGCCAGCTCTGGCCGACTGCCGAGTCGGCGCCGATCCCCGACCCGGACGAGCTGATCCGCGAGCTGGTGCCGATCATGGAGCCGGGCGACATCCTGGCCCACCCCTTCACCCGGCATCCCGGCGGCTTCGTCTCCGATACCGGCGAAGTCCACCCGATCCTGCTGGAGGCGGTCCATAATCGCGGCGTGCGCGTCGATGTCGGCCATGGCTCGCATTTCAGCTTCGCCGCCGCCCGCAAGGTGCTGGAGGCCGGCGTGGTGCCGTTCACGCTGGGCGCCGACATGCATGGCTATAATGTGCAGGTGCCGAACTCCAACGAGGACAGCGACCGCACCGGCAACCCGTTCTTCGGCGTTGCCCCGTTCAACCTGACCATCGCCATGACCGAGCTGCTGCATCTCGGCCTGTCGCTGGAACAGGTGGTGGCGATGGTGACGGCGAACCCGGCCACCATGCTGCGCATGGAAGACAGCCTGGGCACGCTGCAGCCGGGCCGCGAGGCCGATATCAGCGTGCTGAAGCTGGAGAGCGGCCGATTCCTTCTGTCCGACAATACCGGCGAGGAAGTGGTCAGCGAGAAGCTGCTGCGCCCGGTCTTCTGCCTGCGCGCCGGCACGCGCTTCGACGCCGATTCCTTCTTCGTGCCGGACGCCATCGCGGCGTAGAGGGAAAGGCGCCAAGAGCGCTCTTCGCAGATCACCGCCATTTATTTTCAGACGCCAGCCGTCCCACACTCTCTGTCACCCCCGAGCTTGACCCGGCAATGACAAGGGAACAGCCGGAAGCCAGGCTGACAATCAGGCAAAAAAATGCCGGCAACCCATTGGATTGCCGGCAAGTTGAACAGGGAGGCTTCACGTCTGGGAGACGCGGGTTCCGGAGAACCCTGATGCTGCAACGCAACATCGAAGTGACTAAGATTTATGCTCTCGCTTGCCGAAATTCCATGCATAAATTCTCACGCCCGTCATGCACCAGTTGCATGACCCTGTCTTAAGTATTGCAAAAACATTAATACGAAATGCTTTGCATCCGAGGCAGGCGATGCCGCGTCACCAGCATCTGGAAAGCGAAACGGCGGAATCTGCGTTCCGTTCCCGCCCTTTAGCGACTTTTTCGCCTAGAATTGCTGGTTCGCGACGTTCTGCAGCAGGAATTCGCGCAGCACGGTGATGCGCTTGGAATTGCGCAGCTCCTCCGGATAGACGAAATAGGCCGGCACCTGTGGCCCCTCGACTTCCGGCAGCACCTGCTTCAGCTCGGTATCCTGCCGCACCATATAGTCCGGCAGGGCCGCGATGCCGATGCCGGTCAGGCAGGCGCGGTAGATCGCATAGTAATTGTTCACCGTTAGCGCCGGCAGCGTGGCCACGCCGCTCTCACGCCGCGTCAGATGCAGCAGCCAGTTGGCATCCGGGAACGGCAGATGGCTGCGTTCGCCATAGATGATCAGCCGGTGCTTGCCCAGCTCCGCCGCCGACTTCGGCTCGCCGAACTGCTCCAGATAGGCGGGCGAGGCGTAGAGGCGGAAATGGATGTTCATCAGATGGCGCTGGATCAGGTCCGGCTGGCGCGGCGGCGCCATGCGGATCGCCACATCGGCCTCGCGCATCGACAGATCCAGCTCGTTATCGTCCACCAGCAGGGTGACGGCGATCTCCGGATAGGCGTCGATGAAGCTCTTGATGTTCGGCGTGAGCCAGGTCGAGCCGAAGGCCACCGTGGTGGTGATCTTCAGCGGCCCCTTGGGCTTCTCCCGCCCCTCCGCCAGCATCGCCTCGGTCATCGCCAGCTTGGAGAAGATCTCCCGCGTGGTGCGGTAGAGGATCTCGCCCTGTTCGGTCAGGATCAGGCCGCGCGCATGGCGATGGAACAACGGCACACGCAGCCGCTCCTCCAGCCCGCTGATCTGGCGGCTGACGGCCGACTGGCTCAAATTCAGTGTTTCTCCGGCATGCGTGAAGCTGCCGGCTTCCGCTACCGCGTGGAAGACGCGCAGTTTATCCCAATCCATGGCTGGATGATGACGACCTGATTACAGGAACGCAACAGAAACCGTTACGCCCCAAGGGTTTGGCCAAGGGTTTTGGCGGAATGACTGCGCGAGCGTATCGTTACTGCGCGGCCACGGTGGCTGCCTGTCCAACGGTATCATGCTCCTGCGCCGCCAGAAAGCGTTCCGCCTCCAGCGCCGCCATGCATCCCATTCCGGCCGCGGTGACCGCCTGGCGGAACACCTTGTCCTTCACATCGCCCGCCGCATACACGCCGGGAATGCTGGTCGCCGTCGAATCAGGCCGGGTGATGATATAGCCTTCAGAATCCATGTCCAGCTTGCCCTTGAACAGGCTGGTCGCCGGATCGTGGCCGATGGCGACGAAGAAGCCCTCGGCGGCGAGCGTGCGCTCGGTCCCGTCCTCGGTGCTCTTCAGCCGCAGGCCGGTCACCTGGTTCGGGTTCTCGGTGCCCAGCACCTCCTCCACCGTGTGATTCCAGATCACCGCGACCTTGGGATTGCGGAACAGCCGGTCCTGCATGATCTTCTCGGCGCGCAAGCTGTCGCGGCGATGGATCAGCGTCACCTTGCTGGCATGGTTGGTGAGGTAGATCGCCTCTTCCACCGCGGTGTTGCCGCCGCCGACGATGGCAACCTCCTTGCCGCGGAAGAAGAAGCCGTCGCAGGTGGCGCAGGCCGACACGCCGCCGCCCTGGAACTTCTTCTCCGACTCGAGGCCCAGCCAGCGCGCCTGCGCGCCGGTCGCGATCACCAGCGTCTCGGCGATATAGACATCCCCGGAATCCGCCGTGGCGCGGAACGGCCGGCGGCTGAAATCCACATCGGTGATGATGTCGAAGATGATCTCGGTGCCGACATGGCGCGCCTGCGCCTCCATCTGCTCCATCAGCCAGGGGCCCTGGATGACATCGGCGAAGCCCGGATAATTCTCCACATCGGTGGTGATGGTCAGCTGCCCGCCCGGCTGCAGCCCCTGCACCATGATCGGGCTGATATTGGCGCGCGCGGCATAGATGGCGGCGGTGTAACCGGCCGGGCCGGACCCGATGATGAGGAGCTTGGTGTGCTTTTCCGTGGGCATGATGGCAACCTTGTTGAGGGATAGCCCCAACATAGGCGGACCTGACGCATGAGACAATAAGGCGAGACATTAAGGCGGGGCGTATTCGTGGCCTGCGTTCAGGAAGATCGCCATGAATGCAGCCCCCCATCCGTCACCCCCGCACTTGTTGCGGGGGTCCAGGGTCCAGCCCGTACCGCCCCATCCTTATGGGCGATGCCGAAGCAAGCTCAAGCCTGGATTCCCGCAACAAGTGCGGGAATGACGGTCAGAGAGACTGAGTCGATGGCATGTGAAATCGGAACGGGCCCGTGTTTCCTGCCGATCACACGAACGAACCGGCCGACAGGAAATCGCCGGTATCGAGGGTGGAGACGCCCATCACGGTGATGGTGGCCGGCTTTGGTCCGTCCACCGTCAGCGTCACGCCGCCGTCGATTGCCGTCTGCGTATTGAGGACAGCCTCGATATCAGACACACCCTGAATGGCGATGCGGTCGAAGCCGTCTTCGAAGTCGGTGATGGTCGGGCGCAGCAATGCACCAGGGTTACGCGCATCATAGCCGCGCACCACGAACACGTCCGACCCGCCGCCGCCGACCATGGTGTCGATGCCGAGGCCGGCATAGAGCGTGTCGTTGCCCGCCCCGGCATTGATGTAGTCCAGCCCCTTGCCGGCGCGCAGCTCGTCATTGCCGGAACCGCCCAGGATGGTGTCGCCCTGGTTGCCGCCATTCACGGTGCTGTTCCCGGTGCCGGCCACATCGATATAGTCGCTGCCGAAACCTGCCACGATGGAATCGCTGCCGCCCCCGCCGGTGATGGCATTGTCCGCATCATTGCCGGTGATGGTGTCGTTGCCGCTGCCGCCGGTCGCGTTCTCGATGGTCACGCCATAGGCGATGCGCACGGTCGAGGATTGATAGACATAGTCGGCAATGCCGTCGCCATAGATCTGGATCGGCGCGCCCAGGGAACTCCAGTTGCCCGCCGTCAGGTCGATCAGCACCGATTGACTGCCGGTGGCGACGAGGGTGTCGGTACCGCCAGCATCCCAGATCGTCTCGTAATAGCTGCCATTGGCGGCAAAGCTGTAGGTGCTGTCGCCGCTGTTGTGGCTGGCATTCGCGCCATAGAGCGCCTGGATCGTCAGGATGTCGTAGGCCATCGGGGTCGATGGCTCGAGCACGTTGTAGGTGCTCTGATTGCCGTCGAGCGCGCTGTAGGACATTACCGAATTGGCCGAGTCGTCCTCGGCCAGCGACAGGGTCATGCCATTGTCGCCGCCTTCGAACGGGTGCTTCAGCCCCAGCGCGTGGCCGATCTCATGCACCAGCGTCGAGAAATTGTAGGTACCGGCGCTCCAATCAGAATCGTTGGCATATGTCGGGTTGATCCAGACATCGCCGGCATTCGGCCAATAGCCAGGATAATAGGCATAGGCGGCCGATCCATCCATCTCGTAGCCAGTGAAAGCGAAGCGCATGGTGCCGACATTGCTGGAGGTCTCCGCGACCTCGACAAACTGGATGTTGGCAACGTCACTCCAGCTTTCCAGCGCGGCGCGTACGGCGTCCTGCTGCCAGTCGTTCAGCGGCGCGAAACCCGGATCCCATGGTTCGGAATCATTCTGCTCGTAAACGCTGGTTCCCCAGAAACTGCCGTAACCCGCGAAGGAATAGGTGATGACGGTAGCGGAAGCAGAAGAACTCTCGCTGAGCCAGTAGTAACCGCCAATCAGGCTGTCAATGCGGTAATCACCACTGTTGCTCGCGTCTTCATAGTAAAATCCGCTCTGATTCGGTGCCGGCATCAATCCCCCCTCCTTCAGCCAGAGAAGGATACATCACCAGCAAGACCTTGCCGACAGGAAAGCCGTCAGCCGGCCTTGCTCAGCAGGAAAAGTCCCTGTTCGCCGAACAGGTTGGCGCGCCAGCCGGTGCCGGAGATGCCGGGCAGCGGCCGGCCGCCGAGATCCAGCGCCAGGCCGCGCTCGATCTCGATGCCAAGCTCCCCGCACAGCTCGACGAAGTCGGCGATGGTGCACAGATGGATGTTCGGCGTGTCGAACCAGGCATGCGCCAGCGCGCCGGTCACCGGCATCCGGCCATGCGTCAGCAGATGCCGGCGCACCCGCCAGTGCCCGAAATTCGGGAACGAGACGATGGCCCGCTTGCCGATGCGCACCAGCTCCGCCAGCACGCGCTTGGGATTATAGGTCGCCTGCAGCGTCTGGCTGAGGATCGCATAGTCGAAGATGCCGGCCGGGAAATCCGCCAGGTCGGTGTCGGCATTGCCCTGGATCACCGACAGGCCGCGCGTCACGCTGGCGTTCACGCCGGCCTGGCTGATCTCGATGCCGCGCCCGTCCACCTGCTTCTCGCGCCACAGGCAGTCCAGCAGGTCGCCATCGCCGCAGCCGATATCCAGCACGCGGCTGCCCGGCGCCACCATGTCGGCGATAAGCCGCAGATCGACGCGCAGGGGCGCGGTGCGAATTGGTGTCTGCTTCATACCAGCCCGCCTTCGCCCAACCCGCGATGTTCGGCGCAGCCCTTCAGGAAGCCGCCCAGCACAGCGAACATTTCCGGTTCCTCCAGCAGGAAGGCGTCATGGCCCTTGTCGCTCTCGATCTCGCAGAAGCTGACATTGGCGGCAACCGCGTTCAGCGCATGCACCACGGCGCGGCTTTCCGGCGTCGGGAACAGCCAGTCGGAGGTGAAGGAAACCAGGCAGAAGCGCGTCTTCGTGCCCTTGAAGGCATTGGCCAGCACCCCGCCATGCTCGTAGGCCAGGTCGAAATAATCCATCGCCCGGGTGAGGTAGAGGTAGGAGTTGGCGTCGAACCGGTCCACGAAGCTGGAGCCCTGATAGCGCAGATAGCTTTCCACCTGGAAATCGGCGTCGAAACCATAGGTGATCGCCTGCCGGTCCTGCAGGTTGCGGCCGAACTTGCGGTGCAGCGCCGGCTCCGACAGGTAGGTGATGTGCGCCGCCATGCGGGCGACGGCCAGGCCCCGCACCGGCCTTACCTGATGGCTGGCATAATCGCCGCCGCGCCAGTCGGGGTCGGCGATGATCGCCTGCCGGCCGACCTCGTGGAAGGCGATGTTCTGCGCCGAGTGGCGCGCCGCGCCGGCAATCGGAATGGCGCAGAATACCCGCTCGGAATGGCTCGACGCCCATTCCAACACCTGCATCGCGCCCATCGAGCCGCCGATGACGCAGAACAGCGTGTCGATGCCCAGATGGTCGATCAGCCGCGCCTGCGCGCGCACCATGTCGC
>Ga0114898_1000292_pt1 | contig 42020 bp, 34 predicted proteins | sample Malvired_Geostar_FD_83496 | JGI IMG/M metagenome (GOLD analysis project Ga0114898, IMG submission 83496) | Marine viral communities from the Global Malaspina Expedition - Malaspina viral metaG DeepMed_Geostar | ecosystem: Environmental > Aquatic > Marine > Oceanic | place: Mediterranean Sea...
CCGCGTGAGCCCGAAGGATTGGTGGACTGACATAAAAAAGGGCCGCATCCGAGATGCGGCCCTTCGCATTTCCGGATTGTCCGTCAAAGTCCCAGAACGGCCTTTGCTATGACATTGCGCTGGATTTCGTTCGAACCGCCATAAATCGAAGCGGCGCGGCCGAAATTATAGGCACTTGTCACGCTCACCGCATAAGCAGGTCCGACGGGTGTTTCATTGGTGGCTCCAGTCAAATGCTCCTTCTGGAACGGCATGGCATAGAAGGCAGCGGCTTCGACGGCAAGCTCCGACAACGCCTGCTGAACTTCGGTCCCTATAATCTTCAAGGTTGAGGAAGAGGGGCCAGCGGGACGGCCCGCCACTTCCTCCGCAACGATCCTGAGATTGGTATATTCGAGACCCGTGAGCTTCACCTCGATTTCGCAGAGTCTCGTCATGAACGCCGGTTCGTCCGCCAGCGTCGCGCCATCGCCAAGCCTTTCCTGTTTCGCGATTTTTCTGAGGTGCGCGATCTTGCGCTTGGACTCCGGAACACCTGCAATGCCAGTGCGCTCGTTGACGAGCAAGAACTTGGCGTAGGTCCAGCCTTTGTTTTCATCGCCGATGCGGTTCGTCACCGGCACTTTGACATCAGTGAAAAAAACTTCGTTCAAGTGATGCAGGCCGTCGATCGAAATGATCGGCTTCACCTCGATGCCGGGCGTCTTCATGTCGATCAGAAGGAACGAGATGCCTTCCTGCTGTTTGACAGTCTCATCCGTTCGCACGAGACAGAATATCCAATCGGCTTCATGGGCATAGGATGTCCAGATTTTCTGGCCGTTGACGATATAATGGTCGCCTTGACGCACAGCCTTGGTCTTCAGCGAAGCGAGGTCCGACCCGGATCCCGGCTCCGAATAACCCTGACACCACCAGACATCGCCGGTAAGAATGCCCTCCAGGTGCTGCTTTTTCTGCGCTTCGTTGCCGAAGGTGTAGATCACCGGTCCCACCATGGACAGGCCGAACGGAGAAAGCCGCGGTGCATTGGCCAATGCCATTTCCTCGTTGAAAAGGAACTTCTGCATCGGCGTCCATCCAGTGCCGCCATACTCCTTGGGCCAATTGACCGCTACCCAGCCTTTCTCGTGGAGATCTTTCTGCCAGCGCCTGAGCGAGCTGCGCTCACCAGCCGCGCCCACTGTGTCTCTCTCCGCGAGCTCCCTGGGCAATTTTTCCGAAATGAATCGGCGGACTTCCGCGCGGAAGGCTTCGTCCTCTTTCGTAAGCTCTATATCCATCTACTGACCTTTCGCGGTAACGATCCGGATGTTTGCATTTTCGTTATAATGAATTATCTGAGCGGGTAAAAACCTAATTGTCCACCGCGTTCAAAGATTAAGGATCACCTTGGCGATGACGTCTCGTTGAATCTCATTCGATCCACCATAGATGCTCGCGGCGCGACCGTAGCCATAATCCGCCCACACGTTCCTGGCATGGGCAGGGCCTATCTCCCATACATTGGCGTCGTCAGGCGGAACTCCTTGCTCGAACGGCTCGATATAATAGCCGACGGCTTCGACGGCGAGTTCGCCCAACGCTTGCTGAACCTCGCTACCGACGATCTTCAGCAGGGACGATTGCGGTCCGGCCGCCTTTCCTGCCGCCGCATCGGCGAGAATCCGCAGATTCATGTATTCGAGACTGGTGAGCTTGACTTCGATCCCGGCGAGTTTGCGCTGGAACGCGGGATCGTCTATCAGCGCTTCACCATCCGCGTTCCGCTCCGCTCGGGCAATTGCCCTGATATGCGCAGCCTTCTTCTTGGACTCGGAGACGCCGCCGATACTCGTTCTTTCATGGACAAGCAGGTATTTGGCGTAGGTCCAGCCTTTGTTTTCTTCGCCTATGAGATTTTGCACCGGCACCTTAACGTCGGTAAAAAACACTTCGTTAAGATGGTGCAGACCGGCGATCGAGATAATCGGACGCACTTCGATACCGGGCGTCGTCATGTCGATGAGCAGGAAGGAAATCCCTTCCTGCCGCTTGACGCTCTGTTCGGTGCGCACCAAACAGAAAATCCAGTCGGCCTCATGCGCATAGGACGTCCATATTTTCTGGCCGTTGACGACATAATGGTCGCCGTCGCGCACCGCCGTCGTTTTTAGCGAAGCGAGATCGGAGCCGGCACCCGGTTCGGAATAGCCTTGGCACCACCAGACATCGCCCGAAAGTATGCCCTGCAAGTGGCGGCTCTTCTGTTCGGCGTTGCCAAAGGTGTAGATCACCGGACCAACCATGCTCAGCCCGAAAGGCATCAAACGCGGTGCATTGGCTCTGGCCGTTTCCTCGTTGAATATAAACCGCTGCGTCGCGTTCCATCCCGTACCGCCAAACTCCTCCGGCCAGGCGGGCGCGGCCCAGCCTTTTTCGTAAAGCGTCTTGTGCCAGCGCTTGACCACACTTTTGTCGGTCATCACGCCCAGGGTCGACGAATCCGCACATTCCGGCGGAAGATTCGTTGCGATAAACTCGCGAACCTCGTTGCGAAATGCCTCATCCTCCGGTGTGAAGTCGATATTCATGCGTGCCTCCCCCATGCGTGCCTCCCCATTGCCGGGCCGGTGCAAATATCACCGCGCCGTGTGTCGCGGCAACACTCACCAACAGTAACCTGAACCCGGTTCGGAATATCCCTGGCACCAGACCACCTCGCCGCGAAGCATCGGCTTCACCCATTTCTTCTTCTGCTCTTCGGTGCCAAGTTCCAGAAGTGTCGGCACCACCATGGAGATGCCCTGGTTCTGCAATGCAGAAGACACACGAGCCCTGGAAAATTCCTCCGCGAGGATGCGCGATTCCAGAATGTCGGGCATGGCACCATAGCTGCCGTAGTCTTTCGGAATCGCCCGCGTCGCATAGCCGTTCTGAATCAACTGTCGCTGCCAGGAACAGGCTTCTGGAGACGGGCGCCCGGCAGCGGTAAGGCTCCCCGGCGCCTGGTCCTTGTGTTTTGCCAGGAACGCCCTGACCTCTTCCCGGAAAGCCTCGTATTTGTGACCGTATGCCAGATCCATTCCAGATATCCGATGCGCCGATGGCGATTGGCTCAGTCTTATTTAGTCGCAGGCTTGAAACACGGAAGCTTGAATCCGTCGCCGATGTCCTTGAAGACAAGGGCCACCGGCATGTCGAGTGTCACCGCTTCCGGGTCGCAGTCGAGCAAACGCGTTGCCATGCGGACACCTTCCTCCAATTCCACGACCGCAGCTATATAAGGTACGTCACCTGCGAAAGCCGGATGAAAGGGCTGATAGGTCACGGTCCAGGAAAAAATGCGGCCGCGCCCGCTGCTCGCCTTCCACTCATAATCCGGCGAGCTACATTTTGCGCACATGTAACGCGGCAGAAACCGCCATGTACCGCAAGAGCTGCATTGTTGAAAACGCAAGACGCCGTCCTGGCAGAGCTTCCAGAATTCCGCATCGATCGGATCGACAGTCGCGGGCTGAGGATATTTCGGTTGTTCAATTTCCATTTCTACCTCCTCAAAATCGCGAGGCTGCCATCGCCCAGATCACCCCATCCGGTCACAAGGCCGATTTCAGCGTCCGGAATTTGCCGCTTTCCCGCATCTCCGCGCAATTGGCGTGTCGCCTCAAGTACATGATTGAGACCCCACACATGTGCCTCGCTCAAAAGACCGCCATGCGTATTGAGCGGAAACTTGCCGCCGAGTTCGATCTGTCCATCCTTGACGAAATCGAGTGCGCCGCCCGGCTTGAAATAGCCCAGCGCTTCGAGTTGCAGCAACACGACGTAGGTGAAGCAGTCATAAACCTGCAGAAAGTCCATGTCCTTCGGCGTCACACCGGCCATAGAGAAAGCGCGCGGCGCGGCATAACTCAAACCGATCTTGAAGGGGTCCGGCCGTGACGGAATATCGTCGGCAGGATAAGGATGGCCCTCGGCCGCGCCGGAGATATAAACCGGCCTGTGAGGCAAGTCTTTCGCCCGCTCGGCGCTCGTCACCACGACGGCGCAGGCCCCATCCGTTTCGAGACAGCAATCGAATAGACGGAACGGGGAGGACACCATGCGCGAGCGCATGTAGTCATCCATCGTCATCGGTTGGCCGCAGGTCAGGGCGCGGTCGTTGAGTTGGGCATGCTTGCGGCAAGCCATCGCGACCCAACCCGTCGCCTCGGGGCTGACATTGTAAAGTTTCGAGTGCCGCGTCGCGAGCCACGCATACATCTGCACCGGCAACAGGACACCATAGGGCAGATAATAACCCCGGATGGTCGAGGTCAGCGTGTTCATATTCATCGGCCGGCTTGGCGGCACCCCCGCCTTGGGACGCAGCGCCGAGTAGCCGTTCCAGCCGAGTGTGACCAGCACGTTGTCGCAGACGCCGGAGGCCACGGCCATGGCGGCATTCTGCAACGCGGTCGTCGGACTCGCGCCCCCCATGTTGACCGTCGAGGCATATCGCAGCACATCGACGCCAAGGTTAGCGGCCAATTCCTCCGACGTTGTATAGATGGGCGGCGGCACCATGCCGTCAATGTCCCTGGGCTTCAGCCCCGCATCCGCGATGGCCCGCCTGGCGGCATCAAGCATCATGGCCACTGCCGTCTGGTCCGCCCCTTTTACATAATTGGTCTCGCCGATCCCGACGATCGCGGCCTTGTCGCTGAAATTCTTCACGAATCTGCCCTCATTAGCTTTGTTCCCGGCACACAGTTTTTCGATGAGCGTCCGAAAACCTTCCGTAGAAAATATTCTTTGGGCAGATCAAGTCGCCGGAATAAGACATGAATGAACGGATTCCTGTCCCTCGATTTGGCGCGCCAGCGTCTTGATCGCCAGTTCAGCTTCCTCAAGCTCGAAATCATGAGTGTGCATGAGTTCAAGGGGGTATTTGCGGCGCTCAATCATCTCAATCGCCTTCTTGTACCCCGACGACGTAACGCCGATTGCGCCTTTGATGGAAATTTCCTTCATGACGATAAGGTCGGACACGAAGTCGGATACAGGCTTAAATCCCTTGACGCCGGCAAGGACGACCGTTCCGCCCATACGGACACAATCCAGCGCATCACGGACCGGCTGAGTCGCGTAGGACGTGACTTCAACAATGACGTCCGCGCCTTTTCCGTTTGTCAGCGCCCGTACACGATCGACAACATTTTCGTTCTGCACATCGATTATGTGATCGGCGCCAAGAGCAAGAGCCATCTGGAGCTTGTTTGAATCGGCCGCAAGTCCCGTAACTATGATCTTTCCCGCGCCGGCCTCACGCGCTGCAACGACGCTCGCAAGCCCGCGCTGTCCGGGCCCAAAAATCAAAACGGTATCGCCAACCTGCGTCTGCGGAATCTCTACCGCCCAACGAAAGCCTGCGCCCAGCGGATTGAACATGACCGCCAGCTCCGCCGGAAGGTTCTTGTCCATCTTGTGAACGATCGTGTTGGGCGCGAGATACATATATTGCGAATAAGCGCCCCAGAGACCCGGCGCCTCCGTGAGCGGAATATACGAGTAAATCTGACGGCTGTCGCACAGATGATAATGCCCGCCGACACAGGTGTCGCAGCAATGGCATGACAGCATCGTCTCGATGGCAACCCGGTCGCCGACATCGACACCCCAGCGCTTGGCGGCCTTGTCGCCGATCGCTTCGATGATTCCGAGAGGTTCGTGCCCCGGGATCACCGGCATCGGAGTCCGCAAAGCCCCTTCGTATTGTTCGTAATCGCTGCCGCAAATGCCGCAGGCTTCGACACGGAGGATGGCGCTGTCATCGGCGATCTGGGGGATGGGCAAATCGCGGGCTTCAAGTTTGCGCGGAGCTGTCTGCACCATCGCCATCGATTTTTCCGGCAACATCTTTCGCCTCCCCGTTTCGTGTCGGCACCAGCGATGTACCAATAACACGTATATATTTTTTAATGCTTGTATGTGTTATACAGACTCAAAATCAAGATGCGAAGACCTAAAATGCCGGCTTCGCCGAATTGGGAGGATGAGAAATAATGGCCGACGAAACACCCAGGGTTCCATTGTTATCCGTGACGGAAGCGGAAGCCGCGGCAGGGAAAGCCGGCATATCGGAACAAATGGCGCCACTCAGCGTCTTCCGGGTTTTGCTCCGGCATCCCGATGTGGCGCGCGAGCTTGCTTCGACGCTCACAACTCTGCTTTTCCAGGGCAACAAGCTCGATGCAAGACTGCGCGAACTCATCATCATGCGCATAGGCTGGAAAACGAAATCGCTCTATGAATGGACGCAGCATTGGCGTGTCGCCCGTATGCTGGACATCCCGGAAGCTGATCTGGTCGCGACGAGGGACTGGAAAAATGCCTCCTGCCTATCTGACGCCGACCGTGCCATTCTCGCGGCCACCGACGAGACGCTCGACGACGGCATGATCTCGGATGCCACTTGGGCCGCATGTGCGGCGCACCTGAAAACTGCCGAAGAACGTATCGAACTGGTTGTCGCCATCGGTAACTGGACGCTTTTCTCGCAATTGCTCAAGAGCCTGCGAATCCCGCTTGAGGATGGCGTCGTCGCCTGGCCGCCGGATGGCGAGAAGCCCTGAGCAGAGGAGAGGTGCCATTCAAGAACAGGACCGAGACAATGAGCGAAAAAAAGGCGATTTCAAAAGATCTGGTCGGCATGACGTTTCCGGCCGTCGACGTGGAGTGGTCTGACAAGGACACGATACTCTATGCACTTGGCGTCGGCGCTCGTCCCGCCGACGGGCTTGATTTCATTTACGAAGGCCGGGGACCGAAAGTTCTGCCGACCTACGCCGTCATTCCCGGCGGACGAGGGCTCGCCGGGCTGATGAGCGGGGTCGAGATGAAGTTGGAAATGCTGCTGCATGGCGAGCAATCCGTCGAATTGCTGCGCGCGCTGCCTTCATCGGCCAAGATCAAGGTAACTGGGCGCGTTTCCGAGGTTTGGGACAAAGGCAAGGCGGCCGTCATCGGAGTTGAGAGCACAGGTTCCGACGAGAAGGGACCACTCTTCAAAACTCATGCGACATTATTTGTGCGCGGCGCCGGCGGATTCGGTGGAGAGCGCGGGCCCTCGGGTGCGGACGCGACGCCGCCGGACCGGGCCCCTGACGCCGTCGTTGAGGACGTGACGCGTCCCGAGCAAGGGGCGATCTACCGTCTCTCGGGTGACCGCAATCCGATCCACATCGATCCGGATTTCGCCAAGTTGGGCGGCTTTGAAAAACCTTTTGTGCATGGGCTTTGCACATATGGTTTCGTCGGGCGCGCGGTCCTGAGCGAGCTTTGCGGCAATGATCCCGCCCGCTTCAAATCCCTCAGCGGGCGCTTTGCCGCTCAGGTCTATTTTGGCGACACGATCATAACGAAAATGTGGAAAGCGGGCGATGGCATTGCTATCGTGCAGGCCGAAACCCAAAACGGCAATGTCGTCCTGTCTCAGGCTAAGGCGACATACAAGGTCTGACGGGCGGAAGTTGGTCAAAGAAAAAATGTCGAACCGTTTTTCTCATCTGCTTCAGCCGCTTGATCTGGGGTTTGTGACACTGAGAAATCGCGTGTTGATGGGATCGATGCACACCGGCCTCGAAGAAATGCCGGACGGCTTCGCGCGGCAGGCCAGATTCTTCGCAACACGCGCCAGGGGCGGTGTCGGAATTCTTGTCACCGGCGGCATTTCGCCGAACAGGGCAGGAAGACTCGCCGAGCACACGTCGGTAATGACTGAAGACCTTGTTGAAGGTCATCGCGCGATTACGCGTGCGGTCCACGCCGAGGGCGGAAAAATCGCTCTCCAGCTCCTGCATGCTGGCCGCTACAGCCGACACGCAGAACTGGTGGCGCCCTCCGCAGTCAGATCCCGCATCAACCCGCTTACGCCTCGCGCCTTGAGCGATGAGGAAATCCTTCAGACTATCGAGGATTTTGGCACCGCCGCGGCGCTCGCCCGCGAAGCCGGATACGACGGCGTTGAAATCATGGGTTCGGAGGGCTATTTTCTCAATCAGTTCACTGCGGCGCGTACAAATCAGCGTACAGACGATTGGGGCGGTTCAGCTGAGAACCGGCGGCGCCTGCCGGTTGAGATCGTAAAGCATGTCCGCAAACATTGCGGTTTGGACTTCATCGTCGTCTACCGGATATCCGTTCTCGATCTCGTCGAGGGGGGGAATTCCTGGCCAGACGTCGCCGCCCTTGCAAAAGATGTCGAGGGGGCCGGAGCGAACATCCTCAACACCGGCATAGGCTGGCATGAATCGCGTGTGCCGACGATCGCTCATATGGTGCCGCGCGGAGCTTTCACCTGGGCGATCAAGCGCCTCAAGGCGGAAGTCGCAATACCTGTGGTCGCTTCCAACCGGATTAATACGCCGGAACAGGCGGAGCAACTGATTGCGGACGGGCAGGCTGACATGGTTTCGCTCGCGCGTCCGCTATTGGCCGACCCCGATTTTGTCACGAAAACGGCATCGGGCGCATCGTCGAACATCAATACATGCATCGGCTGCAATCAGGCCTGCCTCGACAATGCTTTCACCGGGCGGCTGACAACCTGCATGGTCAATCCTGCGGCATGCCGGGAAGTTGAGTTCGAGATCGCACCGGCAGCCAAAGGAAAGCGCATCGCGGTCCTTGGCGGCGGCCCGGCGGGTCTTGCCTGCGCTGTGACCGCAGCCAAGCGCGGCCACAAGGTGGCGTTATTCGAAGCCGACATCGAAATCGGCGGTCAGTTCAATCTGGCGCGACGTATTCCCGGTAAGGAGGACTATGCCGAGACCATCCGCTATTTCAAGAACCGGCTCGACGAACTGGACGTCGAGGTTCGTTACGGTCGGCCGGCCTCGCTCGCCGATCTGGAAAGCGGAGGATTTGACGAAATCGTCGTCGCAACCGGCGTTCACCCGCGCCGTCTCGACATTCCGGGTGCGGATCATCCCTCGGTCATGACCTATGTGGAGGCAATCACAAATCCCGCGGACGTCGGCGCCGAGGTTGCCATTATCGGGGCCGGCGGCATTGGCTTCGACGTGGCGGCGCTCCTCTCGCACCCGCAAGGCGCGCACGATCCGTCACAGCCTGACATCGAGAGATTTTCCTCGGAGTGGGGAATTGATTTGAGTTATACGCAACCGGGCGCGTTGCTGGCCGCCAATCATAAATGGCCGTCTGCCCGCAAGGTTCATCTTCTCCAACGCAAGGCGCGTGACAGTTTCGGAGCTGGCCTGAGCAAGACGCGAGGATGGGCAAACTTTCTCGAGGTGATGTTCCGGGGCGTTACGATGACTGGCGATGTAACCTATCTGAAAATCGACGACGCCGGGCTCCACATCGAAGCGGGCGGCAAGCCGCAGACGTTGGAAGTCGACACAATTGTCGTCTGTGCCGGGCAGGAACCGGCGGACGACGCGTTGTCATTCGCACGCTCGCTAGGCAAACCCGTTCATGCTATCGGCGGGGTCAACAAGCCGCAGCAACTTGATGCGGTCAGGGCGATCGAGGACGGTACGCGCCTCGCGCTCTCTCTTTGAGGAAACAAATGAAAAACCGAGGGCGCGGCAAGAGAGACCATATGGAGTCAGAGTTGTCGCATGAACGCTAACATTCTCAAATCCGAACTACCGTCGGCGGCGACGGTAAAATCCGCGACCCGCGTTCTGGAGATTTTCGAATATTTCGACGAAGTCAGACGCCCGGTGACGATTCAAGACGTGGCGCAGGCGCTGAGTTATCCTCATTCCAGCACCGCAGCTCTTTTGAAGAGCCTCGTCAGCCTCGGTTATCTGGAGCACGATGATCGAAGCAGAACTTTCTTTCCGAGCATCAGAATATCTCTGCTGGGAAACTGGGTGGAGGCCGAGGCGTTACCGATCCGGAATGTTCAGCGCCTAATGAGACGGCTTTCGGCCGATACGGGGTGCACAATCATCCTTGCTGCGCGTCTCGGAGACCATGCGCAATATGTAAAGGTGATTCAAGGAACGTCGCCCATCCGCTTTCATGTCAAGCCAAGCACCAGGCGAATGCTTGCTTTTTCGACGATTGGCCGCGTTCTGCTCAGCGAACTTCCCTTGCCCGAAGCAAGGCGTTTGATTCGGGACGCCCTTGCCGCCATGCCGGAGCGGCGGGCATCGGCGCAGGAGATCGAAGACGAACTGCAAAAAATCAGAAAACGCGGCTTCGCGCTTTACAGCGATCTCGTGACTCCGGGGGCCACCATGTTGGCGATGCCCATTCCGATGGGTCCGTCCGGACGTCCGGTTGCCATCGGAATAGCCGCTCCCAAAGAGTATTTTCGCAATCGCAAACAACCATTCACAGAGTTATTGAGAAACGCCATCGCCGAGCACATCTCACAAAACGATCAAAGTTTTGGGGAGGCCCTCGTCGACGTGGACCAGATCGACGTCGACGATGATATAGCGCTGTAATCATCCGAGCTTTGTATTCAGGAAGCCGGCCATCTCGCCGATCGCAGCGCGGCCCTCGCTCAAGACTGGCGCAAACCAGTGCCAGACATGAATCATGTCCGGCCAGACATGCAGATCGGCAAATACGCCGGCCTCCTTCAATCTATCGGCCAATAAATGGCTATCCGAAAGCAAAACCTCAGAACTGCCAACCTGAATCATGAATGGAGGCAACCCCTTGAGGTCGGCGTATACTGGCGATGCCAGAGGCGTCCTGGGCGGGGTTGAAGTACCCAGATAGGCCGAAGTCCACACCTCAAGATCGGCATGACGCACCATCGGGTCCACATTCGCTTTCTCGTCGTAGGATGTGCCTTTATTTTCAAGATTAGCCCATGGCGAAATGCAAACGGCAGCAGCCGGAAGCCTGAGACCGGCATCGCGTGCCGCAAGAAGCGTGGCGACCGTCAGACCGCCGCCAGCCGAATCTCCCGCCACAGCTAGCGTCGCCGGATCTACACCGGTCTCGATTAGCCAGCGATAAGAAGCAACTGCATCATCAACCGCAGCCGGAAATGGATGCTCTGGCGACCGTCTGTAGTCGATAAGCAGAACCCGGCCATTCAGGGCAAGAGCTATATGCGCCGCAAGATGGCGATGCGAGTCGAGAGAACCAAGCGCATAGCCACCTCCATGCAGATAAAGCAAAACCCGCTTGCCGGCACCGGCAGCCGGCGCCAGCCATTCGCTGGGAACCCCGCCGGCGGAAACCGGCGTGACTGTCACGCCTTCAGGAAGACCGAATGCTTTTCCGGCCTCATCATACGAGGTACGAAAATCCTCAAGAGAACGAGCCTCCTCGGTCACAAGGCCCGCAAGCAGCTGACGAACGACAGCAAGTTCCTCAAGACTCATTTTTGCACCCCCTCCTCAGGCTGCTGCGCCATGTCGTAACAGATGGCCTGGCAAACGACTTTCGTCGCCCAACACGTCGACGCCATTGCGCCGGACCAATGTCCCGTTGACGAGGACGGCTGAAATACCCGAAGCATCGGAAATCAGTCGATCTTCGCCAGCAGGCAGGTCGTAGACCCTGCGCAGAGAACTTGCACCAACCGTTTCGGCGTCGAAGATCAGGACATCGGCGGGCATCCCCACGGCAAGACGACCGCGATCCTTGATGCCGAACACTTCGGCGGGCCGCGATGTCAACATCCGCACCGCCTCCTCCAGCGTCAAGACTTGCTTTTCACGAACCCATCTCCCGAGAAGATGGGTGGAAAAACATGCATCGCAGAGTTGGCTCGCATGCGCGCCTGCGTCCGAGAGGCCGAGCACCGTGCAGGAATCGCGCAGCAACGTTGCCACCTCATCTTCGTCCGCGTTCGCGACAGGCAGGCGGAACCGCGTTTGAAGGTCGCTTTGAATCGAGAGGTCCAACGCAAGATCGATCGAGTTGCATCCGAGTTCTGCGGCGACGTCGCTCACCAGCCGCTCCGCGAACTCCGGCCGATCCGGACAGTGAGCGATGACCGCTTTGTCCCATGCATTGAGTATCGGGCCACGCATCGCGTCCCGGAATTCCGCTCGGAAAGAATTGTCGGAATAAAGCCTCAGTTTTTCCGCGCGGTCGGCTTTGTTCACTGGCGCGAAGGCCGGCATGCTCTGGAACAGAAACGGCTGTTCGAATCGAAATTCAAAATTGAGCGGCCGGCAGGTGACCTGCGGAAATACTGCGTAACCAGCCGATTGAAGTTCGTTTGAGCGTGCCAACTGCTCGGCTGTTGAGCCGACATTCAGCACGCCGCCACCGCCCAGCAACGCCGTCCAACTGACATGGCGGCCTGAAACGCGGTTCAATTCCGCGAATTCGTCGAACGATAACTCCTTGCCGACGGTCGCCTGTATCACTCCTTCGCCTGCCTCGCCCAGCGCCGACGCGATCTCCCGTATCTCGCTGAATTCCGCCAGCCGGCTTGGAACCGGCCGACCCTCATAGCCTACATGCGTTGGCGATTTCGAAGTTGCATAGCCGAGCGCGCCGGCCTCCAGTCCTTCACGCATGATACCCTTCATGCGCCTGATTTCGTCCGGCCGCGCCGCCCGTTCGGTAGATTCAGGTCCGAGGGCATAAAGACGTAGCGGCGTATGCCCAAGAAGAACGGCCACGTTGATCAACGTACCCTTCTTTTCCACGACATCGAGATATTCGGGAAACGTCTCGAACCCCCAATCGTCGCCGAGGCCGGCCTCAAGCGCCTTGACGCTCATGCCCTCGACATTCTCAAGCGTCCGCAGAATAAGGCTGCGGTGCTCCTTGCGCGTCGGTGCGATGCCGAAGCCGCAATTGCCCACCACGACTGTCGTTACACCGTGCCACGGCGAGATCGACAGCTTCCTGTCCCAAAGAAGTTGCGCATCGTAATGCGTATGGATGTCAACAATGCCGGGAGCAACCACCTGTCCACCGGCATCGATAGTCGTCTTCGCATCGGCAGGGGCATGTCCCATAGCCACAACTCTGCCGTCGAGAATGCCGATGTCTCCGGCATAACCCGGAGAGCCGGTACCGTCCACGATGAATCCGCCCACGATCTTAAGGTCGTAGTCCATGAAAACGCCCTTTCTATGAATCGCAAAACATCAAGCCGATACGTCTGTACACGGAGCGTCAAACGGCGAGCTTGTAGAGCTCCGCGACGTTGTCGTGGCATATCCAGTTGCGTTCCTGCTCGCTCAGATCTTTCGTGTGTTCTTCGAGCATCGCTTGCGACCAGGGCCAGGTCGAATCCGAATGGGGGAAGTCGTTTGCCCACATCAGGCGGCGAACGTTGCACATATCCTTCATTCTGAAGGCAACCCAGTCGTCCTGGAACGTCACATAGATGTTGTCGCTGAAATATTCGCTCGGCATGCGCTTGAGCGGCGGGGCCTTCATCCAGTAGCGGTGACGCTTGTAGGCATGGTCCATGCGATACATGTAGTGCGGAACCCAGCCCGCATCGGCCTCGACGCAGACAACCTTGAGGTTGGGGAAGCGATCGAAGACGCCGCCGAATATAAAGGTGCCCATCACATCCTGGCAGCCGCGAATGATCGACAGGAAGCCGTTGATGCGCGGTCCCCGGACCTGACCCGAAAGACTGTCCGATTTGCCGGTCAGAATATGGAAGGAGAGCGGCATGTCGCACTCGACAGCGGCGGCCCAGACCTTGTCATATACAGTTGAATCATAGTCTTCGACGGCGGGGTTCCCGGGCATCATCACACCCTTGAAGCCCATCTCCTTCGCATGCCTGATTTCCTCAACGCCCTCTTCCGGCGACCGCATGGAAACCTGCGCAAGACCGTAAAGACGGTCGGGCGCCTCCGCGCAGTATTCCTGCAGCCAACGATTATAAGCGTCGAAGCAGGCTTTCTTGTAGTCGAAGTCGGGATGATTACAGATCACCATTCCGACCGTTGGATAGATGAATTCGGCAGCAACGCCGTCCTTCTCCTGGTCCGCGACGCGGAGCTTGGCGTTCCAGCCGCTCTCCCACAGATCTTCGAAAGCGACGCCCTCTGTCGTAATGTCTGCCGGGTCCTTTCCGGCAGCGGCCACCAGCCCCATTGGAACCGGAGAGCCCATGCCGTCGACGATGAAAGCGTCGCCAATCTTGTCGATCCGCTTGATGCGCGGCGCGCGGTCGCGAAATTTGGAATCAATGTAGTCAACATAGCAATGCGGAGGTTCGGTGATGTGCGAGTCCGCGGATATGGGCTTCTTGATCATGTCTCTCCCCGTCGCATTTGGCTTCAAGGCCAGAACTTCCAAATAAGCAATCTCTGATCGTAAATCTTCACTGGTCGTGCAATCCGAGTCCAGATAAAGTTACATTCATGTGATAAACAACACATATGTGTTATCGGGAGGAGACGCGAACATGACGACCGAACCGGCCCTGCTTGAAAAAAGGGGGCATATCGCCTTGATCACTCTCAACCGCCCAGAAGCGCGCAACTCCTTTAGCCCGGAGATGCTGGTCAGGCTTGCCGGTCATTGGGAAGAGGTGCGCGACGATGCGAATATCCGCGTCGCCATCGTCACGGGCGCCGGAGACAAGGCATTTTGCTCGGGCGCGGACCTCGGTCAGCTCATCCCGCTCATAAATGGCGCACGCGAACCGCAAAACGAATGGGACCGGAAGATTCTGGCTGACCCGGATATCCTGGCCAAGGGCTTGTTGCGCACATTCGATGTGACCAAGCCGGTCATCGCCGCGATCAACGGCTTTGCCGTCGCGGGGGGGATGGAGCTGGCGCAAGGAACTGACATGCGTATCGCTGCGGATACCGCAAAGCTCGGTGTGCAGGAAGTCAAATGGGCGATTTTCCCGGGCGGCGGCTCAACGGTGCGACTTCCGCGCCAGATACCTTATGCAAAGGCGATGGAACTGCTGCTCACCGGCGATCTGATCAGCGCACAGGAAGCCTGCGATCTGGGATTCCTGAATCGCGTCGTTCCCCAGAACCAGGTGCTCGACGCGGCATTCGAACTCGCGGAGAAGATCGCCGCGAATGGGCCAATCGCCGTTCAGGCAATTCGTAAATCCGCCCGCGAATGCCTGGGCCGCCCTGAGCATGAGGCGATGAGTATGGAATCGCGCTTCGCAGCGCCCGTGTTCAAGACCGAGGATGCGCGCGAAGGGCCCAGGGCATTCATGGAGAAGCGCAAGCCAAACTATAAAGGCCGCTGAGACAAGAAACCGAGATCGTTACAACAGGGAGGTGTTCCGATGCAGTTCGGCATTCAGATGGTTTTTCAGAATTTCGACAGAGCCAACTCCGGCGTAACCGACGGCCAGGTCTATGACGACGAAATCCGTCTCGGAATTTTGGCGGAAAAACTCGGCTTCGACGCATTGTGGCCCGTCGAGCATCATTTCGAGGACTATTCGTTTTGTCCTGACAATACCCAGTTCCTGAGCTACATGGCGGCGCGCACCGACCATATCAAGCTGGGCACCGGCGCCGTCATCCTTCCCTGGAATATGCCCGTTCGGATCGCGGAAAAGGTTGTCCTGCTAGATCATCTTTGCCAAGGCCGGACACTCTTCGGGATGGGACGCGGTCTGGCGCGCAAGGAATATGCCGGCATGGGCGTGAACATGGACGAAGCGCGCCGGCGCTTCGATGAAGCAAGCCCGATGATTATCAACGCTCTCGAGACCGGCTTCATCGAAGGGAGTGGCCCCTTCTATCCGCAGAAGCGGATCGAAATCCGGCCCAATCCGCGCGGCTCCTTCAAGGGGCGTATTTATCAGGTCGCCATGTCGCCGGAATCCGTTCTTCAGTGTGCGAAGGCGGGGGCGCGGATGGTGATCTTTGCGCAAAAGCCATGGGAGGATCAGGCCGAGGCTGTCAAGGAATACAAGGCTGCGTACAAGGCGCAGCATGGCAACGACGCACCGCCGATCATGATATGCGATTTCACCTATTGCGACACCGATCCTGCTCGCGCCAGGGAGCTGGGACAGAAATATGTGACCAACTATCTGCTTTCGGTACTCGATCACTATGAACTGGCCGGCGAGCATTTTAAGGACGCCAAGGGCTACGAGTCCTACGCTCAGGCTGTCGGCGCCATTCGCGCACTCGGCAAGGAGGGAATGGCCAAAACCTATCTTGATGTCACGGCCTGGGGGACGCCCCAGGAAATCATAGAGAAGTTCGAATATCGCAAATCGCTTTTAGGCGAATTCGATATCAATCCCTGCTTCCTTTTCGGCGGCATGAGCTATGAGGAGGCAGCCGAAAGCATGCGTTCGTTCGCCAAGCACGTCATACCTGTCCTGAAAAAGAACAGCAAACGCAAGGTGGCTTGACGTAATCGTTTCCCGAGGTCGCCCCCCCCGCCTCGGGGAATTGATGAACTTGCGTGGTGGTCTCGCTATGACGACATTGCGGCGGGCATAAAGGTTGGGCTGGTACTGCAATTCCCAATGCCGTGAGACAACCTCGTCCGTCGACGAACGGATTGCCTCCGCTGCATACATGCACATCTCCGGATCGTCGCGTCGAACGCGGCCGCCAGGTCTTGCTCCCTTCCCCGATAGATTTCGGCCATGCCGGAATGGATGTCGGCGCGTCGGGCTGACTTCCTTCATTCGCGCGACCGGCCTCTGGCGCTTCAGCTTGTCCATCCATGCCTTCATCGCTGGCTGATGCATGCCTCAAAGGCGGCCATAATGCCAGCAATGCCGCGCTCGATCTCTCCAGCGCCTTGTTATCAAGTTCCCCTTGCGCCGGCGCCGACGGTCTTGCTGACTGACAGTATTTAGCGTAACGCTAATTGGCTTTCCTATCGCCGTAGCGGGGCTAGGCTGATCCTTCGCGTGAGCGCCTGCCGTCACGCAGGGGAACCTGATAAACAAGAAGGATGCCCGATGAAAAAGGTCGCAGCAGTTTCGTCGAAAGCCGACTGGCGTGGGCGCGACATGCGTCAGACCGAAGATTGGATCTACCATCTTTCATCCAGCGAGATCCGCGAAATCGACGCGGCGCTGAGGCATGCCAAGAGTAAAGGGCTTTCCGGCATTCAAGTCGCCCGCCAGGATTTCCCGCTGCCGACCTTCGCCGCCACGATCGACAGGATCACGGACGAACTGGCCAATGGCCGAGGCTTCATCCTCATTCGCGGCTTTCCCGCGCAAGACTATTCCAAGGAAGACGCGGGCACGATTTTCTGGGGCCTGGGCACTCACATAGGCAGACCGTGGCCACAAAATGCTCAAGGTGACGTGCTGGGCGACGTCCGCGACACGGGGCGCAGCATCCTCGATCACACCGTTCGCGGCTATCAAACGCGCGTGGCATTGCCCTTTCACACCGATGGTTCGGATTTGGTGGGGCTGTTGTGTCTGCGTAGCGCCAAGAGCGGAGGATTGAGCAGCATCGTCAGTTCCGTCGCTTGCCACAACGAGTTGGCGCGCACACGGCCTGATTTGTTGGCGCGGCACTACGAACCCTTCTGTTACGATTGGCGCGGCGAGCAGGAGCCCGGCACCAAACCGTATTACGCGGCGCCGACATTCACGCTGCATCAGGGCCGGCTCTTCAATCGCTACATCCGCGGATATATCGATAGCGCACAGCGCATTGCCGAAGTGCCGCGTCTGACGGCGTTTGAACGCGAGGCGCTCGACGCCCTCGACGCGCTGACCGTCAACGAGGAGTTCCGGTTCGACATGGAACTGCGCGTGGGGGACATGCAGTTCATCAACAACTACGTCATCTTTCACTCACGCACCGACTATGTCGATCACGACGAAGATGACAAGAAGCGTCATTTGAAACGCCTCTGGCTAGCCACAGACAAGATCGGCGAGCGGCCGGCGGCGTTCCAGGATCGCGGCTATGACATGAATTGGTGGAGCCAAAACGCACCCAAACTGCCGGCCGGAAAATAGACGCTGCGGGCCCCGGCGAACGCCGCTTTATCATCTGTTTAGCAAAATGCTAATTACCTGAAACGCACACATATGTGCCGTATATTTTCCGCGACCGTCCCGGTATTCGCGTGCCGGTATTCGCGTGCCGGTATTCGAATGTCCGGCATCTCGCCATAAGCCGAAGCGGAGCGCAATGGAATAAACGCAGCGACCGCGATACAACGCCCCGAGACGGCGCCAATCCTGTCGGAGTTGAAAGCAATCGCCGCCGGTTTTGCTGCCGACCGCCCCGCGCGCCAGGCCCGCCGCCATCTGGAGCGCGCCGCAGCGGCCTCGAAAGCGTCGGAAGTTTCATCGGCGAAATTCGCTGGACGCGAAACGAGGTTCTGCTGAAGCAGATTATCGATGCCATGACGACGAAACGCTGTTCTTTCGCGACGCCTGGCCATTTGAGCGCTTGAGCAAGAGCCTCATGCCGGATGTCATGGAAAAGGCAAAGACCTCCCGGCGCATCCGCATATGGAGTGCGGCCTGTTCGACCCGGCGCTCATGCGGCCCTCATTGCGTTCATGCGGGCAGGGCGCGTCTCTCCAGCCCCTCACGCAGATTGCCCTGCCTTCGCGCCCGGCGAAGGGCGGCAATTCTCCATTCAAAAACGGGAAAATTCTCCTGGGTGAACAAGTGTCGTGGAACCTCTATATAGGAACCAGTCGTCATTTTTTGTCTTCGAGGATCTCCGATGCCGAACACGAACAAGCTTGCCGAGCCGCTTTCGCTCGCTCACGGTCCCGCCTGGCAGAACCGCTTCATGCTCGCGCCGCTTACCAATACGCAGAGCCATGAAGATGGCCGCCTCTCGGACGACGAGTTTCGCTGGCTCACCATGCGCGCCAAGGGAGGTTTCGGCCTCACAATGACCTGCGCTGCTCATGTGCAGGCGGGCGGGCAGGGCTTTCCCGGCCAGCTCGGCGTCTGGGACGACAGACACCTCGAAGGCCTCACGCGGCTGGCTTCCGCCATCAAGGCAGAAGGCTCGGTCTCTTCCGTCCAGCTCCACCATGCCGGTATCCGTTCGCCGAAGGACATCGTGACGGATGTGGTCGGCCCCTCCGACGACAAGGACACGGGTGCGCGCGCCATGACGCTGCACGAAGTCGAGGCATCGCGCGATGCCTTCATCGCCGCGGCGAAGCGCGCGGAAAAGGCGGGCTTCGATGGCGTCGAGGTCCACGGCGCGCATGGCTATCTCCTCGCGCAGTTCCTTTCGCCGGAGCTTAACCGTCGCAATGACCGTTATGGCGGCTCGCTGGAAAATCGCGCCCGCCTCACCTTCGAGATCGTCGAAGGCATCCGCGCCGCCTGTCGGCCCGATTTCCAGTTGGGCATTCGCCTCTCGCCGGAGCGCTTCGGTCTCAAGCTCGCCGAAGTGCGCGATGTCGCGGCGGAGCTTCTCCGTGACGCTAGGATCGACTTCCTCGACATGTCGCTCTGGGATGTGGCGAAGGAACCCGTCGAGGAGGAATTCCAGGGCCGTTCGCTCATGAGCTATTTCACCGGTCTGCCGCGTGGCGAGGTTCGCCTCGGCGCTGCGGGCAAGATCATGAGCGCGGCCGGTGCCGCCGCCGTCATCGATGCGGGCTGCGATTTTGCCGTCATCGGGCGTGCCGCGATCCTGCGTCACGATTTCCCGCGCAGGGTGCTCGCCGATCCCTCTTATGTCTCGCCCGCGCTTCCCGTCACCGCAGAGCATTTGCGCGACGAAGGTCTCGGCAGCACCTTCGTCACTTATATGCGCGGCTGGAAGGGCTTCGTCGCCGAAGAAGCCGCCTGATCCTGAAAACGCCTGCGATAAAATCCGAAAACAGGGAGACGTCACATGTCCGATACAGCCTATGTTCCGCCCAAGGTCTGGACCTGGAACCAGGACAGGAACGAAAACCGCTTCTCGAACATCAATCGTCCCATCGCCGGTCCGACCCATGACAAGGAACTGTCGGTCGGCAAACATCCTTTTCAGCTTTATTCGCTGGCCACGCCGAATGGCGTCAAGGTCACGGTGATGCTGGAAGAGCTTCTGGAGCTCGGCCACAAGGACGCGGAATACGACGCCTGGCTCATCAATATCGGCGAGGGCGACCAGTTCGGCTCGGGCTTTGTCGCGGTCAATCCCAATTCCAAGATCCCCGCCCTGATGGACCACAGCACCAATCCGCCCACCCGTATTTTCGAAAGCGGTGCGATCCTTCTCTATCTCTCGGAGAAATTCGGCGGGGCATTTCAGCCGAAGGAACTGACGAAGCGCGCCGAGTGCTGGTCCTGGCTCATGTGGCAGATGGGCTCCGCGCCTTATCTCGGCGGCGGTTTCGGCCACTTCTATGCTTATGCCCCCTTCAAGATCGAATATGCGATCGACCGTTTCGCAATGGAAGTAAAGCGCCAGCTCGACGTGCTGGATCGCCGCCTCGGTGAAAGCCGTTACATCGCGGGCGACGAATACACCATTGCCGACATCGCGATCTGGCCCTGGTATGGCGCACTTGCGAAAGGCGTTCTCTATGAGGCCGCCGAATTTCTCAGCGTTCACGAATACAAGAATGTGAACCGCTGGGCGGATGAAGTTTCCGAGCGGCCCGCCGTGAAGCGTGGCCGCATGGTCAATCGTGTCTGGGGTGAGAAGTCGAGCCAGTTGCCCGAACGCCATGATGCCTCGGACTTCGAAAAGATAGCGAAGGAAGCCGGAGCCTGAAGCTCCGGCGCATGCTTTAGCTGCCGCGCGACTACCGCCGTTGCGTCGCAATCCGCTGCAAGGCGGGACGCATCGGCAGGAACGCGCGGTAGCTGATTTTTATCGCCCATGAAAAGGGCGGTATACGGAATATGATTCCGAGAATCCGTAATTCCGGCAGCGCCGCCCAGAGTTCTGCAAAGGCCGCGCCGCCGGATACGAGCCCGCCGTCCGCCCGCCTGACGTGAAACCGCTTCATCGCCTCATCCCGTGCCGGCGCGCCGCCGGTCCCCGGATAGTCTTCAGCGCTCACATCGATCCATTCAACACGCTCGGCCCCTTCGCGCCGCCTGTAGAAATCGATCTCCTTGCGGCAGAGCGGACAGGAGCCATCATAGAAGACATGGCAGGCATTCTCCTCCTCATGCGTCACCATGGCAGAACCTCGCCCCGGTAATCGAGAAAGCTCCCGTTCCGGTCCGTATTCGAAGCGCCGATAACATCCAGGAGATCGCGCGCTGCTTCTTCCGGGGTGCGCACATCGAGGCTCTTCTTTTCGAAGGGGCTGGAAAGTGCACTCGTGACAGTGCCAGGATGAAGAGCAAGACAGATGGCGGCGGGTTTTTTGCGCGCGGTCTCGATGGCCGCCCCGCGCAGAATCTGGTTCAGCGCCGCTTTCGAGGCGCGGTAGCTGTACCAGCCGCCCAGCCGGTTGTCTCCAATGCTGCCGACCTTCGCCGAGAGCGTCGCAAAGACGGACTTTCCTTCCCTCGGCAGCAAGGGCAGGAAGTGCTTCATCAGAAGTGCCGGCCCCGTCGCATTCACCGCGAAAGCATGTGCCATATGGAGGGGCGATATTTGCCCGAGGCCTTTTTCCGGCATGAACCCGTCATCATGCAGGAAGCCGGTCGCATCGATGAAGAGCCGCATTTCGTCTTCCATGTCGCTGACATGGCGCGCGGCTGTCTCGATGCTCGCCTCGTTCAGAAGGTTGAGCGCGGGTGTTCCTTTTCGCGATAGCCGGGCCACCTCGCGGAAGTGTCCGCTTCTTTCCAGCGCATCGGCAAGCGCCGCGCCGATAGCACCGGTCGCGCCTGCAATGGCTGCAATCCCGCCTTCGGGAAAGGAAGTCAGGTCGAAATTGTCATTATCGTCCATATGCGCTCGCGGAAAAGACTGTGCCTGTCTTTCATACGCCGCACTTGCGCAAGGGGTTCACTCCCGTCTCACCACGTATCGATAAAGGGCCGCGTTATGCGCGCCTCTGCGGGTGGCTGCGATTTCAGCCCTCGCGTTATCCAGTGGCGTGTCTCGGCCGGGTCGATCACCGCGTCGATTTCGAGGAAGGAGGCCATGTTGGTCGCCTTCCCGTTTTCGTAATAGCGGTCGACCATCTTGCGGTAGAAACCGTCGCGCTCTTCAAGTAGACGGCGAGCGTCCGCACTCCGAGTTCTGCACCCGCGCGCGCGATGCGCACGGCAATCTCGCCGCAATTGGCGATCAACAGGCTTTTCATGGGTTAGGCCTTCCCTGCCTGAAATTTCTTTTGCCAATTTGAGTAGGGAGGTGTGCGAGCCCTGTCAAACCTCGGCTTTTCCCCGCGCGGCCCGCTTTGGCGATCCATGTCGAAAATCCCGGACCCCGTGTCTTTCGCGCCGTCCCGTCTGCCGGGGACAACTTCGTCATTTGTGACGTTATCGTGACGTTACGATAACGGTCGGGCGTGATTATCCCCGCCTCCTCGTTGACTTGTCCCCGGCTTCGCGCCTAGATCGCCCGTTCCGCTATGAAAAAGAGGCAGGGGATTAAAGCGATGCGGCTCGTAACATTCGAACATGACGACAGGGAAAAATTCGGCCCCCTCATTGGCGACGAAGTTGCTGATATTTCAGCACTTTCCGGGTCGCCTTCCTCTCTCCTGGCAACCCTCCAGGCGGGCGAGCAGGGCTTCGAGGCCATCCGCAGTGCCATTGAGGTCGCACCACGTATCCCTCTGTCGCAAATAGCTTTTCTTCCGCCGGTCCCGCGCCCCGGCAAGATCATCTGCCTCGGTCTCAATTATGCTGCACATGCTGCAGAAGGCGGCCGCGAGAAACCTGACTATCCGAATTTTTTCATGCGCAGCGCGACCTCGCTTGTCGGCCACGGCGCGCCCATGCGTCGGCCCCGCATCTCGCAACAGCTTGATTTTGAAGCAGAACTCGCCGCCATCATCGGCCGCCGCGTGCCCCGCCACACATCGACGTCGGATGCGCTTTCATTCGTTGCGGGATATTCCTGCTTCAATGACGGGTCTGTCCGCGATTACCAGCGACGCACGCCGCAATGGACGATCGGCAAGAATTTCGATTGCACGGGCCCCTTCGGACCCGCTTTCGTTTCCGTCGATGAACTGCCGCCGGGAGCCACCGGATTGAATATCCAGTCCCGTCTCAATGGTACAGTCATGCAGAACGCCAACACGGCGGACATGATCTTTCCCGTCGACGAAACAATCATGCTGCTCAGCCAATGCATGACGCTGGAGCCCGGCGACGTCCTCGTCATGGGGACGCCTGCAGGCGTGGGTTTCGCGCGCACGCCGCCTCTCTGGATGAAGCATGGCGATATGATCGAGATCGAAATTGAAGGCGTGGGAGTTCTTTCCAATTCCGTGATCGACGAAGCGTGAACTTACTCGGCAGCGCGCCGGGCGCTGTTTTCTGAATTATCGTTCCACTCCTGCGATGTTTCACGTGGTGCCTTGCGCTTTGCCTTGATGACGGAGGGGGCTGCGAGTAGCACCGGTATAAGGACAAGCGTGAGCAGCGTCGAGAAGCCGAGTCCGAAAATGATCGCGGTCGAAAGCTGAACCCACCAGACCGATACGGGACCACCGATTACGATATCGCGCGAGATGAAATCGAGATTGATCTGAAGCGCCATCGGCAACAGGCCGAGCATGGTCGTAATGGTCGTCAGCATGATGGGACGAAGGCGCTGGCCTGCCGTACGCAGCACTGCCTCCACGGCATCCATCGAGTCCTCCCGTAGTCGCTGGTAGGTGTCGATCAGCACGATCGAGTTGTTCACGACGATACCCGCAAGCGCGACGACGCCGGTGCCGGTCATGATCACGGAGAATGCCTGCCCCGTCACGATCATGCCGATCAGCACACCGATCGTGGAAAGAACGACTGTCGAAAGCGTGAGGGCGGAGTGATAGAAGCTGTTGAACTGTGTCAGCAGGATGATGAACATGAGGAACAGCGCACCAATAAGCGCTCCGCTGAGGAACGATGCCGACTCTGCCTGTTCTTCATTTGCACCGCGAAATTTCACTTTCACGGCCGGATCGAAATTCTGTTGAGAAATCCAGGCAGAAATCTCACCGACTTTTTCGTCAATGTTGATCTTGTCACCCGTGGCCGGATCGACCGCTGTGTTGGCCTTGATCATGATACGGCGAAAGCCGTTAATGCGCTCAATGGTGCTCACCTGCGGTTGCGCTTCTCGATGCACGAAGTTCGAGATCGGAACGAGGCCGGATGAGGTCTGCACCCGTAGCTGATCAAGCTGATCAAGCACTCGGTAGTTGTCTGGAAAACGCACCCGGATATCAACTTCATCTTGTGCATCGTCTGGCCTGTAATCGCCGATCATGATGCCGTTGGTGACGAGTTGGATGACCGCTCCGACGGAGGTCACATCTGCGCCAAACCGTCCGGCCATCTCGCGGTCGACGGTCATGACCCATTCGACACCGGGCAAGGGTCTTCCGTCCTCGACGTCAATAAGGCCCTCCACCTCACTATCGAGATACGCCCGAATGATCGAGGTGGTTTCGAGCAGCTTTTGGTGGTCGGCCGAGGTCAGCTCGATCTGGATATCCTTGCCGGTCGGCGGTCCATCTTCCTGCTTGCGCAGTTCAACCTTGATACCGGGGATCAACTTTGTCTGCTGGCGAATGTCCTCAAGAATAACGGCACCTTTCCGCCGTTCCTCATAAGGCTTCAGTTCGATCATCATCTGGGCAATGAGATCTTTTGGAACGTCACTACGGCCCGATGAACCACTGCCGAGGCCGGGGCCTGTACGGGTAAAGACGGTGGCGATTCCGTCCGTATCGAGCACAATCTGCTCCACGTCACGCGCAAGTGTCAGTGTGTCCTGCGCGGAGAGATTGCCGCGCGCGCTGACGAGTACGATGGCGCGTTCCGGTTCGGTATTCACGAAGAACTCGACGCCATTGTTGAACGCCGAGAACAGAACAATGGTGGTGACAAGTACCCCTCCCGTCACCGCGAGCACACGCCCAGGGTAGCGGATCAGCCGGTCGAGGAACCGCACATAGGAGCCGGTGAGCCCGGACAGCGAGCGGATGTCGCCGGTTTCGGCTCCGGCGAGCTGCTTCAAGACTTCGTTGTTCTCAGTTTCGGCCTTGCCAAAGATCGTGCCCATTGCAGGTACGAAGATCAGAGCTGTCAGAAGCGAAGCGGAAAGCACCACGATCAACGTAATTGGCAAATAGCTCATGAACTTGCCGCTTACGCCCGGCCACAGCAGCATGGGTAAAAAAGCTGCAAGAGTTGTCGCGGTCGATGACGCAACCGGCCAGAACATACGCTTGGAGGCGAGTGTGTAGGCTTCGCGTCTGTCGAGACCTTCCGACATTTTCCGGTCGGCATATTCCACCACAACGATGGCGCCGTCGACCAGCATACCGACGGCGAGAAGCATACCGAACATCACCATCATGTTGATGGTGTAACCGGCGGAAGCGAGGAAGAAGAAGCCGATCATGAAGGAGGTCGGAATGGCAATGCCAACCAGCATGGCGGAGCGCAGGCCGAGTGCGGCAACGACGACGATCATGACAAGAACAATCGCTGCCATGATTGAGGATTGAAGTGAACCGAGAGAGCGGAAAATCCATTCGGAAGCATCGAGCGTGAAGTTCACATGGATAGCTTCCGGCCAATTTTCTGTGAATTCCGACACGACCTGCCGGACCTGAGTGTTGTTGTTGACGATATTCGTGCCGAGGCGCTTCGTGATTTCGATGGCAATGGCCTGATGCCCGTTGAAACGGGCATAGCCGTCCGCATCCTTGAAGGTACGGCGAATGTCGGCGATATCGGAAAGCGTGACGACACCTTCCCCGGAGACTTTCACGGGGAGATTGAGAACGTCTTCGCGGTCCTCGAAGAGCCCCGGCACCTTGACCGAGAACCGGCCTTGACCGGTATCGATATTGCCAGCCGCAATCAGACGGTTATTCTGTTGAACGACGTTGATCAGTTCTCTCTGCGAAACATTGTAGGATTCGAGCTTCGCCGGGTCGATCACGACTTCCAGAAGTTCATCGCGATGACCTACAAGTTCAGCCTGGAGAACCGTCGGAACGCCTTCGATCTCGTCCTTAAGTCGACGAGCGGCATTGTAAAGTGTTCGCTCTGGCACCTCGCCGGATAATGTTACGATGAGAACGGGGAACAGGGCTGCGTTGAACTCCCGGACGATAGGTTCTTCCGTGTCACTCGGCAGTTCCGCGCGAGCAAGATCGACCTTTTCGCGCACATCCTGGAGCGCTGCGTCCTTGTCGAAGTTCACGTCGAACTCGAGCAGGATACCGGCATGACCCTGGGAAGCGATCGCCGTGATGTCTTCGAGCCCTTCAAGCGAGCGAAGTTCTGTCTCCATCGGACGAATGAGCAAACGCTCGGCGTCTTCCGGAGAGATGCCTTGATGAATGATCGAGACATAGAAGATCGGAATCGGAATATCCGGGTCGGCTTCCTTCGGGATCGAGATGAAGGAAATGATGCCAGCTGCGACCAGCAACACCATTGACGTCAGGACAGTGCGCGAATGTCCGAGAGCGGCCTCAATAAAGGAGTTCACAGCGACGCTCCAACCTGATTGCCGGTCACTGCCTCAACTTTCTGGCCTTCCTTGACGTAATCCTGCCCGACCGTGATCAACATGACTTTCTCCGGCAGGCCGGTTACCCAAAGGCCGTCCGGCGTGTCGTCCACGAGGACTACGCGCTTGAACTCGACTTGCTGCTGCGCATTAACCGCGCGTATGCCGATTACGCCATTATCATCGAGAGTGATGACGCCGCTTGGAATCCGATGCGCCATGATCTCCTCGCCGGGAACGATAATTTCGGCAGTCACGCCCGAACGCATAGACAGGTCCTCGTTGGGGACTTCGAGTTCGACCCGGAAAGTGCGGGTTGCGGGATCGGCGGTTTTTGCCACGAACCGGATGGTGCCTTCCGCCGTTTCGCCGGTGACGAGCCTTGCCTTGCCCCCTTCGCCTGTCTGAAGCGAGGCAACGCGGTCTTCCGAGACCTGGCCCACGATCAGAAGAGGATTTAGCTCGACCACGAGCCCGCAGGTATCGCCCACGCGCATGTAGTCGCCAACTTCAACGGGTCGACTGTCGAAGACGCCATCGAACGGTGCTTTGATCTTCGTTTGCTCCATTTCGACCTGCATCTGCTTCAGACGTGCCTGAGCGGCGTCAAAAGCTGCCTTGGATCCAGCAGCGATGGTGGGCGCGCGATAGCCTTTTTCCGCCAGCTGCCGAGAGGCGTCATATTCGAGCTGCCGTTGTTTCACCAGCGCCTGCGCTTCAGCAAGTTGCGCGCCGCGGGCATTGGGGGCGAGTTCACAGAGAACGTCACCTTCGGAAACGCGTTCGCCTTTCTCGACTGGAAGCTGTGCCACCGTTCCTTGCGTTTCCGCCCGAACTTCTACGGCGCGCTTGGCTTCGGTGCGTCCGCGAATAATGATGGAGCCGCGCCGCGCAGTCGCGGTGGATTCGGCCACGCGAACACGCGCTGCTTCGGTGTTTGCGGCATCCTGCTCGGCTGCGGTAAGCTCCGATTCCGTGTTCTCGCTCCTGTTGAAAATACCCGTCGCGAACCATAATGCGATCACGATGGCAATGCCGATTGCTATGAAATGCGAGCGGTGAAGACGTCCGCCCGTCCTTTTTTCAATTTGTTCTTTTATCCGGTCAAACATGCGCTTCTTCTTCGGTTGCGATCTCTTCGATCAGATGCCGATTGTTTTCGAGAAAGTCGATGGAGGCGGAATAGATCGCGTATCCATATTGCCGGGCGAAATCCATACCGGGAGTATCTTCCGCGCCCGGCTGCGAAAGCTCGATGAGCTTTTGTTTCATTGCTGCAAGCCGGTGGTCCACCATGGTGCGGACGCGATTGCGTGGAAGAAGATGCGCAAAGAGCAGGGTAAAAAGGAACTCGGAGCGAAATTTATCGTCGGCAATGGGCTGCTGTAACGCATCGCGGAGCTTCAACCGCCCTTTTCCGGTCAGGGAATAGATTTTCTTGTCCGGGCGGCGTTCTTGCGCTTCCGCCTTGCAGGTTACGAGCCCTTCCTCCGCCAGCCGCATCAGCGCCGGATAGATCGACCCATAGCTCGCATCAAGGAAATGGCTAAATGGCCCATCCTCGAACATTTTGTTTATTTCGTAGCCGGTGGCGTCGCCGAAAACGAGCGCGCCAAGGCAGAGGGTCGTGACTTGCATAGGACTGTTCCTGGCCGGCGGACTGCCGGGTATATAGGGCCGATATATCGGCGCTATATATGTTAAGCGCAGGTCAACATCCAATATCGGTGGCTGATATTCTCCTTGGAGAATCGTATTTTTGTGCAGTGCGGCACAGAAGTCACACACAGCTTTGGCCATGCAGCAAATCCGTACAAATACACTCCATAATCTTTCATAAAAGAAAATTGGGACTGGCAGGACTCGCCATCAAGAGTATTCGTGTTCTCGCGCAAATTTCCTTCAGGTGCCGTCTCAAGACGCCAGTGCACCCAGAAGCAGGCGTCTGTAGAAACGCTCTTTCAGGCTGCCGGGGTTTGAAAGACTCATTCGTTCGAGGCTTCTTCGGGTGCTGGCGCTTTCCGATCCGCCGCGAAGCATCAGTTTTGCCAGATCGCTTCTGGAGGCATTGCTCAGCCGGGCGAGGGCAGGCATCAGGGCAACTTCGGTTTCGGTAAAATCGCTGCCAAAGGGGAAGAGCGGCAAGTGCCCCGCTTCCCGCGCCTCTCTGAGCGCTGCTTCCAGATGTGCGGGCGTATTGTGGCGCTGTCTTTCCGGGATTTCGTAGTGGGCTGCGATCTTTCCGGCCTTCTTCGCCTGTTCAAGTAACTCCGCCTGGAAACGGGAATCCGCGACGGAAAGCATTTCGGCAATCACATCGCCATCTGTCTTTCCCCGCAGATCCGCGATGCCGTATTCAGTCACCACAATGTCGCGCAGATGCCGCGGGATAGTGGTGTGGCCATAGGAAAAGACGATGTTCGAGACCGTCTTGCCTTTTTTGCTGCGTGTGGCGCGCACAGTGATGATCGAGCGCGCATCCTCGAGTGCAAAGGCCTGCGCGACGAAATTGTACTGACCGCCCACGCCGCTCACCACACGTCCGTCCTCCAGCCCGTCTGATATGACGGCGCCTGTCAGTGTCGCCATCATCGCTGTGTTGACAAAGCGTGCCTTCTTGCGGGCAGCACGCTTGCGCTCTTCATCGCCATGCAGGTCGTTCACGAAAGAAACGGGCACCATCGAGATGCGGGCGCGCTCCTCCGGTGTCATCTCCCGCAGACGCCGATAGAGCGATTTGGAACCAAGAAAGAAGCCGCCATGCACGAGCACACCGTCGACCTCGCGTTTCAGAACACCCGCCTCAATGAGGTCGATAAAACACTCGACCAGCATTTCGCTGGCGCCATAGAGCCCTTCCTCGAAAGGGACACGCTCCTCGCCTCGAACATTCAGAGCAGAGGCGGTTGCCGCAAAGATTTCGTTGTTCAGATGACGCAATACCAGCGCGCGTCCAATGGCGTCCCCGATCGAACCTATGCCGATCTGGAGAGTGCCGCCATCGGGTACGAGGCTCGCAACATGAACCCCGATAGCGTAGTCAGCCAGCGATACGGGTTCGCGTGGCGGAGCAAAGAGTGGAAACTGAAGCGCTTCGTTGTCGAGAAGAAAGTCGAACTCGGCTGCCTCGACTTCCGCCTCGCCGCCCATATAGGGAAGCGCCAGATTTGTCTCGCCAGCACAGATGAAATCGGCCTTCCCATCGCGCCGGGCTTTCAACAGGTCGATTGTTATGTCGGGATTTGAGCTCAGACTGAACTGGTCGCGAGAAGCCGACGGTGCAACCAGCTGGCCCACGACATTGACATTCCTCTCGAGAATATAGCGCAGCGCATGGGTGTAGTTGGCGGAAATATAGTTCTGCTGCTGCCGCGGCGAGTTGAGCCAACGCCCGGCCTGCATGAAGAACTCATTGACCTCAATGTTCGGCGGCAGCGCGCCGGCGTGGAGCGCATTTGCGTAAATAAGGTCTGGGTAGCCCTTGAATAACCGCTCCAGAACCGGACTCAGAAAACGGCGTTCGAGGTCGCTTGAAGGGCGCGGCACTTCAAGCGTCAGCGCGGTAAAAATTTGCAGTGAAATCGAGGGGTCGTCGATGGCACGGCGGACCAGCGCATTTGCCAGATGGTTCGGCTTGCCGAGACCGAGCGGCAAAGCCATGACGATCTTCTTGCCCACCCGTGAGATAATTGCATCCGCAAGGGCAGCGGCATCGTCAAAAGTCGTGGGCGAACTGGACAAGGTCTGTTGTTACCGGATTCTGGGTCTGCTCGGCTTTGTTCTTCAGTCTATCAGCCGCCTGACCGGCTCGCACCCGCTTCTCCATAGGCGCGGCTCAGAAATTTGCCGCCTGTGATGTGTGTCCCGCCGAACTATCCCCCGAAGTGCTGTGAAGAGCCAGCTCTCCCGGCGAGAAGTCGTCCACGGCTATAATCTCAGCCACGGCCTTCCGGTAATCCGCAATTTGTTGTGCATCTGCGGCTGTGATATCGCCATTGGCGACCGCTGCCTCCGGGTCCCTGACATGCGCTTTGCGCATGGCTTCGCGCGCTTTACTGGTGAGGACCGAAAGACTGAAAGCGTGTTCGAGTTTAGCCACCGCATCGCCTTCCTGGCCCAGATGAAGGCCGTCCGTCAGCCGGTCTCGGGTGGCGGATGGTGTCATGAGAATCTCTGCGCATTCCATGGTGACCTTGTCTTTCGGGCCGCAAGTGCGCGCGCCAAAAGGCTGGATGATGACCTTGCAGAGGGCCGCAACAAGCCGGTTCGGCAGGTTTGCAAACAATTCGGCAAAGCGCCGGTCGATCGTGGCCAATCCTGTGTCTACGCAATAAGCAAGAAGCGGCAGATCTTCCTTCTGCCGGCCTTCGTCCTCCCAGCGTTTAAGGGCTGCGGAAAGGAAATAGAGTTCCGAGAGAATATCCCCCAGCCGGGCGGAAAGCATTTCCTTGCGCTTCAGGCCGCCGCCGAGTGTCAGCAGCGCAAAATCGGACAGAAGAGCAAAACCCGCAGCGCGCCGGGAAAGCTGCCGATAGTAACGGCGAGCTTTCCCCGCCTTGGGCGAAGGAGAGACAAGCCCGCCTGACCAGTTGCGAATGAAGGCGCGTCCCGCTGTTTTCAGGCCGTGTCCGACATGGGCCCAAAAGGCATCATCGAATTTGGCGAGGGCTTCTTCTCGGTCGCTTTCCTCCAGTGCCTCCATCTCTTTCAGGAGGTAAGGATGCGCGCGGATCGCGCCCTGTCCGAAAATAATGAGATTGCGTGTGAGGATATTTGCGCCCTCGACCGTGATGCCAACAGGCACGGCGCGGTAGAGATTGCCGAGATAATTGTCCGGCCCGTCGATGACCGCTTTGCCTGCATGAACGTCCATCGCGTCGTTCACGGCCTGACGCATCCGCTCGGTTGCATGAGCTTTCATGATGGCTGAAATGACGGCGAGCTTCCGCCCGCTGTCGAGGCCCGCACAAGTGAGTCGCCTCGCCGCATCGAGCTGATAAGCGGTGGCGGCGATCGCGCCCATGCGTTCCTGCACACCCTCGAACTTGCCAATGGAAATGCCGAACTGCTCGCGGATACGCGCATAGGCGCCGGTCGTCCGGGCAGAGAAAGCGGCAGCGGCCGCCGATAGAGAGGGAAGTGAAATACCACGGCCTGCGGCAAGCGCCGCCATCAGCATCTTCCAGCCTTTGCCGACTTGTGCTTCGCCGCCGATTACATGGTCGAGCGGGATAAAGACATCCTCACCCTTGGTCGGCCCGTTCTGGAACATCTGGAAAGAGGGCAGATGGCGTCGCCCCGTGATGACGCCGGGAAGATCCGTCGGCACGAGCGCGACGGTGATGCCAAGCTCATCCTTATTGCCGAGCAGGTGCTCCGGGTCTCGCAATTTGAACGCGAGGCCGAGAACCGTTGCCACCGGTGAGAGCGTGATATAGCGCTTGTGCCAGTTGAGGCGAATGCCGAGAACGTCTTCGCCTTTCCATGTGCCCCGGCAGATAACGCCGCTATCGACCATGGAGGCGGCATCGGACCCCGCTTCCGGACTTGTAAGGCCGAAGCAGGGGATTTCTTCGCCGCGCGCAAGCCGGGGTAGCCAGTATTCGCGTTGCTCGTCCGTACCGAATTGCATCAAAAGTTCGCCGGGCCCGAGCGAATTCGGTACCATGACGGTCACAGCTGCCGTCGCCGAGCGGCTTGATATCTTGCGAATAACTTCGGAGTGCGCGAAGGCCGAGAATTCGAGCCCGCCATATTTTTCCGGTATGATCATGCCGAAGAAGCGGTTCTGACGAATGAAATCCCAGACTTCAGGAGAAAGATCTCCGTCTTCCCAAGTGATCTTCCAGTCGTCGAGCATGTTGCAAAGCTTTTCGACCGGACCCTCCATGAAGGCACGCTCTTCGGGAGTGAGCTCGGGTTTCGGCGTATCGAGCAGCACTTGCCAATCGGGGTCGCCAGTGAAGAGGTCGGCCTCCCACCAGACATCGCCCGCTTCAAGGGCTTCCTGCTCCGTTGCCGACATTGTCGGGAGCGCGCGCTGAGCCCATCCGAAGATCGGTTTCGTCAGCCGGTTTTTGCGAATTTCCTGCCAATCCATGCCCATTCATCTTGGCCGTGGAGAACGCAAGTCAAGGCGTGCCCGGTCGATTTCCGCCTATTCCGCGCCTTCGGGCCGGGGGCGTATCGGGTCGCCTGCTCCCGACGCCATCTCCTGTTCCAGGCGGCGTTTCGTATCGCCGGGTGAACCTGTGCCCCGGGCCAGCAATTGATAGGTGACCGGCACCACGAAAAGGGTGAAGGCCGTGGTAGCGATGATACCGGAGAAGATAACGACGCCAATGGCGGCCCTTGTTTCCGCGCCGGCGCCAAAGGAGAGGATAAGCGGCACGGCTCCTGCAGCCGTCGTAATGGCCGTCATCAGGATCGGACGGAGACGAATACCGGCAGCTTCGATCAAAGCGTCGTGAAACCCGCGACCCTCGTCGCGCAGCTGGTTCGCGAACTCCACAATGAGAATGCCATTCTTTGCCGCGAGACCGATCAGCATGATGAGACCGATCTGCGTGTAGAGATTGATCGTTCCGCCCGTGAGCCAGATGCCGAGAAGCCCGCCGGCGATGGCGAGCGGCACCGTTGTGATGATGATGATCGGGTGAATAAAGCTCTCGAACTGTGCGGCAAGCACGAGGAAAACCACGACGAGGCCCAGAACGAAGATGAAGGCGAGCGCGCTGCCGGATTTGACCAGGTCGAGCGATTGACCGCGATAGTCGATCGTGACCCCGGCAGGCAGCTTCTCCCGTGCAAGTCCTTCGAGGTAGTCGAGTGCTTCACCAAGCGTATAACCATCCGCAAGGGCCGCCTCGATGGTGATGGCGCGTACGCGATTATAACGGTTGAGGCTGGATGGGCCTGCCATTTCGCTCACTGTTACGAGATTCGCGAGCGGAATGAGCTCACCCGACCGCTCGGAGCGTACGAAAAGATTGCTCATGTCGCTCGGCGTACGTTGGGCTGCGCGCTCGCCTTCGAGGATAACGTCGTACTCCTCGCCATCCTCGATGAAGGTCGTTACCCGGCGAGAGCCGAAAACGGTTTCGAGCGTCCGGCCGATATTGTTTACGGTCACGCCGAGGTCGCCAGCATTGTTCCGGTCGATCTCGACGCGAAGCTGCGGCTTGGTTTCCTTGTAGTCGTGGTCGACGCCGGTAAGTCCGGGATTGTTTTCAGCGATGGCGGCGAGAAGAATATCGCGCCATTCGCGGAGCTCTTCATAGGTTCCACCGCCAATGACGAATTGCACCGGCTTTGATGTGCCGCCGCCAAAACCCCGGCGCATCACAGGCGAGATGGTAACGCCGGGCAGATCGGCCGTGCGAGCCTTCACATCGTCCATGATCTCCCAGGCCGAGCGGCGCTCGCTCCAGTCGTTCAACACGGCAATGGCAATGCCGGAATTGAAGGTGGCACCGCCGCCGAACGAGCGCGGCGCGCGGACGAGTAGCCGGCTGATCTCCCCATTTTCGACCAGCGGCATCATTCGGTCTTCGATCTCGTCCATATAGGCTTCGATATATGAGTAGGACGACCCTTCCGGCGCGTTCACCATCACGAAGAAAGCGCCCCGGTCCTCCCGTGGCGCATATTCCGAGGGAAGTATCGTGAAGAGCCCATAGGCCAGAACGGCAACGATGCCGAGTATGCTGAACATAAATACAGGTCGGTGGAGTGCTTTTCCGAGCGACGAGGCATACCAATTCTGTGTGTTCTCGAACGCTCGATCCACGGCGATATTGAACCGCGTGTGGTTGGAGGTCGGCTTCAGAATCTTCGAGGAGAGCATGGGGGAAAGGCTCAGCGCGACGAGGCTGGAAAAGGCGACGGCCGCCGACATGGTGATCGCAAACTCCGAAAACAGCCGCCCAACCGATCCTTCGATGAAAGCCAGCGGCAGGAAGACCGAAATCACCACAATCGTTGTTGCGATGACAGCGAAGCCGACCTGCCGTGCGCCGTTGAATGCGGCGACGAGTGGCGTCTCCCCGGCCTCCATGCGGCGATAGATGTTCTCAAGCACCACGATCGTGTCATCGACAACGAGCCCGATGGCCAGAACGAGCGCCAGCAAGGTCAGCAGATTGACGGAAAAGCCGAGTATATAGAGGACGAGGAACGTCGCTATGACCGACACAGGGACAGTGACCGCAGGCACAAGTGTTGCCCGGGCACTGCCGAGAAAGACAAAGATTGTCAGGACGACGAGAAAGATCGCGATGCCGAGCGTCTTGTAAACTTCGCTGATTGCCGACTCGATGAACACACTGGTGTCGTAGCTCTGCTTCAGCGCCATTCCTTCAGGCAGTGAGGACGCCAGGCGCGCCGCCTGGGCCTTGACGCCGTCCGTCACGGTGATCGTGTTCGCCGTCGACTGCTTGATGATGCCGACACCGATCATCTTCACTTTGTTGCCGCGAAAGAACGTCCTGTCCTCGGCGGCCATGCGTTCGACACGCGCGACATCGCCAAGCCTCACCAGATAGCCGTCTATACCCTGGGCGAGGACAAGTTCGCGGAAATCCTTTGGCGTCTTGAAGCTCCGCTCGACGCGTGCCGTAAATTGCCGCTGGGCGGATTCGATATTGCCCGCGGGAAGTTCGACATTCTCGGCTATCAGCGCCTGCTCGACATCGCCGACCGTCAGCTGTCGGGCTGCAAGTGCATTCCGGTCCAGCCATATCCGCATGGCATAGCTTCGCTCACCGCTGAGCCTTACCCGCGCCACCCCGTCAAGCGTGGAAAAACGGTCGACAAGATGGCGTTCCGCATAATCCGTCATATCCAGAACGCTCATGCGGTCGCTCACGAGGTTGAGCCACATGATGACGTCGTCGCTTGAGTCTTCCTTGCGGATGTCCGGCGGATCGGCCTCGGCGGGAAGGTCGTCCACGATTCCCGATACGCGGTCGCGTATGTCGTTCGCGGCCGCATCGACGTCTCGTCCCGGGTTGAACTCGATGGTGATGCGCGAGCGGCCATCTTCGCTGGACGACTCGATGTAGGAGATGCCCTCGATTCCCGCGATACGTTCTTCGATGGGTTCGGTGATGCGTGTCTCGATGACGGCCGCCGCCGCACCGCGATAGTCGGTGGTGATCGAGACGATGGGCGGGTCAATATCGGGATATTCACGAAGCGGCAGGCGGTCAAAGGCGACAAGGCCGAACGCGACGAGCAACAGGCTGATGACGGCGGCAAAAACCGGCCTTGTAACGGAGATATCCGAAAGCTTCATGCCTGCCTCGTTAGCGCACGGTCGTGGTTTCGTCGCTCAGCCCGCCCAGCGTTTTGATGACCCCTTGCTCTTCGACGATGTGCACAGGCTGCCCGTCGCGAAGCTGCATGGTGCCATGTGTGACAACGCGTTCGCCTTCACTGAGGCCGCTCAGTATCTCGACCTCACCCAGACGTCGAGCACCAGTGTGAACTTCGCGGCGGTGCGCAATGGGGTTTTTCACGCCCTCGGTGACCCCGTCCTCAATGACAAAGACGAAATTCTGTGTGCCGACCGGAATGAGGGCTTCTTCAGGGATGACCAGCGCCTGTCGCGGGTTTCGCAGAAGCTGAACCGTCATCAGAAGGCCCGGCTTTAATGCATGGTCGGGATTGTCGATCAGCGCGCGGGCGGTAAAGGAGCGCGTCACCGGATCGACCTTGCTTGAGACACTCCGGATTTCACCCTTGAACTGAATGCCGGGTAGCGCCGTCGTGGCGGCGACGATTTCGAGGCCGGGCCGGATCGTCGCGAGGTAGGCCGCGGGAACGGTGAAGTCGAGCTTGATGGGGTCGAGGTCGTCGAGCGTTGTGATGACGCTTCCGGGCGTCACGAGGGTGCCGACGCTGATATTGCGAAGGCCCACAATGCCATCGAAGGGCGCCCGGATTTCACGGTCGGCAAGGCGCGCGGCGGCAGCATCGCGGTTGGCTTCCGCTTCGCGTAGCGCGGCAAGGCGCTCTTCGAGTTGAGCTGTTGTCGTATATTGGCGGCTTTCAAGCTCGCGCGCCCGCTGATAGGCCGTCCTGCGTTCACTGAGAATCGCTTCCGCGGCTGCGAGAGCGGCGCGCTGCTCCGCGCGCTGGAGGGCGACGAGGAGATAATCTTTCTCGACTTCCTGCCCGTCCTCGAAGTGGATCTCGACAATCTTGTCCGACACATTCGCCGTGATCGTTACGCTCTCATTGGCAAAGGTCGTGCCGAGTGCTTCCACCCTGTCGACAAAGCCATCGCTTTTCACCGAGGTGACAATGACATTCTGTGGTTCTTCCTCTGCTTGCGCGGGCACGGCAAGCAGCATGACGGTAAGGGCGAGAGGTATCAGAGGGCGCATGGGCTCTCCGGCAATACGCGATTCAAACAGGGCACAATGACACGGTGTGTCGACACGAGGGGGACAATATCCTCAACTTGTTCCCGAGTCCGCCGCTTTCAGTCCTGAACCATGCGAGCAGACGCCGGAAAGCTTCACTTTTCCGTGTAGGGCGGCACGATGGCAGGCCGCGTCCCGCTTCTCGAGATCGACAGGCTGAGCAGGATCGCAGGGATGAGGCCGAGCAGCACGATCATCAGCGCCGCAGTGCTGGCTTCACCCAGTTTTTCGTCGGAGGCGAGGCGATAGGTACGTGTCGCCAGCGTCTCGAAGTTGAAGGGACGGAGGAGAAGCGTGGCGGGCAGCTCCTTCATCACGTCGATAAAGACGATGAGGGCTGCGCTTGCGAGGGCGCCGCGCAGGAGGGGCACGTGGACGGCGGAAAGAACGCGGCGCGGGGCGGCGCCAAGGCTTCGTGCGGCAGCATCAAGTGTCGGATGGATTTTTCCGAGCCCGCTATGCGTGGCGTTATAGGCCGCAGTCAAAAAGCGCGCCACATAGGCGAAGACCAGCCCTGCGACCGATCCGGTGAGGATAAGTCCGGGTGAAAAACCGAGCCCTTCAACGGCATCCGCAAAGGCATGATCGATCTCTGTCGAGAGCGTAAGAATGCCTATGGCGATCATCGCGCCGGGCAGCGCATAGCCGAGTGTCGCAAGACGGATCGACACACGATTGAAGCGCGTCGGATGCAATCTCTCGCCATAGGCAAGCAAAAGAGCCAATGCGGTCGCAAGGACGGCGGCAAGGGCGGCCACGAGCAGGCTGTTCCAGGCGAAGTCGAGGAAGCTGCGGCCGAGCATCGGATCGCCTTCGATGATGGCGTAGCGCAGGAGAACCGCCACGGGGACGATGAAGCCGAGAATGACGGGCAGCGCGCAGGCAATAGCGATGGCGGTACCCGCCAGCCGCCCGAGTTTGCGGGGCGCGGGGGCCATGTCGCGCGATAGCGGATTGGCCACACGGCCCCGCCGGCCCGCGATCTCGATGAAGACAAGTGCGATGGCAAAGATGAACAGCCAGGCAGCGATCTGGGCGGCGGAAAGGGCATCGCCCAGATTGAACCATGTGCGAAAGATCCCGGCTGTGAGCGTGGGCACGGCGAAATAGTCGACGACACCGAAGTCCGAGATCGTTTCCATCAAAACGAGAGCAAGACCGCCCGCAATTGCCGGGCGCGCGCAGGGCAGGGCGATGCGCAGAAAGGCCCGCCACGGCTTTGCGCCGAGAATGCGCGCCGCATCGAAAAGGGCAGCGGACTGCCGCTCGAAGGCGGTTCGCGCAAGAAGATAGACATAAGGGTAGAGAACGAGGCTCAGCATCACTGCCGCACCGGGTAGCGAGCGCACCGGCGGAAAATAATAATCCCCGACATGCCAGCCGGTGATACCTCTGAGTGCGCTTTGCACAGGCCCGGCGAAGGAAAGAAGGTCCGTGTAGACATAGGCGACGATATAGGCGGGTGTCGCAAGCGGCAGGACGAGCGCCCAATTGAAGAAGCGACGGCCGGGAAACTGCGTGGAAACGGTGAGCCATGCGGTACCAACACCGACGAAGGCGGTCATCGCGGCGACGAGCGCCATGAGCTGCAACGTGTTGAAGATATAGCCTGGAAGAACGGTCGAGCGCAGATGGGCCCAGTTCTCGCTTGCCGGTGCCGTGAGGCTCCAGAGCACCGTGAGAGAGGGGGCGAGCACGATCAGTGCGATACCAAGCGCGGTGAGCGTCCAGCCCGAACCGAGCCGTAGCTTCACCCGTTCCCTGAAACCCGCGCCCCCGGGGTGGCGATCTTTTTCCGTGACTGACATGGGTTTGTTGTGACAAATACCGCGACGGGCGGCAAAGTAATTTTGCTACGCATTCGCACGATATGCGGCAGATAAGTCCCGTCGCGAGAGGTGTTTTGATGTCCTTGGCCTTCCGGAATGTCGGCCACAGCTATGGCGGCCATCGGGTGCTGTCCGGCGTATCGCTGGAAGCGCGACCGGGCGAAATCCTTTGTCTGCTGGGGCCGTCGGGAAGCGGCAAGACGACTTTGCTCAGGCTCGCAGCAGGGCTGGAAGCCCTGCAGGAGGGAAGCATTGACCTTGGCGATGTGCGGCTTGCCGCACCGGGCCGCGACGTGCCGCCCGAAAAGCGTTCCTTTGGCATGGTGTTTCAGGACCATGCGTTGTTCCCGCATCTGAACGTCGCGGAAAACATAGCCTTTGGCCTCGCCGGAAGGCCGAAAGGCGAAATTCAGGACATTGTCGCGAGCCGGTTGAAGGCCGTCGGACTTGCAGGCTTCGAGAGCCGTTATCCCCATACATTGTCAGGCGGACAGCAGCAGCGGGTCGCCTTGGCGCGCGCCCTCGCGCCCTCACCTGCGGCCATGTTGCTTGATGAACCGTTTGCGAGCGTCGACGTCACGCGCCGCCGCGAGCTGAGAGAGGAAGCCCGCCGGGCGCTCAAAGCCGCCGGTGTCGTGACGCTGGTGGTGACGCACGATCCCGACGAGGCGATGGAAATCGCCGACCGGATTGCCGTCATGGAAGGCGGGCGAATTGCCCAGTGCGCAGCGCCCGACGAACTCTATGCAAATCCTGCAAGTGCTTTGGTGGCCTCGCTTTTCGGTGAGGCGCAGCGTTTTCCCGCCGTGATCGATGACGGTGCGGCGGTGATGGCCTATGGCTCCTTGCCGGCTGAAAATTTCAGCCAGGGCATGGCGGCCGAGGTGATCGTGCGGCCCGAAGCCGTGACCCTGGAACTTGCTGATGGCGCCAACGACGCCTTCCGTATTGGCGATATCCGGTTTCTCGGGCGGGACTGGCTGGTCCTCCTGTCGAGCGAGAGTTTCCCAAACCTCGAACCGCTTCGCGCCCGCGTCGATGAGCTTGATGGCTTTGCCATTGGCGAGGCCGTTTCCGTGCGTTTCGATCCGTGCGGAACCTTCGTTTTCGCGGCCTGACGCGACCTTTCGTCCTCTCGGCTTGCTTGCGCCGGGCCTGTTCCTCGGGGTAAGCTCCCATCTGCAATTGCATGTCGTTATCAAAATTACGGACAGCCCATGTTTCGTCTGCTCACCGCCGTTCTCATCCTTGCCTCTGGTCTTGCTGTCGCCGTCGGCGCGAAGGCCGAGACGCAGGAGGTCAATATCTACTCCGCCCGTCACTACGACACGGACCTTGAACTCTATGACCGCTTTACCGAGCAAACGGGCATAAGCGTAAATCTGATCGAGGGCGGCAGCGACGAGCTGATCGCGCGGCTCGAACGCGAAGGAAAGCAGAGCCCTGCGGATATTCTGGTGACGGTCGATGCGGGCCGGCTGTGGCGCGCGGAGGAAAAGGGGCTCTTCTCGCCGGTGCGCTCCGAGGTGCTGGAATCGCGGATTCCCGCGCATTTGCGCCACCCTGAGGGGCTCTGGTTTGGCCTCTCGAAGCGCGCGCGGATCATCATCTACAACAAGGAGATGGGCCGCCCGGAGAAGCTCGAAACCTATGACGACCTTGCCGACCCCGTGCATAAGGGTGAGGTCTGCATGCGCTCCTCGTCGAATATCTACAACATTTCGCTGCTGGCCTCGCTGATCGAGCATGAAGGCCAGGAAACCGCAGAAAACTGGGCGAAAGGTGTGATGGCGAACCTCGCGCAGCATCCCCAGGGCAACGACACGTCGAACATCAAGGCGGTGGCGGCGGGCGAATGCCGGATTTCCGTGGTGAACACCTATTATATCGGCCGCATGCTCGGCTCGGACGAAGCCGCCGATGTGGCGGTCGCGGAAAAGGTGGGCCTCATCTTTCCGAACCAGAATGACCGCGGCACGCATGTAAACATCTCCGGCGCGGGCGTGATGAAATACGCACCCAATCGCGAAAACGCCATTAAATTCATAGAGTTCCTGACCGGGGACTGGGCGCAGAACGCCTTCACCCAGCTGAACCACGAATATACGGCGGTGCCGGGCGCGATGAAGACATCCCCGGTGAAGGGCGCAGGCCCCTTCAAGGAAGATGCGATCAATGCGAGTGCGCTGGGCGAAAACCAGGCCGAAGCGGTGCGCATTTTCGACCGCGCAGGCTGGCAGTAAGCGGGGATAAACAGGCCCCAAAACGGTCCGACTGTCACACAAACGTCATCGGAACGTCACAATACGAAAAAGAGCCGGGTACGGATGATTTCCTGCCCGGCTTTCTTATGCCCGCTTCGGGGATTACCTGACCCCGGAAGCGATGTGAAGCGGGGATAACTAGACCAGCACCGCGCGCGACCCGTTCTCGCGGGTGAGGATTTCCACCTCGACCTCGAAACAGGCCCCGAGCCCCTCGCTCGTCATGACCTCGCCGACCGGACCGGCGGCGAGCAGACGGCCGCCGCGCAGCAGGACCACATCGTCCGCATAAGCGATGGCGAGATTGAGATCATGGATCGCGGCGAGGACGCCGACACCTTCTTCGGCAAGGCGGCGCGCAATGTCGAGCACCATGCGCTGATGACGAAGATCGAGGGCGGAAGTGGGCTCGTCGAGAAGGAGGTAGCGTGGCGGACCGGATTTCCCCGCCGGACGCCAGACCTGGGCAATGGCGCGCGCGAACTGCACACGCTGCTTTTCGCCGCCAGACAGCGTCTGGTAGGAGCGGTGACGGAAGGTGTCGATCCCCGCAAGGCGGCAGGCGGCGGCGATGGCGTCATCATCTTCATGCTGTTCGGGCGTACCCGAAAAGGGGAGGCGGCCAAGCTCGACGACCTCTTCGCAGGTGAAGGCGAAGTCGAGCCCGGAATCCTGAAGCAGCACGGCACGGCGCCGCGCCAGGGCCTCTCCCCCATGCGCGTCAAGCGGTGCGCCTTCGAGCATGACATCGCCACCGTCGGGACGGCGCTCTCCCGCAAGCACGGAGATGAGCGTCGACTTGCCCGCGCCATTGGGACCGATCAGCGCGGTGACGCGGCCCGGTACGATGGCCGCATCGACGCCGTCGAGAAGATGCTTGCGGCCGACAAGGACCGATATGTTGCGCGCCTCGATCACAGTGACCTCTTGCGGTGCGTGAGAAGCCAGAGGAAGAAGGGGCTGCCGATGGCCGCCGTGACGAGGCCGATGGGAAGCTCGGCGGGCGCGACGACG
>Ga0114898_1000293_pt1 | contig 41955 bp, 41 predicted proteins | sample Malvired_Geostar_FD_83496 | JGI IMG/M metagenome (GOLD analysis project Ga0114898, IMG submission 83496) | Marine viral communities from the Global Malaspina Expedition - Malaspina viral metaG DeepMed_Geostar | ecosystem: Environmental > Aquatic > Marine > Oceanic | place: Mediterranean Sea...
CGATGGTCCGCGCTCGGGCCTGGTTCAGCTTCCACTCCCGGTACGCTTGATGCACCGCCGGGTTCTCCCGCCATAGCTGCACCTCGGCGGCCTTGCGGTACTGCTCCACGATCCGCTGGACGGCGATCAACCGCCCCCCGGAGAAGTCCGCATCCCCATCGCTAAGGCGATAATAAGCGGCAGACTGAATGACCGCCTCCAGGGTCTCCTTCAGGGTCCGCCCGCCAACACGGAGGGTCCCCGTCAGCTCCAGCCAGCGGTCAAAGGCGGATTGCCGATGACTGGTGCCGGGCAGGCCGGAGAAAGCCGGCATGGCGATTTCCCGAAGGTCCACGCCATAGCGTTCCGGCCTGGGCTGCCGGAAGCCGCCCTCATGGACGATTGCCAGCCGGGCAAGCTCCGTCTTCACCGCCTCGTTCCTGAACTCGGAATAGGCGAAGGGCGAGAGCCAGTCCGGGCCGAAGCCCGCCGGGACGTTCACGGGTTCCCCCAGGAAGTTCCGCCTCGGGTCCAGCTCCTGGCTGTAGCCGGGGAGCCGGCTGCGGATGGCCTGAAGCATGCCATTCACCTCCCGAAGGTATGCTGAGCACCTGAACATTATGCCGCCATTGCCTAGAGTTTTTCTGCTTGTAATTGAATCTGAGGGTTTCCCCGAGGGGTAATTTTGTGATTCAAACTATCCACTGGTTAGGAGGCCAGCATGGATGAGGCCATATTCTGCGGATTTGCGGGCACTTTTCTGCCGTTATCTGGATGAGGGCATGTCCGCGCGAGCGGCGGGGCAAGTGGTTGGGGTGAGCGCGAGCACGGCGGTCAAATGGGCACAGCGACGGCGCGCGACGGGATCAGTTGCAGCGAACAAGATCGGAGGCGGCAAGCCCGTTCTGTTGGAGGCCGAACGCGACTGGCTGATGGCGCGGATCGAACAGAAGAAGGACCTGACGCTGCACGAGTTGCTGGCCGAGCTTCGCAACGAGCGGGGCGTTGTGGTTTGCTGCGACACGCTGTGGCGGTTCCTGCGGCGCTGCGGCAAGACATTTAAAAAAAGACGCTTTTCGCCAAGGAGCAGGATCGCCCCGACGTCGTCCGGCGCCGCAATCGCTGGAGCTGGGTCCAGCGCTGGGTAGACCCCAGACGCATGGTCTTCATCGACGAAACCTGGGCCAAGACCAACATGACCCGCACCCATGGCTGGTGCACAAAGGGCGAGGCGCTGATCGACAAGGTGCCGCATGGGCACTGGAAAACGCTGACCTTCATTGCCGGGCTGCGGCACGATGGTATCGTTGCCCCCTGCGTCCTCGACGGCCCGATCAACGGCGAGAGCTTTACCGCATGGGTCGAGCAGTTCCTGATCCCGGTGCTGGAACCAGGCAGCATCGTCGTCGTCGAACAACCTCGGCAGCCACAAGGGACAGGCGGTGCGCAAGATGCTCAAGGCGGCGGGCATCAGGCTGTTCTTCCTGCCGCCTTACTCGCCCGATCTGAACCCCATCGAAGAGATGTTCTCCAAGCTCAAACGCCTCCTGCGCAAGGCAAATGAGCGCACAGTCGAGGCCACATGGAGGCGCATCGGCAAACTGCTCGATCACTTCTCGCCCGCTGAATGCAAAAACTACATTCGTGGGGCCAGTTATGCATCAATATGAATCAGAAAGACTCTAGCGTAGGATTCCGCCCCCTTCCGCAAAGTGGCCCGCCATCGGTCCAGTCAGATTGATCTTGGCGCTCCCGTGAAGAATCTGGCCCATAGCATCTCCCTCTCCAACGGAGATAATGATACGCCATCACATTGTGGGACTAAACACCTAAGGCCTCCTGCTCAGCGCCACCATCTCCCGCTCAAGCGGATCAACCCTTCGGCTTCCTGACGCTGAGCTGTTTTTACTCGGAAATCCTGCTCTGGTTGCCCTCGCAGGTAAAATAGCCAGGCTGTCAGTCAGATTGCGCAGAAGGTTTTCTTCGTGATGGTTTCAGCTATTTACACCGGTTGCTGTCCGGCGCTTGCACGTGGTACAGGCCGTGCCGCACGAACTTCATATAGGCCTCGATCACCCAGTCCGGCATTGCGCCGGGGCGATCCCCGCTAAAGCCGTAGCGCATGGACAGATAGCCGCGCGCCGCCAGCAGCATGAAGGCGACCACCTCCAGCTCGCGCTTTTCGTAGCCCGGCATCTCGCCGCGTTCCCAGCTGCGCGAAAGCGCGCGGGCATAGCCACCGGCGATCGCGTCGATATGCTGGCGGTGCGCCTTCGGCGCCAGCGTCTCAGCCTCATACAGGATGCGGTAGAATTCCGGATAGTCGCGCAGGAAGTCGAAATAGGCGCGGATGCGCCGCTCCTCGCGTTCCGGACCGGTCGCCTCGCCCATCCGGCTGCGAATATAGGCGAGCATCTTATCGCCGAGCGCCGGCAGCAACTGGTCGAACAGATCCTGCCGCGAGTCGAAATAATTGTAGAAGGTACCTTGCGCCACCTTGGCCCGCGCCGTGATGCGGGAAATCGACGCCTCGGCATACCCATGCTCGCCGACCATTTCGGCCGCCGCCTGGAACAGCGCCTGGCGTGTTTCCTCGCTGCGTTCGGCGCGCGAACGGCGCCGCGGCTTGTCCGTTTGCTGTTCCTTTTCCTTGGTCGCGCTCACGCATACCCCTCGTTGAAAGCCGCTGCACCGCCATTTACGCGATGGCGTGCGACCATATATTCCACGCGCCGAAGATCAAGCGTTTGCGCATACATCAGGCCGCCTTGCGCAGGCCGGGCAGCGCGGCAAAGCAGCGCAGCACCTCGCCGATATCGCCATCCGGCAGCCCCCAGACAAAAGCCTCCAGCCGATCATACACGGCGGACGGGATATCCGTCTCCGCCCCGACCCGGCGGATCAGCGCCGAATCAGTCGCCCGGTCATAGGCGAAATCATCGGTGGTCTTGCTCTCATAGCGCTCGATGACTGCGCCATCTTCCAGAGCCACCGCGATGCGACAGCACAGGGTCGGAACGGCCTCGTCGCTGACCAGCGTGACACGCCCGACCAGCGCGTTCACGGTGGCATCGTCATAGGTCGTCATCATCCGCATGGTCGGCGTGCCGCGCTCCAGCGTGGCGGCGATGCAGAACGGAATGCTCATCAGTGTGCCGGAGATGGAATTGAACGGCCCCGCCGAATCCATGCCGGCATAGCCGGTCTCGTAGGGATTCATCGTCACCGTGACCGATTTGATTGTCCGGCCGGCGATCTCCTGCTTCATTTCCAGCGCCGCCGTGACCGGCGTCTGGTTGAAGGCGCAGACCGGGAAAGGCTTGAAGGTGACGCGCAGGATCGCCCAATCCTTACTCAGCCGTGCCGCCAGCGCATCGACATCGCAGTCGGTGCGCGCGAAGGCGCGCACGAAGCCGGCCTTTCCCTCAATGGCATGCGGTGCGGAGATGGAGCCGGCACGCGCCAGTTCGGCGGCAACGAACCCGTTGCACCCAGCCATGCCGACCTGATAGCGCCATTCATCCGTGCCATCGGCGAAGCTCTGCAGAATGCCGCCGGCGAAGCTGGCCGCATTGGCGATGGCCGCCTGGGTCTGCGCCGCGTCGAGGCCCATCAGCTTGGCTGACGCCGCCGCCGCCGCCAGCGTGCCATAGATCGGCGAGGCCCGCAGACCGCCCGGCGTGGTCTTGCCGGCATAGGCTTTTTCCAGCAGCCCACCGACCTCATAGCCGGCAATCAGCGCCGGCAGCAGCCGGGCGACGGGATAATTGCGCGCCTCGATGATCGCCGTCAGCAGCGGAATCATGATCGCGCCCAGATGCGCCGCACCGCAGGTATCCTCCTGCGCCCGGCCATGAAATAAAGCGGAATTGGCCAGCGCCGCGCCGGCAATCGAGGTCTTGCGGCCATCGCCCAGCAGGGTAGCGCCCTCGGCCCGCTCGCCATCCATCGCCAGAGCCGCCTGGCGCGCAACCGGGGCATAGGGGGTGTTGTGGCTACCCAGCCCAATGCCATAACCGTTCAGCAGGCAGACCCGCGCCTTCTCCACTACTTCCGGCGGCAATGTCGCAAGGTCCAGGGAAACGACGAAATCGGCGAGTGTGCGGGAGAGTGTCATGGAATCCTCCTCCTAGTCGGCATCTTCGGGCAGGAATTCGTCGCGCAGCACGCGCTTCAGGATCTTGCCGGACGGGTTGCGCGGCAGCGCCTCGCGCAGATGCAGCTCCTTCGGCACCTTGAAGCCGGCCAGATGCTGGCGGCAATGATCGCGCATCGTCTCATAGGACAGGGTCTGGCCTGGCTTCGGCACGATGATTGCGACCGGCTTCTCGCCCCAGCGCTCGTCCGGCACGCCGATCACGGCGACCTCGCTGACCTGCGGCATCTGGTAGATCACGCGTTCCACCTCCGACGAGGCGATGTTCTCGCCGCCGGACAGGATCATGTCCTTCTTGCGATCCGTGATGTAGAGGAAGCCGTCGGCATCGACATAGCCAACATCGCCGCTGCGGAACCAGCCTTCAGGGTAGAAGCTGGCCTCGGTCTTCTTCGGGTCTTTCCAGTAGCCCTTGGTGACTTTCGGCCCGCGCACGCAGATTTCGCCGTGGGTGCCGGCGGCAACCTCCCGGCCGTCATCATCCGTGATGCGGATTTCGCAATGCGCTGTCGGCCGGCCAGTGGAGCCGATCTTGGCGATCTCCATGCCGGCCTCCATCAGCGTGTCGCCGCTGCAGGTCTCGGTCAGGCCATAGCCGTCGATATAGCGGCCGTTGGGGAACAGCTCGGTAAAGGCGCGGATGCGGCTTTCCGGCGTCTTCTCGCCGCCGCCGATGGTCCAGCGCAGGCTGGTCAGATCATATTTCTGCCGCCCGTCCAGCGTCAGCGCGCGGCCCAGCATGACCGGGGCCATCCAGGCGCAGGTCAGCTGCTCGCGCTCAATGGTAGCCAGCATCTCGGCCGGGTCGAAATCACGCAGGATGCACATGGTGCCGCCGACCCACAGCGTGGCCGTTCCGGGCAGATCGAAGGCGCCGACATGGTAGAGCGGGCCGACGGTCAGGATGCGGTCCTCACGGGTCAGCCCCAGGAAGATCGCCTGCTCCATGTTCTTCCAATAGTAATTGTCATAGGTGTGCATCACCCCTTTCGGCCGGTCGGTGGTGCCCGACGTGTACATCAGCCGGAACAGATCGTCCGGCTGGCGCGACCGCTGCGGCGGGATGACGGACGGCGCGCCGGTCAGCGCACGGATATCCTTCTGCGCCGCCGCGTCCAGCAGCACGGTTTTCGGCAGATCGCGCACCACCGGCTGGAATTCCGCGTCAGCGAAGACCAGCTTCGCCTCGGCATTCCCGGCGATATAGGCGACCTCATCCGCCGCCAGCCGGAAATTCACCGGCAGGAAGACGCCGCCTAGATAGGAAGTGGCGAAGGCGATCTCGATGAAGGCGGAGGAGTTCTTCATGAACACCGCCACCACGTCGCCCGCGCCAATACCCTGCCCGTCCATCCACGCCGCCAGCGCCTGGATGCGTGCCCACAGATCGGCATAGGTGATGCGCTGGTCCTCATAGATCAGCGCCAGCTGGTCCGGGGTACGGGTGGCATGGAAGCGGATGAAGGCGCTGAGATTGACCATGGCCGTCTGCTCAGTAGGAACGGGGCATCTTGAGGTTATGGATGGAGATGAAATTCAGGATCATCTCTTCCGAGATCGGCGCGATGCGGAACAGCCTGGCGTCGCGCCACAGCCGCTCGACATAGCTTTCCTTGGCATAACCCATGCCGCCCATGGTCTGCATCGCGCGGTCTGTCGCCTGGGCGCTGGCATGGCCGGCAATCAGCTTGGCGATATTCGCCTCGCTGCCATAGGGCAGGCCGCTGTCGAACAGGCTGGCCGCCTTGTAGTTCATCAGCCGCGCGGTCTCGGTCTGGGCATAAGCCTCGGCCAGCGGGAACTGCAGGCCCTGGTAGGAACCGATGGGCGCGCCGCGGAACACCTTGCGCTCGCCGGCATATTTCACCGCCAGCTCGATGGCCAGTTGCGCCGTGCCGACCAGGCAGGCGGTGGTGACGATGCGCTCCGTGTTCAGCACGTCCAGCAACTCATGCCAGCCCATGTCGAGGGTGCCGACGATCTCGTCCGGCCCGGCCCAGACATCGTCCAGAAACACCATGGAGGAGGTCAGCGTGTTGGTGCCCACCTTCTCGATCGGCGTGTGGCTCAGCCCCTCGCGGTCGCGGTCGAGCAGGAACATGGTGATGCCGTCGGTGCGGCGCTTCACATCCTCGGCCTTCTGGGTGCGGGCGATCACCAGCACCTTGTCGGCCTGAGGCACGCCGGTAATCCAGATCTTGCGGCCATTGATGCGGAAGCCATTGCCCTCCCGCCTGGCGAAGGTCTGGATTTCCAGGCTGTTGGAGCCGGCATCGGGTTCCGTCAGCGCCATGCAGAACAGCATCTCGCCGCTGACCAGCTTCGGCAGGTAGTCGCGCTTCATCTGCGCCGTGCCGAAGCGCGAGATGCCGACGCCGCCAAAGATCGGGTTGTTCATGAACAGCTGCCCGACGGTCGAGCCAGCGCCGCTGGCAGCCAGCGTCTCGACGATCATCGCCAGTTCCAGCATGCCCAGGCCGCTGCCGCCATGTTCTTCCGGCAGGGCCGCGGCGGCGAGGCCGGAAGAACAGATCGCCTTCCAGATTTCAGTGGGGAACTGCTTCTTGGCGTCAATCTCGCGCCAGTATTCCAGACCATATTCCCCGCCCACCTTGCGGGCGGTCTCGATGATCATCTTCTGCTGCTCGTTAAGCAGGAAATCCATGGTCAGTGCCTCAACCTTCGGTGAGAAGAAGCGAATGCGGTGCCTCCAGCGCCTCGGCAACGGCCTGCAACAGCCGGGCCGCCAGAACGCCGTCATAGACGCGGTGATCGCAGGACAGGGTGAGCGTCATTTCCTGGCGCAGCACCGGCCTGCCCATACTGTCCGGGCGGAAGATCTGCTCCACCGCGCCGACCCCCAGAATGGCGGATTGCGGCGGGCTGATGATCGGCGTCAGTGCCTTCGCGCCGAACATGCCGAGGTTGGAGACGCTGATTGCCCCGCCCGTCATGTCGGCAGCGTTCAGCCGGCCCTCGCGCGCCTTGGCGGCAGCGGCGGCGCTGGCGCCCGCCAGCCGGTCAAGCGGCAAGCGCCCGGCATCGCGCAGGATGGGGATGAACAGCCCGTCCTCGCTGTTCACCACCATGCCGACATCGGTGGCGGCGAAGGCAATATGGGCGTCGTGATCCCAGATGCGGTTGGCCCGTGGCACGGCGAGCAGCGCCCGGCCGACCGCCTTCAGCACCATGTCGTTGACGCTGATCTTCCGACCGCCGGACTGGTTCAGCTGCCCGCGCAGATCCAGCAGCGCGCCGATATCGGCGGCGCGGACCACCTGGAAATCCGGAATCTCGCGCCTGGCCGTCACGACCCGGCGCACCATCGACAGGTATCTGGCCGGCAGCGCGATACGCTCGCCCTCGGCAGACGGTGGAGCGGCTGGAGCCGTTTTCGCCGCCGCCTCGACATCGGCCGCCTTGATGCGCCCATCCGGCCCACTGCCGATGATGCCCGTCAGATCGACGCCCTGCGCCCTGGCGATGCGGCGCGCGAGCGGGGTCGCGCGGATGCGCTCGCCAGAGGCTACCGGCAGATTTTCCCCTCTGGCCCGCGGCTTTGGCGCTTCCACAGCCGGCCCGGGCGCATCTGGCGCCTCGGCGATGAACCCTTTCCCGGTCCAGCGGGCGACAGGCGTGCCGACCGGTACCGTCTCGCCGGCCTGGACCAGAATCTCGGCGATTGTGCCGGCGCTGGGCGCTTCGACCTCATTGGCGATCTTGTCGGTCTCGACGACGAAGATCACCGCCCCGGCTGGCACATTGTCGCCGGGCTTCACCTTCCAGTCCGCCAGCACGCCTTCCGTCATGGTGAGGCCCAGCTTCGGCATCACCAGATCGGTCAGCACGGGCGCGTTATTTGCCGGTGAAGACGGCATTCCGCTTCTCCACAAAGGCGGTGCATCCCTCATGCGCGTCGGCGCTGTCCAACACCAGGCTGACCATCGCCTGCTCATGCGCCAGCGCGGAGGGCAGCGCCATGTCGGCGCCGTTGTTCAGCGTGCGCTTCAGCATCTTCAGCACCAGCGGGGATTTGTGGGCGATGCGCTCGGCCAGCGCCATCACCTCCTCCATCAGATTTTCCTTCGGAACGGCGCGGTTGATGAGACCCATCGCCGCCGCCTCTGCGGCGGTCACATGCGTTCCCGCGAACATCAGTTCTTTCGCCTTGCACAGCGGCACCTGGCGGATCATGCGCTGGGTGCCGCCTGCGCCGGGGAACAGGCCCAGCGTGATCTCCGGCAGGCCCAGCCGCGCAGTATCGGCGGCGATCCGGATATCCAGCGACAGCAGAAACTCCGTCCCGCCGCCCAGCGCCCAGCCATTGATCGCGGCGATGGTCGGCTTGTCGCTGGTCTCGAAGCGGCGGAATACGCGGTGAATGATCTCGGCGAATTCCTGATAATGCGGCAGCCCCTGCCGGGAATTCAGGTCGGCGATGTCGCCGCCGGCCACAAAGGCCTTCTCGCCTGCGCCGGTGACCACGATAACGCGCACATCCGCATTCTTCTCCAGCCCGTCCAGCGCCTGTTCCAGCGCCAGCACGGTCGGCACGTCGAGCGCGTTCATCACCGCCGGCCGGTTCACCGTGATGATGCCGATTGCCCCCTTCACTTCGGTCAGGACTGTCTGCTCGCTCATCGGGAATGATCCTCGTTACGGTTTCAGGCCAGGGTCTTGCGGACGGCATCGGCGATTCGGCCGGCATCCGGCAGATAGCCCTGCTCCAGGGTCTTGGCGAACGGCACGGGCATGAAGGGCGCGCCGACACGGACAATCGGGCCGTCCAACTCGTCGAAGCCGATATCCGCCATGCGCGCCGCGATCTCCGCGCCGATGCCGAAGGCCTCCACCGCCTCATGCGCGACCACCAGCCGGTGGGTGCGCGACAGGGACTCCAGTACCGCCGCCTCGTCCCAGGGCTGCAGCGAGCGCAGGTCCAGCACCTCGGCCTCCACCCCCTCGCCCGCCAGTGTGTCGGCGGCGTCCAGCGCGGTGTGAACCGCCGCGCCATAGGTCACGATGGTCGCATCCCGGCCGGGCCGGGCGATGCGGGCCTTGCCGATCTCCACGGCAGGCAGATCGTCGGGCACATCCTCCTTGCGGGCATAGAGCGCCTTGTTCTCCACCATGATCACCGGATCGGGATCGTTGATGGCGGCGCGCATCAGCCCATAGGCATCGGCGACGCTGGCCGGGCACACCACCTTCAGGCCAGGGATATGCGCGAACCACGCCTCCAGGCATTGCGAATGCTGTGGCCCGGCGGAAACGCCGCCGCCATGCGGCAGGCGCACCACCATCGGCACGCTGCCCTGGCCACCGAACATGAAGCGCGCCTTGGCCGCCTGATTGACGATGGCATCCATCGCAATGGCGACGAAATCCATGAACATGATTTCGACCACCGGCCTCAGCCCGGTCATCGCCGCGCCCACGGCGGCACCGACGATGGTGGCTTCCGAGATCGGCGTGTCGCGCACCCGGTCCTCGCCATAAGCTTCCAGCAAGCCGCGCGTCACGCCGAAGGGGCCGCCGGCGGCTGCGATATCCTCGCCGAACACGATCACGGACGGATCGGCCGCCATGGCGTCCGACAGGGCCTGGTTCAGCGCACGGACGTAGCGAAGCTCTGCCATCGCTACGCTCCTGCCGGGGTATAGACATCGGCCTGCGCTGCCGCGAATTCCGGCAGGGGTGCGGCGCGCGCCGCCGCGGTCGCGGCGTCGATCTCGGCCATGATATCGCTCTCGATCCGCAGCAGCATTGCCTGCTCCACGCCCAGGGAGACGAGCCGGCGGGTGGCACGCTGCAGCGGATCGAGCCTGTCGCGGTCGTGCAATTCTGCCGGATCGCGGTATTTCTGCGCGTCGCCCTCATAGTGACCGCGCACGCGCTGGGTGATGCATTCCAGCACACGCGGCCCGCCACCCTTGCGGATTTCGGTGACAAGCCGGCCCGCCGTTTCGGCGACGATCTCGACATCATTGCCGTCGATGGTCTCGGCCGGGATGCCGAAGGCGTCAGCCAGCTTCGCCAGCGGAGCGACGAACTGCTTCGATGTCGGCGAGAATTCCGACCAGCCATTATTCTCGCACACGAACAGCACCGGCAGCTTCCACAGGGCGGACAGGTTCAGGCTCTCATGCAGCACGCCTTCGGCCAGCGCGCCATCGCCGAAGAAGACCACGCCGACGCCGCCGGTCTTGCGCACCTGATGGGCCAGCGCACTGCCGACGGCGATCGGCATGCCGGCGCCGACGATACCGTTCGCGCCCAGCATGCCGGCCGACATGTCGGCAACATGCATCGAGCCGCCCCGCCCCTTGCACACGCCGGTCTCCCTTCCCATCACTTCCTGGAAGAAGCCATTCAGTTCGACGCCCTTGGCCAAGGCGTGGCCGTGGCCGCGATGGGTCGAGGCGATGGTGTCCTTGCGCTCCAGCACCGATCCCAGCCCGGCGGCAATCGCCTCCTGCCCGATGGAGAGATGGATGAAGCCCGGCACCTCGCCATCGGCGAAAAGCTGGGACAGCCTCTCCTCGGTGCGCCGGATCAGCAGCATCTGCCGGTACAGCGCCAGCAGCGCCTCCGGCGTGTTGCTGCCTTTCCGGGCCCCATTCCGGGCTTTAGATGGCGAGATAGCGCTGCTTGATGGCATCGTTCGCCCTCAACCCCTCGATTGTATCGCGATAGACGATCTGCCCCTTATCGACCACGGTCGCATGAGTGGCGATGCCGAGGCAGAAATGCATGTTCTGTTCGGCCAGCAGGATGGTCGCCCCCATGTCCCGCAATCGCCGGATCAGATCGCCGATGGCCTGGACGATGATTGGTGCCAGCCCCTCGGACGGCTCGTCCAGCAGCAGGATTTCCGGATTGCCCATCAGGGTGCGGGCGATGGTCAGCATCTGCTGCTCGCCGCCGGACAGGCGGCCGGCCATGCGGTGGCGCATGCCGGCGAGGATCGGGAACGCCTCATAGACCCGCTCCAGAGTCCAGTAATCCTCGCCATTCGGACCTTTCTTGGTGCCAATGACGAGATTGTCCTCGATGCTGTGTTCCGGGAACACCTGCCGGTCTTCCGGTACGTAGCCGATGCCGGCGCGGGCGATGCGGAAAGGTTTGCGGCCCGAGACTGTCACGCCGGCCAGATTGATCTCGCCCCGGCGTGGCGGGGCGATCCCGGCGATGGCCTTGAAGGTCGTGCTCTTGCCCGCGCCGTTGCGGCCAAGCAGCGCCATGGTCTGGCCCTTCTCCACCGTCAGGTCGAGGCCGAACAGAATCTGGCTGGCGCCGTAGAACACGTCGATGCCCTTCACTTCCAGCATGATCTCGGCCATCCCTCAGTCCTCCCCGACGGATTCGGTGATGTGATGGTCGGTGCCGAGATAGGCGTCGATCACATCCTTGTTGCGGCGGATGTCGTCGGGCGTGCCCTCGGCCAGGACTGCGCCGTACTTCAGCACGCGGATGGTCTGGGCGATCTTGAAGACGATATCCATATCGTGCTCGATGAAGATGAGGGTCATCTTCTCCGCCTCCCACAGGCGATAGACCTTGTCGATCATCTGCCAGCGCTCTTCCGGCCCCATGCCCGCCGTCGGCTCGTCGAGCAGCAGCACCTTCGGCTCCATCGCCAGCGCCAGCGCGATATCGAGCAGCTTCTGGTCGCCATGCGACAGGTTGCGCGACAGCACCGCCGCCTTCGCCGAAAGCCCCAGCAGCGCCATGATCTCCTCCACCCGCGCCTCGGCGCTCTGCAGCGGGAAGCGAGTCAGCACCTGCGTGGATTGCCGGCGGTGCGAAATGACGGCCGCCATCAGACTCTCGTGCAGGGTGAGACTCGGGAAGATCGAAGCTACCTGGAAGGCGCGGCCAATGCCCTTGCGCACGATTTCCAGGCTGGAGCGGCCGACGATATCCTCGCCATCGAACAGCACGCGCCCGCGATCCGGACGGATATGGCCGGAAATCAGGTTGAAAAAGGTCGTCTTGCCGGCCCCGTTCGGCCCGATGATCGCAGTCAGCGAGCCGGTCGGGAAGTCCAGCGAGACATCGTTCATCGCCACGACGCCGCCGAAGGCCTTGTATAGATTCTCGACTTTCAGCATCGCGGCTAACTCCGCTTCGGCGGCACGCCGCCATAGGTGTTCCATGGCGTCGCCACCAGCCAGCCGGCATCGACCGGCAGGGTGACGCCGGTGATCCCCGAGGCATCGTCGGAAACCAGGAAGCTGCACGCCTTCGCCACCTCCTCCACGCCGACCAGCCGGCCGAAGGCGGAGTTCTCCATCAGCGCCGCCGGGTCGCGCTTGCCATCGTCGATTGCCGCCTGCAGGGCGGGCGTCGCCACATAGCCGGGGGCGATGGCGTTTACCCGTACGCCGGAACGGCCCCATTCGGCGGCCAGGCCTGCGGTGATCGAGGCGACCGCCGCCTTCGCCGGCCCGTAGGCATGCAGCGGTGTCGAACGGAAGGTCGTCACCGAGGCGATGTTGACGATGGCGCCCTGCCCCCGCTGCGCCATGCGCTTGCCGAAGGCGACATTGCTGACATAGACGCCGCGTTGATCGACCGCGACGACGCGGTCCCAGACCGCCATCGGCAGTTCCTCCGGCGGCAAGGGCGGCTGCAGCACGCCGGCCGAGGCGACCAGGATATCGACCGGCCCGATCTCGCGGGCAACCCGTTCGGCCAGTACCTCGGTCTCCTCCACGCTGGTCACGTCCAGCCGGGCGTGGATGGCGCCCTTCAGATCGGCCGCCACCCGTTGCGCCAGCTCTTCATTGATGTCGGCGATGACCAGCCGCGCGCCGCGCGCCGCCATGTCGCGGGCGCAGGCTTCGCCGATGCCGCTGGCACCGCCGGTGACCACGGCGACCCTGCCGTCGAGCGCTCGGTTCATCGGCCTCCCTCCTTCTCGCTACGCCGGGTCCGGCGATCCAGCAACCAGTGGAAGACGAAGTCGGCCAGGCCGCGCCGCAACCCCAGTACGAAGACCAGAATGACGGCGCCCAGCACCAACCCGTGATGTTCGGTATAGATCGTCACGAAATGGTTGAGGGTCTGCAGCAGAATGGCGCCGACGAAGGGGCCCAGGAAAAGCTGCGTGCCACCCAGCATGATCATGAAGATCGCCTCGCCGGACATGGTCCAGAAGGCGAATTCCGGGTAGGCGCCGGAGACGAACAGCGCCAGGATGATTCCGCCGACCGAAGCCATGGTCCCGGCAACAACAAAGATCGCCAGCTTCATGCGCACCACGTTCACGCCCAGAAAATTGGCGCGCAGCGGGTTGTCGCGGATCATCCGCAGTGTATAGCCGAAGGGCGATTGCACGATCTGCCGCATGATCACCATGCAGGCGACGAAGACCACCGAGCAGAACATATAGAGCGTCATGCTGTCGTTCAGGTCGATCCCCAGGAAGGCGGGGCGCGGGATGCCGCCCATCAGCCCCTGGTCGCCACCGGTCAGCGACACCCAGGTCAGGATGATCGAGTGGATGAACATCTGGAAGGCAAGCGTCAGGAACGTGAAATAGATATCCTTCAACCGCACGCAGATCGCGCCGATGACCAGCGCCAGCAGCGCCGTGCCGCCGACCGCCGCCAGCATCGCCACCGGGATCGACACGTCGCCCGACTGCATCAGCAGGCCGAAGATATAGGCGCCGGAGGCGAAATAGGCGGCATGGCCGAAGGACACCAGCCCGGTGAAACCGACCAGCAGATTCAAGGACATCGCCAGCAGGCCATAGGCAATGACATAGATGACGAAATCGCGCATCGCCGGGTGCGGCACCAGAATGGGCAGCACCAGCAGCCCGGCCAGCAGCAAGCCGGCCCAGGCGAGGTCACGCAAGGAAGACCGGCCCAGCATCACTGCACCGGCCGGCCGAACAGGCCACTCGGCTTCACGATAAGGACCAGGGCCATGATGCCGAACATCATGCCATCGACGAACAGCGGGAAGCCCATTGAGCCGAAGGAGCGCGTCAGGCCGATCAGCAATGCCGCGACGAAGGCGCCCGCGATGGAGCCCATGCCGCCGATCACGGTGACGATGAAGCTTTCAATCAGGATCGACAGCCCCATGCCCGGCGTCAGCGTGCGGATCGGCGCGGCCAGCGCGCCGGCGGTGCCGGCCAGCAGGCTGCCGATGCCGAAGACGCACGCATAGAGCAGCGTGGTGTTGATGCCGAGCGCGCCGACCATGGTGGGATTGATCGCGGCAGCGCGCACCACCTTGCCGAAACGGGTCTTGGCGATGCCGATCCAGAGCACCAGCCCGACGACCGCCGAAATGCCGATCATGAACACATAATAGGAGGGGATATACCCGCCGGCGATCTGCAACGGCGGCAAAGCAAAGGTCTGCGGCATGCCCATCAGCTTGTATTCGGCACCGTAGAGGATCTTAACCATGTCATCCAGGATCAGGATGAAGGCATAGCAGACCAGCAGCTGCATCAGCACGTCACGGCCATAAACCTTGCTCATGAACAGCCGTTCGAAGGCCATGCCGAAAATGCCGACGCCCAGCGCGCCGGACAGGATTGCCAGGGTGAAACTGTCGGTCAGCTGATAGGCGCTGAAGGCGAAATACGCCCCGATCATATAGAACGAGCCATGGGCGAAATTGATGACGCCGAGCACTCCGAAGATCAGCGACAGGCCCGATGCCACCAGGAACAACAACATACCGATGATCAGCCCGGTCGATACCTGTGTAACCGCACAGGACATTGATGACAGGCAGCCCGCGAGTGCTTCCAACTCCAAGGCCGTTCTCCCGTAAATTCCGTGGAAAAAAGGAGCGGCACCCGGGGAATCCCTTCCCCGGGTGCCGCAAGGTGCGTCAGGCGTACCCTTTCCGCTTTTTCCACTCGGTTTCGAGCTGGATGATTTCCGACCACGCAGGCGCGGTGAAGTTCTCAACATACGGGAACTTGCTGCTCGTCACACCCCAGGCGGCCGGATAGCCGATGATGGTGTGATCGTCCGCCCGCATGGTGATCTTATCTTCCACCGCGAAGGGCGAATCCAGCTCCATGCCTTTCACCTCGGCCGCCAGCGCCGCACCGTCAGTCTTGCCGTTGGTCCGTTTCAGGGCTTCGAAGATGAAATGACAGGCCAGGCGGTTCTGCCAGGACCAGTTGGTCGGCTCCTGTTTGGCGATGCCGTTATAGCCCTCGGCGAAGGCCTGATTGCCCGGCTTGTCCGGGTAGAACCGGTTGTAGCGATAGACCGTGTTCAGCCCGGCTGGCAGGTTCTTGATCGCGGTCAGCACGGGCGGATCACCGAGCCCGCCAGAGAAGAAGGTGATGTTGTTGAACAGGCTGTAGAGGTTCGACTGCTCAATGAAGGCAACGAGATCGCCCCCCCAAAGCGCCGAATACATCGCCTGCGGCTTCACCTGCAGGATCTTGGTGATGTTCTCGGTGTAGTCTGGCTGGAACAGCTTCGGCCAGACCTGATCGACAACCTCGACATTGGGATCGAAGACCTTCAGGTATTCCAGGAACTCCGCCGTGTTATCGCGGCCATAGGCGTAATCCGGCGAACAGGTCATCCACTTCTTCAGGCCCTTGGCTTTGGAGATGACGGAGGCATACTTGCCGCCCGCCACCGCGTCGTGGATGCCCTGGCGCGCACTGCGGAAGGCAGTCTTCACATGCAGCTTCGGATCGGCCGTGAGGGTCGAGGATTCCGAGCAGGTATGCAGGCAGAGCACCGACAAATCGCGAATCACCTCATGCACCGCGAAGGAGCCGGAGGAGGCCTCGCCGTCAATGATGATCTCGCAACCGTCATTGTTGATCAGGTCGCGCGTGACCTTGGCGGCCTCGTCCGGGCGGCCCTTGGAATCGCGGTCGATCAGTTCGACCGTGCGGCCGTTCACGCCGCCGGCGGCGTTAAATTCCTGCACCGCCAGCTGCACGGCGGCGCGGCTGGAGGTGCCGAGGATGGCGACGCGACCGGACAGGATGGTTGGCATGCCCACGCGGATCACCTTCGCCTGGGCGCCGGCGATATGCGGAAAGCCTGTGATGGTGGTGGCAAAGGCGCCGGCCGCTGCGGCGGAGCCGGCGCCTTTCAGAATCGTGCGACGCGACACGCCGCTCTTTTTACTGGCCATTGATTTCCTCCCTCAGGCCGTTCGGGCGAAAGGAGGTTCGCACGCCGGCCCCTCTTGTTTGGGTAGCCCGCCGCTACGCCTGACGGGCAACAGGAGTTTGGGGTTGGGAAAGCAACGTCGTCAATAAAAAATGAACTGCGAGTCATAAATCATTTTTTGTGCAATGCACCTTCGCGAATGCGAAACTCACCAGCCGCTAGGATTTCCTGATTCACGGTCTCGGCGAGAATCCGGCAGCCGAGCACAGTCAAATTTACCGAGTTTCATGCCTCTTCTTTCTTCGCCAAGAAGCTCTGCGCTGCAAATTCACGGTCACGCAGCGCGCGCCGCCTGATCTTGCCTGATGCGGTCTTCGGCAGGTCGGCGGTGAATTCGATGCGGCGCGGATATTTGTACGGGCCGGTCAGTGCCTTGCAGTGATCCTGCAACTGCTTCACGAGGGTATCCTCGCCGACATGCCCGGCCTTCAGCACGATGAACGCCTTCACCACCTCGCCGCGCTCCTCATGCGGGCTGGCGACGACGGCGCATTCGGCGACGCATTCATGCTCCATCAGCACATTCTCCACCTCCATCGGCCCGATGCGGTAGCCGGCGGAGTTGATGACATCATCCGAGCGTCCCTCGTAGAACAGATAGCCATCCTCGTCCATGCGGGCGAGATCGCCGGTCAGGAACCAGTCCGCATCGCCAACCTTCAGGTAGCTGGCCGCCGTGCGCTCCGGCTCCTTCCAGTAGCCCAGCATGATCTGCGGATTATCGGCGCGGATCGCCAACCGGCCAGGTGTGCCGGCGGGCGCGATCTCTCCCTCGGCATCGATCACCGCCGCCTCGGTGCCCGGCAGCGGTTTGCCCATCGAGCCGGGCTTCACCGGCAGCGGCGGATAATTCAGCACCGTCATCAGCGTCTCGGTCTGGCCATAGCCATCCAGCAAATCGACGCCGGTTAGGCGCTTCCAGCCGCGCACGATCTCCGGGTTCACGCTCTCGCCGGCCGAAACGGTCATGCGTAGGGCGGAGAGGTCGTAGCCGGCGACATCCTCCTGTACCAGCCGGCGCAGCTCGGTCGCCGCCGCACAGAACACCGTCACACGGTAGCGCGCCAGCGTCTCCAGCCGCAGCTTCGGATCGTAGCGGCCATTGTAGAACACCACGGTCGAACCGCAGCTCCAGGGGCCGAAGATGATCGAGGTGCCGGCCTTGCTCCAGCCGGTATCGGCGGTACACCACATCACATCCTCGGGTGTCAGCGTCAGCCAGTACCAGGCCGAGACGCGCCAGGCGAAAATGCCCCGGCTGGCATGCAGCACACCCTTGGGATGCCCGGTCGATCCCGACGTATAGTACATGATCGCTGGCTCGTCGGCGGCCAGCCGGGCTGGTTCGAACTGGTCCGACGCATCGGCCAGCACCGCGTCGAAATCCTCCCAATCGCCCTCTGCCGCCCCGACCGACAGGCAGGCCAGCAGATGCTCGCCGGAAGCGAACTTGCCGATATTGGGCAGGGTGGTGATGGCACCCGATGCTTGCGAATTCTTCAGGCGATAGGCGATGTCGCGCTCGGTCAGCATGTCGATGCAGGGGATCGGGATCGCGCCCAGCTTCAGGCAGCCGACCATCGCCATCTGCCATTCCGGGATGCGCGGCAGCATGATGATGACGCGGTCGCCGCGCTTTACCCCGCGCACCGCCAGCGCGTTGGCGACCCGGTTCGATAGTTCGGCTATGTCGGCATAGCTGAAACGCCGCTCGCACCCCCGGTCGTCGCACCAGATCAGCGCCGGATGATCGGGCCGCTCGCGCGCCCAGGCGTCGATCACATCGGCGCCGAAATTGAAGCTCTCGGGCACGTCCCAGCGGAAGGCGTCGCGGGCGGCCTCGTAGCTTTCCATCGGTATTCGCTGCATCGTTACATCCTCCCGAATGGCCGCTTTTACGGTTTTTATATTTTCTAACCCAGCAAGGCTCTTCGCTTCGTCCCCCTCAAGCCTGTGTGACGCTGATGATGCATTGTAAATTCCGGTGAGCTGATGGGGTGGCTGCCACCTTCACCGGGCATAGTATGATGCCAGCTGCGCCGTTGTGGCGCTGTCGAAGGAGGAGAGACCATGTCTAACGTGCATATCCTGACGACCGACCTCGCCAAGCGAAGCTTCCTAGCAGCCTGTCGGACTCGGGTTGACGAAACGAGGTTCGAAGGCTGTGAGAAGTGAAGTTATCATGGTTCCGGCACTTTCGATGCGACGGCGCAGTGAAACTGCGCGTTCAGGTTGGGCTGAGAGCGAACATGCGCTTCATGTTCCAGGCCATGGTGACGAGGCTCCACTCGCCTTTGACCTTGTCGAGGCCGCGCAGGGAGAACTGCCGGAAGCCCATCACCGATTTGATGATGCCGAACACCGGTTCCGGGGTCTGCTTGCGCAGGCCATAGGCTTTGCGGCCCTCGGGCGTTGCCAGGCGATGCATCATCGCCCGCAAGGCGGTCGGGTTCTCCGGCGCCGGCGGCTTGCCGCCCGGCTTCTTGCCCGTCCGCTTCGCCTTTTCCTCGCGCGCCTCGATCTTCGCCTTGGCCTCGGCAATGCGGGCCAGCCGGGCCTCGCGCAGGGCCAGTTCCTCCGGCACCGACATGCCGTCCGGCACGTCGGCCCGATCGGCCGCTTCCGCCAGCGCCAGCAGCTCGGCCACCTCGGCCTTCAGCTGCGCCTCGATCCTGTTGGCATGCTCCCACGACAACGCGCTGTGCCGGCTGGCATTGGCGTGCACCTTGGTGCCGTCCAGCGCCACCGTGCCCAGCTGCAGCATCCCCACCTCGCGCGCCACAGCCAGAACCTGAACGAACAGCTCCTCGATCTGCGCCAGAAAGCGCCGCCGGAACGTGGCGATGGTGTCGTGGTCGGGATGGTCGTTAGCGGCGATGAAACGGAACGCAACCGAGTCGTAGGTCGCCCGCTCCAGCTTGCGGCTCGAAAACACCCCCGTCGCGTAGCCGTAGACCAGAAGCCCCAGCAACATGCTCGGGTGATACGACGCCGAGCCCGAGCCGCGATAGGCCTTGACCATCGCCGACACGTCCAGTCGCTCGATCACCTCCACAACGAAGCGCGCCAGATGTCGCTCGGGAAGCCACTCGTCAACCGACGGCGGCAGCAAAAAGCCGGTCTCCCTGTCCACCTGGCGGAAATTGCTCATCGTCGCCCCCCTCAACTCCGAAAGAATCAATCAATGAAAGTGAATCTCATCCCGGCCCTCGGCTCAAGTCCGACAGGCTGCTAGTTCTGGCGCTGAGCAGCAGCTGGCTGAAGGGGCTGCATGTGCGCATGGAAATGGCGCCCGGCATGCCGCTCACCGCCGCACCGCCATCGCCGAGGATGCGGCGCGTCCCCGGCGGCGAAGGCGATCCCGGCCACGGCGGCGCTATCGGCGGCGGGGAGTCTGTCCCCGCCGCGTCACTCTCCAGATCAGCCGGTCCGGGCCTGCTTCTCGCGCAGCTTGCGGATCAGCGCCAGCACTTCGCCGACGATGCCTCGGCGAAACAGCAGTACGCAGACCACGAAGATGCCGCCCTGGATGATCGTCACCCAGGACCCCATCTGCGCCAGATAATTCTGGATGCTGACCACCAGGAAGGCGCCGACGACCGGGCCAAACACGGTGCCCATACCGCCCAGCAGGGTCATCAGCACCACCTCGCCCGACATGTGCCAGTGCACATCGGTCAGCGAGGCCAGCTGGAACACCAGCGTCTTGGTCGATCCTGCCATGCCCGATAGCGCCGCCGACAGCACGAAGGCCACCAGCTTGTAGTGATCGGTGCGGTAGCCGAGCGAGATGGCGCGCGGCTCATTCTCGCGGATTGCCTTCAGCACCTGGCCGAAGGGCGAATGGATAGTGCGGTAGATCACCAGCCAGCCGAACACAAAGATCGCCAGAACGAAGTGATACAGCGCAATCTCGCTGGTCAGATCGATGAAGCCCAGCAGATGACCGCGCGGAATGGCCTGGATGCCGTCCTCGCCGCCGGTGAACGGCGCCTGCAGGGCGTAGAAGAAGATCATCTGCGACAGTGCCAGCGTGATCATCGCGAAATAGATGCCCTGTCGGCGGATCGCCAGCCAGCCGAAGACCAGCCCGACCAGTGCCGCCGCCGCGGTGCCGGCCAAGATGCCCAGCTCCGGGGGCAGCCCCAGCACCTTCATCGAATGACCGGTGATATAGGCCGCCGTCCCTAGAAAGGCGGCATGCCCGAAAGACAGCAGCCCGACATAGCCCAGCAGCAGGTTGAAGGCACAGGCGAACAGCGCGAAGCACAACGCCTTCATCAGGAAGATCGGGTAGAAGAAATAGGGGGCCGCCAAGGAGGCGGCCACCAGCACGACGAGACCGAGTATGCGGATCATGCGGCGGCTCCTCTTACCGTGCGCGGCCGAACAGGCCGGCCGGCTTCAATACCAGCACGATCGCCATGATGATGAAGATCACTGTGTTCGAGGCCTCGGGATAGAAGACCTTGGTCAGGCCCTCGACCATGCCGAGGCCGAATCCCGTCAGGATCGCGCCCATGATCGATCCCATGCCGCCGATCACCACCACGGCGAAGACGACGATGATCAGGTTGGAGCCCATCAGAGGATTGACCGAATAGATCGGCGCCGCCAGCACCCCGGCAAAACCGGCCAGCGCCACGCCGAAGCCATAGGTCAGCGTGATCATGCGCGGCACATTGATGCCGAAGGCTTGCACCAGCGCCGGATTTTCCGTGGCGGCCCGTAGGTAGGAACCGAGCTTCGTACGCTCGATCAGGAACCAGGTGGCAAAGCAGATCAGCAGCGAGGCCACCACCACCCAGCCCCGGTAATTGGGCAGGAACATGAAGCCCAGATTCTGCCCGCCCTTCAGCGCATCCGGGATCGGATAAGGCAGGCCGGAGACGCCATACATCTGCCGAAACAGGCCTTCGATCATCAATGCCAGGCCGAAGGTCAGCAGCAGCCCGTAGAGGTGATCCAGCTTGTACAGCCGGCTGAGCATCGTCTTTTCAAGCAGGATGCCGAAAAGACCGACGAGAACAGGGGCGAGGAACAGCGACGGCCAGTAGCCGATGCCGAGCATGTTGAGCAGCAGCCAGGCCACGAAGGCCCCCATCATGTACAACGCCCCATGGGCGAAGTTGATGATGTTCAGCAGCCCGAAAATAAGGGCCAGGCCAAGGCTCAGCGTGGCGTAGAACGCGCCATTGATGAGCCCCAGCAGCAGCTGGCCGAACAACACTTGCGGCGGTATGCCGAGCAGTTCGAACATCCCAATCCCCGTCGGTCCGTTCAGGTGACGCTCAGCCCTTGACGAGCGGGCAGGCGGGGCTCATCGGGCCATAGGCATCCTCGCCCGAAATAGTACGCAGGACCTTGTAGTAATCCCACGGACCCTTGGATTCGGACGGCTTCTTCACCTCGACCAGATACATGTCGTGCACCATGCGGCCATCGGCGCGCAGGCTGGCATTGCGGGCGAAGAAATCCTTCACCGGCAATTCCTTCATCTTGTCGACGACCTTCTTGCCGTCATCGGTACCGGCTTCCTTGATCGCTTTCAGATAATGTGCGACGGCGGAATAGACGCCGGCCTGGGCCATGGTGGGCATGGCGCCATTATGCCTGGCGGCGAATTTCTTCGACCAGGCGCGGGCCTCGTCATCCATGTCCCAGTAGAAGCCGGTGGTTAGTTGCAGGCCCTGCGCGGTGTCCAGGCCGAGGCTGTGGATGTCGGACAGGAAGACCAGCAGCCCGGCCAGCTTCTGCCCGGCCTGGGTGATGCCGAATTCGCCGGCCTGCTTGATCGAGTTGATGGTATCGGCGCCCGCATTGGCCAGGCCGATGACCTGCGCGCCCGAGGCCTGAGCCTGCAGCAGGAAGGAGGAGAAGTCCTGGTTCGGGAAGGGATGGCGCACAACGCCCTTCACCTCGCCGCCGGCCTCCTTCACCACCTTGGAAACGTCTCGCTCCAGCGCATGGCCGAAGGCGTAGTCGGCGGTCAGGAAGAACCAGTTCTTGCCGCCCTGGGCCACGATGGCCTTGCCGGTGCCATTGGCCAGCGCCGTGGTGGAGTAGGTCCAGTGTACACCGGTCGGCGAGCAGGCCTTGCCGGTCAGGTCGGAGGTGGCTGCCGTGGAATTCAGATGCACCTTGCCCTTGCGGTTGGTGATTTCCTGAACGGCGAGCGCCACCGAGGAGGTTGGCACGTCAACCACGACATCGACCTGTTCGGCATCGATCCAGCGATTGACGATGCTGGAGCCGACATCCGGCTTGTTCTGGTGGTCGGCGAAGACCACCTCAATCTTCTTGCCGAGCACGGTGCCGCCGAAATCATCGACTGCCATCTGCGCGGCCAGGGTGGAACCGGGGCCGGCCAGATCGGCATAGGTGCCGGACTGGTCATTCAGCACGCCGATCTTCACCACATCATCGGAAACCTGCGCCAGGGCCGAACCGGCCGAAAGCGCCAGAGCCGCAACGCCCGCAAGCAACGCTGTACTATGTTTCATCGTAACCTCCCTTGGTTATCAGACACCCAGATAGGTGTGCAATTTGTCGAGTTGTGTCTCGACTTCGGCGTTGGGGATCATGTCGATCACCCTGCCATGTTCGACGATGTAGTGCCGGTCGGACACTGTGGCTGCGAAATGGAAATTCTGTTCGACCAGCAGGATCGTCAGCCCCTTTTCCTTCAGCTTGCGGATGACCGCGCCGATCTGCTGCACGATCACCGGGGCCAGGCCTTCGGTCGGTTCGTCGAGCAGCAGAAGATTGGCGCCGGTGCGCAGGATGCGGCCAATCGCCAGCATCTGCTGCTCGCCGCCGGAAAGCTTGGTGCCCTGGCTTTTCAGCCGGGTCTTCAGATTGGGGAACAGATCGAAGATTTCCTCAAGCGGCATGCCGCCGGGCTTCACCACCGGCGGCAGCAGCAAATTCTCTTCGACATTCAGGCTGGCGAAGATGCCGCGCTCTTCCGGGCAGAGCGCGACGCCCAGCCGGGCGATCCTGTTCGATGGCAGGCCGATGGTCTCCGTGCCCTCGAAGGCGATGGAGCCGCTGCGCTGCGCGACCATGCCCATGATCGCCCGCAAGGTCGTGGTCTTGCCCGCACCATTGCGGCCCAGCAGGGTGACGACCTCGCCCTGTCCGACCTCCAGGTTCATGCCATGCAGGATATGCGATTCGCCATAGAAGGCCTGCATATCCGTGACTTTCAGCAGCGCCTCAGCCATTGCCGGTCCCCAGATAGGCGCTGATCACCTCGGGCATTTTCGACACCTCATCATACGATCCCTCGGCCAGAATCTCGCCACGCTGCAGCACCGTGATGACATTCGACAGATTGGAGACGACGCTGAGATTATGCTCGACCATCAGCACCGTGCGGTTCTGCGCCACCTTGCCGATCAGGTCGGTGATGCGCACGATATCCTCATGCGTCATGCCGGCCGTCGGCTCGTCGAGCAGCAGCATCTCCGGGTCCAGCGCCAGGGTGGTGGCAATCTCCAGCGCCCGCTTGCGGCCATAGGGCAGGTCGCCGGCCATGTGGCTGCGGAATTCGGTCAGCCCAACCGCCTCCAGCAGTGCCTCGGCGCGGTCGTTCAGCGCCGCCAGGCTGGCGTCGGATTTCCAGAAATGGAAGGAGGTGCCCAATTCGCGCTGCAAAGCGATGCGCACATTCTCCAGCAGCGACAGATGCGGGAAGACGGCGGAAATCTGGAAGGACCGCACCATGCCCTTGCGCGCAATATCGGCCGGGCTGGTTCGCGTGATGTCCTCGCCCTTGTAGAGGATGCGCCCCGATGACGGTGTCAGGAATTTCGTCAGCAGGTTGAACACAGTGGTCTTGCCGGCGCCATTCGGACCGATCAGGGCATGAACATCGCCCTTCCGGACACGCAGGCTCACGCCGCGCACCGCGAAGAAACCCTTGAATTCCTTGCTGAGGTCGTCCGTCTCCAGGACGAATTCGCCTGACGCCATTCCCGTTTCGCTCCCTGCGCGCCCGGACATTCCTTGCCACGCGATGGCGGTGTGCCCCCGAAATCGGCGGCACTGAGAATGACCCGGACCTTGCTTCCCTGACCTTCTCGTGCTGCTTCGGCCGGCAAATTTTCTGCCCGTCGAAATGCCCCGGTTTCCGGAATCTGACCGCACGAATTATTCGGTCTTTTTTATTTATCTACCGACACTATCCAACATAGTCCACCCGCACAAGACACGAGGCGCACATAAAATACACCCAATGGAAATCGGTGCACCCCCTGCCGGCCGACGGACCGGCAGGGGCGCTCTGGATTACGCTCTCCTGGTATCGCCGCGGATGCTGGCCAGGAACTGGGCGACCTGGGCGCGTAACGCATCCGCCCCGCGCCAAAGATCGCTGGAGGAGGAGAGCAGTTGGTTCGACGCCGCCCCGGTATCCGAGGCGGCCTGGCGCGGTTCAGTCACTATGTCCTCACCTCACCGGACCAGGCCAAGCAAGCGATGACCGCCATGGGAATGACGGAGATGCTGGCTGATGCGATGAACGAATTATACGCCGCTCCTCTGCCGGGCATCTGGAAGGTGTGCTCGATACGGTCGAGCAGATCACCGGTCGCCCCGTCCGCACGTTTCAGGAATTTGCACGCGACCATGCAAAGGTGTTCCGCAGCACTTGATGTTGCGACTCCGGCTGAACCGCATCGCCGAGGAATATGAGATACGCTTCTGTGACTTCCGGGAAAACTCACCGACGCGCGCCGAAGATCAGACATCAAAACCGTACCGAGAGGCTGAAGGCTCCGAAATTGTCGGCCTCGTCCTGGGTCTCGAACTCCCGCGTGCGCAGCACGTGTGTATAACTGAGGCGCACGTTCCTCCAGGTCAGGGCGATGCCGAACTGGAGGTCGCCGACCAGCGGCTCCTTGTCCACGCTGCGGCTGTCGCGGAACGTGTTGCCGTCGAGGAAGATGTTGCGCGCGACCGCCCTCCCCTCCACGCCGGCGAACAGGTACCAGCCGAAGCCGTCCTGCGGCACGAAGAAGCCCGAGCCCGGCAAGCTGGGCTGGATGCGCGGCGGCCCATAGTCGAGCGGCAGGCGCTGGCCCAAGCGCAGCATCATCCCGGCGTTGGCGTAGGTAAAGACGTTGCCGAGGGCACCGCCGGCATGCGGCGTCACGTCGAAACCGAAGCCGGAGACCGGCTGCGAGATGAAGCCGCGCCAGCTGCGCTGGTAGGTCAGGACGACACCGGGCTCGTTCTTAAGCTGGGTATCCCATCCGCGCGGCTCCTGCGAGCCCGTGATCTCGTGGATAAGCGTCTGCGTCTGCTCGGCGAGCGAGGCCGGTCCGACGACCCCGAGCGTGAGCTCCAGCTGGTCGAGCCGACGGCCGGTCTCGGCGATCAGCCCGACCGAGCCGTACAGCCAGCCGGCATAGGGGCGGTCGTCGAGGGGCGGATCGCGCAGCGCGATGTCCTCCGGCGTGTACATGTTCTGGCCCATCGCATAGCTCGTCCGCACGGTGCCGCCCTCCGGGAACAAGGGGAACCAGCGGGCCGCGTCAAGCGCCCAGTCGGGCGTCCCGTCCGGATTGGACAGCCAGGAGGCGCGCACACCGTTCGTGTAGTTGCGGTCCGTGTCGTAGAAGAGATCGTTCTCGAAGACCAGGCTCAGGGTGCCGGGTTCCGTCTCGTCGGCCGCAACAGCCGGATGAGACCCTACAGAACCCGCGGCAGCCACCACCAAGGTGGATAACCATCTTCTCAATGGCGAGGGTGTCCTGACCTTTTGTCCCTGTCTCATTTGCATCCTCAAGCCATGGTGCTGATGGTACGTCGGAAGCGGATCAGGGCGAGGCTGAACAGGGCGGCTCCGATCGCGGCGATGGCGAGGAACTGCGGCCAGACCGCCGCGAAGCCCGCGCCGCGATAGAGGATCGCCTGGGCCAGCATCACGAAGTGTGTGTTGGGCGCGGCGAGCATGAGGTACTGCACCGCCTCCGGCATGCTCTCGCGCGGCGTCGAGCCGCCGGAGAGCATCTGCAAGGGCAGCAGCACCAGCATGAGCAGCAGGCCGAACTGCGGCATGGAGCGGGCGACGGTGCCGAGGAAGATGCCCATCGAGGTGGTCGCGAACAGATGCAGCGCCGCCCCGGCCAGGAATAGCGCGAGCGAGCCTTGAATCGGCACGGACAGCCAGCCCTGCACGACGGCGGTGAGCGCGAAGGCGGTGGCGGCAAGGACGACGAGCCCCATCGACCACACCTTGCTCGTCATGATCTCGAACGGCGTGACCGGCATGACCAGCAGATGCTCGACCGTGCCGTGCTCGCGCTCGCGGATCAGCGCCGCGCCGGTGAGGACGATAGAGAGCATGGTCACGTTATTGATGACCTGCATGATGGCACCGAACCACGACTTGTTCAGCTGGGGATTGAAGCGCACCCGGAGCGCCAGATCGACCGGCAACTCCGGAACCTCGCGATAACGCTGCGCGAAGGCGCGCACCTCGTCGCTCACGATGGTCTGGATATAGCCGCTGCCGGTGAAAGCTTGGCTCATGCGCGTGGCATCGACGTTGAGCTGGACCGTTGGCCGCCGCCCCGCCAGCAGGTCGCGCTGGAAGTTAGGCGGGATGTCGAGGGCGAAGGTGTCGACGCCGGCATCCATGCGGGCGTCCATCTCGGCCTGGTCGATCACCTCGGGGAGAACGAAGTACGGCGGGTAAAAGGCGCTGACGATGCGCCATGACAGCGGCGAGCGATCCTCGTTCACCACCGCGATCGGCGCCTTGTTGAGGGTCTCCGGCATGGCCGTGGCCGCCGTGTAGACCGACAGGGTGAAGGCGTAGACGATCAGCACCAGCATGATCGGGTCGCGGACCAGGCTGCGCAGTTCCTTGACACCGAGATGGAGAATATTGGCCGGGCGCATGGACTACCGCTCCTGCTTCTTGAGCAGCGCCGCGGACAGCCCGATCAGGATCGGCACCGCCAGCGCCAGCGGCACAAAGGCGGCATGCAGGTCGGAGAAGTTGAGGGCCTTCGAGAAGGTGCCGCGCGCGATGGTCAGGAAATGCGTGGTCGGGTAGATCTCGCCGATCACTCGGCCCACCCCTTCGAGGGACGAGACCGGGTCGATCATGCCCGAGAAGTTCGCCGCGGGCAGGATGGTGAGCACCGCCGTGCCGAAGATCGCCGCGATCTGGCTGCGCATGAAGGTTGAGATCAGCAGCCCCACGGCCGTCGCGGCGCCGACATAGAGCAGCGCGCCCGCCGCCAACGTCAGGAAGCTGCCCTTCAGCGGCACGCCGAAGACGGTCACCGCCAGCAGCGTGAGCAGCAGGAAGCTCAGGAAGGACAGCACCACATAGGGCAACTGCTTGCCGAGCAGGAATTCGAGCCGCGTGGTCGGCGTGACGTAGAAGTTGGTGATCGAGCCGAGCTCCTTCTCTTGCACCACGCTGAGCGCCGCGAGCATGGCCGGGATCAGCATGAGCAGCAGCGGGATCACCGCCGGCACCATCGCCACCAGGCTCTCGACGTCAGGGTTATAGCGGAACCGGGTCTCGATATTGACCAGCCCCGCCAAGGCCTCGCCGTAGCCGGCCTCGCGCGCCCTGGTCGCCAGCCAGTGGGCGTGAATCCCCTGCACATAGCCGCGGACGGTCTCTGCCCGTGTCGGCATGGCGCCGTCGATCCAGGCGCCGATCTGGACCCGCCGGCCGCGGGCGATGTCGCGCGCGAAGCCCGGCGGGATCTCGATCGCCAGACTGATGTCGCCTTCGCGCATTCGCCGGTCGAGATCGCCATAACCGGTGATCGGCGCCCGCTCGACGAAGTAGCGGGAGCCGGTGAGGTTGAGCGTATAGCCGCGGCTGACGGTGGTCTGGTCGCGATCCAGCACCGCGAAGGTGAGATCCTCGACATCGAGGTTGATGCCGTAGCCCATCACGAACATCAGGATGACGCTGCCGAGCAGCGCCAGCGTCAGCCGGATGGGATCGCGGCGCAGCTCCAGCGCTTCGCGCCGGGCATAGCTGATCATGCGGCGGGGATCGAACATGCGCCGCCAGCCCTGCGGTTCGACATGGCCTGCCGACGCGCCAACCAAACCGAGCGAAGCTGCCCCACCTGGTTGCCTTTCGGCGGCTCCGCCTTCCTGCGACGCCTCCTCCAGATGCGCCACGAATGCCTCTTCCAGGGTCTCCGCGCCCCGCTGCTGCACGATATTCGCCGGCGTGTCGGTGACCAGCACCCGGCCCGCATGCATCAGCGAGATGCGGTCGCAGCGCTCGGCCTCGTTCATGAAATGGGTCGAGATGAAGATGGTCACCCCGTCGCGGCGCGACAGTTCGACCAGCCTGCGCCAGAAGGCGTCGCGCGCCACCGGGTCGACGCCCGAGGTGGGCTCGTCCAGGATCAGCATCTGCGGCTCGTGGATCATGGCGACCGCCAGCGACAGGCGCTGGCGGATGCCCAGCGGCAGCTTGTCCGGCAGGGTGTCGATCACCGCGGCCAGATCGAATCGCTCGACCATTTCGTCCACCCGCCCTGAAATCTCGGCAGCGGGCACGTGGAACAGCCGGGCATGCAGCTCCAGGTTCTGCCGTACCGTCAGCTCGGTGTAGAGCGAGAAAAACTGCGACATGTAGCCGACGCGGCGGCGGGTCGCGAGGTCGTGCGGGTCCACCTCGTGTCCGAACAGCCAGGCCCGGCCTTCGCTCGGCGGCAGGAGGCCGGTCAGCATCTTCATCGTCGTGGTCTTGCCGCAGCCGTTGGAGCCGAGAAAACCGAAGATCTCACCCCGTGGGACACGCAGGTTCACATGATCGACCGCGGTGAACTCGCCGAAGCGCATGGTCAGATCCCGGGCCTCGATCGCGGTATCGCCATCGTCTGCCGGCCGCGGCGGAATCTCGACCGCCCGATAATCCCGGCGCTTGTCTTCCGGCAGCAGCCGGATGAAGGCCGCCTCCAGCGAATCCGCCCCCGTGCTCCGCAGCAGGCCTTGGGGCGTGTCGCTGGCCAGCACCCGCCCACCGTCCATTGCCGCCAGCCAGTCGAAGCGCGCCGCCTCCTCCATATAGGCCGTGGCCACCAGCACGCTCATGCCGGGCCGGGAACGACGGATGCCGGCGATCAGATCCCAGAACTGCCGCCGTGAGAGCGGATCGACGCCGGTGGTCGGCTCGTCGAGGATGAGCAGGTCCGGATCGTGGATCAGCGCGCAGCAGAGGCCGAGCTTCTGCTTCATGCCGCCGGATAGCTTGCCTGCCGCCCGATCGAGAAACGGCTTGAGCCCGGTGGCCTGGGTCAGCGCCTCGATGCGGCGCGCCCGTTCGCCGCCATCATGCCCGAACAGACGGCCGAAGAAGTCGAGGTTCTCGAACACCGTGAGCGTCGGATAGAGGTTGCGCCCCAGACCCTGCGGCATGTAGGCGATCCGCGGGCCGACTCCGCGGCGATGACGCGCATCGGCCATATCGCCGCCGAACACCTCGACCTGTCCCGTCTGGACCGCGCGGGCGCCCGCGATCAGCGCCAGCAGACTCGACTTGCCGACCCCGTCCGGGCCGATCAGCCCGGCCATGCAGCCCGCCGGGATGTCGATCGTGACCTCGTCGAGCGCACGCACCTTGCCGTAGCGCAGGGACACATCCCGCAGGCGGGCAACCGGCGGGGTACCGTCCCCGCCATCCTCGATCTGTGCATGTACATCCCGGCTCATTGCGGCAGCCTCGTCTGCAGTTCAGGCGGCCAATCCACCCGCGGGTCGAGCCGCACATAGGCCATGCCCGGCAGGCCGGTCTTGACCTGGAGGAGGTGCTCTCTGAGCAGGTCCGGGGCGATCCGCGCCTTGATGCGGAACATCAGCTTCTGGCGTTCTTCTTCCGTCTCCACCGTCTTGGGCGTGAACTGCGCGACGTCCGCCACGAAGGGGATTTCGGCCGGGATCACGTATTGCGGGGCGGCGTCGAGCACGAGCCGGGCCTCGGCCCCGAGCGCGACCCGCCCGGCCTGTTCCGTCGGCAGGAAGAAGGTCATGTAGACATCGGTGAGATCGACCATGTTCAGCACCACGCCGCCGGGAGACAGCACCTCGCCGGGCTGGGCGACGCGGTACTGGACGCGGCCGTCGCGCGGCGACTTCAGCACGCTGTCGTCGATATCGGCCTGGATGCGCTGGATGGTGGCCCGCGCCGCTTCCACCGAGGCCTCCGCGGCAATGACATCCGACCTGGCTTCCCCTATGGCGGCTTGCGCGGCCGCCGCCTGCGCCTCCGCGGCGCCGACCGCCGCCTTCGCCGCCTGAAAGGCGGCGCGGTCGTCGTCCAGCTTCGAGACGGGGACGGCGCCTTTCGGGGAGAGCTCCTCCGAGCGCGCGACCCGCCTTTGCGCGGCGTCGAGCTCGGCCTTCCTCTGGGCTATGAGCGCCTCGGCGGCCTGCTTCTCGGCTTCGCGCTGGGTCACCCGGCTTTGCGCGGTCTCGATGCCGATGAGCGCCCGCCGCAGATGCGCTTCGGCCTCCCGGAACTGCGCCTCCAGGACGGCCGTGTCCATTTTCGCCAAGATCTGGCCGGCACGGACGAAGTCGCCCTCGTTAACCAGGATATCCCGAATCCGGCCCGCGGTCTTGGCCGCGATATCGATCTCGACCGCCTCGATCCGACCGTTTCCGGCGGCGAATCCGTCGGGCAAGTCCTGCGGTTGAAAATGCCACCAAGCAGCGACAGCAGCGCCACCAGCAAGCGCGATAAGGGCGATTCGCCACAGCCAAGTTCTAATCGGTTTGCGCATCTCGTCGTCCCTGTCGTTGTTGACCCTGCCGCTGGGTTGCTACCTTAGGGTAGGTACTCAATAAGGGAATTCTGGCGTCGGTGGATCTGTGATTATGGGATGGCCCGCCCCTCTCTGGAGCAATCCCAACGGATCGCTCTGAACCACCCCATCAAACTAGATCTGACAAAGTATTGCTAGATGTTGGGCTTGCCAACATCTACGCCAAATCCCGGGCTTCACCGGCCCTGCTGGATCGCGTTCTGCGACGATGGCGGGTGACGCATGGCGTCACTTGCCTGTAGCGCCGGAGGCGTGGACCTTCGGCGCATCATCAGCGTCGGAAGAAGCGCGGCCAGAAAGATCGCGCCGACGATAAAGAAGCTGTCGCGATATCCCAGCATATTGCCTTGGGCGTAGATCACGCGGCCGAGATAGTTCATCGCCCCGGCCTGAAGAATCGCTTCCGGTACCCCGGCCTGCGCGAGCAAGCCGGTCACATCGCGCAACAAGCCGGTCGTCGCGCTGTTGCCCGCGTGCTGCGCCGCCGTGAAGCTATCCACGTAAAGCTGCGAGCGTCTTTCGAGGGCAATTGAAAGCAGGTTGACGCCGAAGGCGCCGCCGAGTTGGCGCACGAAGTTGATCGCCCCGGAGCCCTGACCGAGCAGCGTCATCGGCAGCGCCTTGAGGGCGCCGGCGTTCAGGCTCGGCATGATGAAACCAAGGCCGATACGCCCCAGCATGATCCACCAGGCGAATAGCCAGAACGAGGTATTAGTATCCACGCCAGTCATTAGAAACGATGACAGCGCGAAGACCACCAAGCCGAACATGACCGTGACATAGGCCGGCGTCTTGTCGGTGAGACGCCCGGCTATCGGGAAGACGAGCGCCAGGATGAGCCCCGCCGGCATCAGCAGCAGGCCGGAGCGGGTCGGCGTGTAGCCCTGGATCGTCTGCGCGAACAGCGGAATCAAGAAGGTCGAACCGTAGATTCCCGCCCCGAAGATGAAGGCCACCACGGACGCGCCCGCATAGACCCGGTTCGTGAAGAGCTTGAGATTGAGCATGGGCGCGGGCGTGCGCAGTTCCCAGACGATGAAGCCGATGCCCGAGATAAAGGCGACGGCGAAGTCGCGCAGGATGGAATCGGCGAACCATCCGTCACGTTGTCCATTCGACAGGCCGTTGAGCAAGGTCACGAGGAACACCGTCATCAGTCCGAACCCGATCCAGTCGAATTTGCGCGGCGGTCCCGATGTTGTCCGTCCCGGCATGAAGAGGGTGGCGAGGAACAGTCCGACAAGGCAGAACGGCACGGCCATGAAGAACACATAGCGCCAGCTGAAGCTATCCACCATGATGCCGCCCAGCGTGGGGCCGAGCGCCGGGGCCAGCACCACGCCGATGCCGTAGATGCCCATGGCCGAGCCGCGTTTTTCCGGTGGGAAGACCTGGAAGATCACCTGCATGGCGAGCGGCTGAAGGATGCCGGCCGCCCCGCCCTGAAGGACGCGGGCCAGGATCAGCACGCCCTCGGCGGGGGCGAGCCCGCCCATGATGGAGGCGGCGATAAAGACTGTTAGCGCCAGCATAAAGGTCGCGCGCTGGCCGAGGGTCTCGACCATCCAGGCATTCAGCAGCATGGTCCCGGTCATCGCGGCGAGGAAGCCGGTGGAGAGAAGTTGCGCCTTGTCCTGGCCCATGCCGAAAGCGCCCATGATATCCGGCAGGGCTACATTGACGATGGTGGCGGTCAGGATGGTGGCGATCGTGCCCATCATGACCGTCGCCGTGACCAGCCAGCGATAGGACGGGCCGAAACGGGCAAACAGCCCCTCGATACTGTCCGGCCGGGGCGCGCTAGTCACCGGCTTTGGCCTCCAGCTCCACCATCATACCCGGCTTGAGTTCGCCGCTCTCTTGTTCAACGGCAATGCGTATCGGTAGCCTTTGAGTGATCTTGGTGAAATTGCCGCTCGGGTTGGGGTTGGGCAGCAGGGCGAACTCGCTGGTGGCGGACTGCCCAACGCGCGTGACCGCGCCCTCGAAGCGCCGCCCCGGCAGGGCATCGACAGTGATCGTCACGGTCTTTCCCGGCCGGAAGAAGCGGATGTCGGTCTCTTTGACGTTCGCCTCGACGCGCACCCGCTGCGGGTCATGCACCATCAGCAAGCGCTGGCCGGGGGTGACGTATTCGCCCTTGTCCACGAAGACCCGGTCCACAACGCCGTCGAATGGCATGACGATGGTGCGGTCTTCAAGGTCGAGCGCCGCCCGGGCCTTTTGTGCACGCAGCCGCTGTTCCTCCGGGCCGAGTTCGGCGAGCTGGGTGCGGAGCACCGTGAGTTCCCCGCGCGCGGCTTCAGCCTCGGCAAGGGCGGCGCGGGCATTTTCCAAGTCCGCCTGGGCGCTCAACGCCTGTTGTTTTGCCGTCTCCAGCGCCGCCCGCGTCTGATCCAGGCGCGCACGGGTAATGGCGCCGCTCGGCGCCAGCTTCTCCGCCCGGTCATTGTCCTGTCTGGCTAGATCGCGTTGCGCCGTCGCTCCTGCCAACGCGGCCTCCGCAGCCCTCACCGCTGCCTGTTTGGCGGTAATACGACTTTGCGTCTGACGGTCGGTGAGTGCGATGCGCGCTTCGATTCCCTCGCGGCGGCGGGCAATCCCGGCGAGTTGCGCGTCAAGCTCCTCGACGCGGAGGCGGCTTTCCCGGTCGTCGATCCGGATCAAAACCCTGCCTCTCTGCGTGGCATCGCCCTCGGTCACTTCGAGCGCCGTCACCCAACCGGGAACCCGGCTGCTCATGGCAACGATGTCGGCGGCGACACGGGCGTCCGTCACAAAGACATGGGTGAACTGCTGATACAGCCACCAGCCGCCGCCTCCGAGAACGATCAGCGCCGCCAGGATCGCGCCATACAGTCGCCATGGCCGGGTGCGGGCAGGAGGTGAAGCCGCCTCTGACCCAGCCCCCGTCTCCTTGTCGGGGGCTGTGCGCAGATCGGTTTCTGGATCGTCGCCCTGGCGTTCGAGACGGGTCACATGCTGGTCCACGGCCTACCCCTCATCGGTCTTCGTCCGTAGGCCACATCGCCCTTGGCACGCCGCCCAACTTGCCGGCGATCTGCTCCAAGACCTTCAGGCAAGTCGTTACCTCGGGATGGGATATGTCGGAGAAGATTTCCGCGCGCACCGCCGCTGCGGTTGCTTCGATCCGTTCCAGGACAGGGGCGGCCTCCGCGCGCAGATGAACCGATTTGGTGCGGCGGTCGCTAGCTTCTGTCCGGCGTTCGATCAGCCCCTCGGCTTCAAGCCGGTCCAGCGTGCGCACCAGGGTCGGCCCCCGCACCCCGACCGCCTCAGCCAATTCACGCTGGGTTGCCGCTTGGGGCAGGCGAGAGAGATGTAACAGGGTCAACCAGCGGGACTCGGTGAGGCCAAAGGTGGCCAGCCGCCGGTCGATCTCGGCGCGCCACAGCCGGGCGACCAGCCCGAGGCGAAGGCCGAATTGTTCCTGATCGTTGAGAGGATTCATCATCTCATTGCCTGCATGGTTCTCTTTGGTTACACTAATAGGTGGCTACCTATTGAATGTCCAGAGGTAGAGATTAAAGTCCTCCCACCTGCTCTGTCCGCAGCCTGGCTCGGAAAAGGCATTCCACGGCACTCATTGAAGGAGAACCACAATGTACCGGACGATCCTCTTGGCCTATGACGGCAGCCAGCACGGTCGTGAGGCACTGGATCAAGGGGCCGAACTGACCTCGCTTTGCCAGGCTCGTGTCTATCTCCTCGCCGTCGTCGCACACGAGTTGGGTGTCGCACTCGCTGAGGCGGCGGCCCCCTCAGACTTGCCAGAGCGTGAATATCAGGAAGTGCGCCGCGTGCTAACGGCGGGCGCGGAAGAGCTGCGGCGGGTAGGCCTCTCCGTCGAAACGCGTCTCTGCGCGGGCAACCCCGCCGAGGAGATCGGCCGAATGGCCCGCGAGATCGGCGCGGACCTGGTCGTCGTCGGGCACCGCGAACAGAGCGCGCTTGCCCGGTGGTGGGGCGGTTCCGTCGGCGCTTCGCTGCTCGCCCATGCGCCATGCAGCGTGCTGGTGGCCGTCTCGGGCACGGCGCCCGCGCGATGATCGAAGCGATGTCAAATTCATTTCGCCTGATTGATTCAGTGCCTGCAACAAACTCCAACATGCTTCGTTACTCATTGGGTGCACGCGTCAGGCGGCCCGCAAAGTGTACAAGAATCAGGAGTTGGGACAATGGCAATGATGAACCAGGCGAATGGCCAGGGTGAAGAGATCTTCGATGATGATGGCGACAATCTCATCGAAACCGGTGTCGGCTTCGACACGGTAATCGGCGCCGCAGGCAACGACACGATCTCCACCGGCATCGGGTTCGACTTCATCGATCTCCGCGCGGACAGTTCCGGCGCGAATGAGGTCCAGGGTGGCAAGCAGGGCGACACGATTTTCGGTGGAGGTGGCAGCGAGACCCTTGGCGGCGGCCAGGGGCATGATTCCATCGATGGCGGCGCTGGCGACGACATCATTATCGGCGGCAAAGGCAAAGATATCATGACCGGCGGTGACGGCGCCGATACCTTCGTTTTCTATGAGGAGAGCGGGGCGGATATCATCACCGATTTCGACGCTTCCGCGGATTTCATCAAGGTCGTTAGCGACTTCAACGGTACCGGGATTGCGACGGGGGCTGACGTTCTTGCCTTGGTCACCTATGCCGATGGCAATGCCATGCTCGACCTGGGCGGAAGCAATCGCATCACCCTGGAGGGCGTGGCGGCTGATTCCCTGACTGCAGATAACTTCATCGTCTTCACCGACGATGACGAGAGCGATGACGGTTCCGGAGAAACACCCGAGCCCGAGGTTTCGGTCGGAACCGAAGGGGATGACCTTCTCGAAGGTGCCGAAGGTGCCGAGACCTTGTTCGGTGCGGCCGGCAATGACACCCTCACCGGCGGCGATGGAGCGGACGTATTGCGCGGTGGCAGCGGCGATGATTCCATCCAGGGCGGCGCCGGTGATGACTACCTCGTGGGTGGGCGCGGCAACGATACGATGACCGGCGGTGATGGTGCCGACAGATTCCTGCATCTGGAAGGACAGGGCGAGGACGTCATTCTGGATTTCCAGATGTCTGACCGCCTGCTCCTTCAGGCTGAATATGGGGATATGTTGTATGATGCCGCATCGCTGCTGGATGCAGTGCTCTATACCGACGAAGGCGCTGTCATCGAGTTTTCCGACGGCGACTCTGTAACCCTTATGGGGGTGGCAGAGGGCAGCTTGACCGCCGATAATTTCGAGATCATCGGATAATAATTTACCGTCCGACAGAGACGATGGCCGTCCGCCCTGCGCGGACGGCCATTTCTGTGTCGCGGAGTTCCGCTGGAACCAGCCGTTCCGGATTTTATCTGCTGAAGGGTGTCCGGATAGTCGATCATCGGGGATGCAATCGAGCTAATATTAGAATGCATTGTAGGGTATCATTGTGACCAACTGGGCCTGCAGACCGTGGGGCAGCAATTTGGACCGTATCTTCATCGGCGCAGGTTTTCTGGACAGCTGCCCGGAGCTGACCCGCTTCGTTTATGAATATTGGCTGAGAAAGGCGGGTGAGCGTCGGCTAGCCTACAGAGAGGATATTGAGCCGGCAGACCTGATTCGCGCGCTTCCCGGGGTCACGTCCGTCAAGGTGTTGTAATTTTACGGATGGCCTGAGGTCATGATCAGGCGGCTTTGGTGGTTATGCTGAGAATAGGGTCAATCTCCTCTTTGTTGATGTCTGCGAAGGCCTCAACCATCATGTAGCGGCTGGAGATCAGCCACTCGTCATTTCTGCGCGAACAGACGGTCGGGACTGTCAGGAATTTCGTGTGTGGGCGGGCATAATGGGCAAGAAGGAGTCCCACTATGTCCCGACGCGAGACTCCACCTCGACCATACACCTCGATGGTCACCCGGATTACATCGGCAGCGCCGATGAAATTACACCACTTCCGCGGACGCTAACTTTCCATTTCCAGCGCACTATCCGTGAGGTGCAACCCTGACTTTCATGAATTGCCGATAGATAGGCTTGACCTTCCCGGCACTGGAAGCCCTATCTTGACGGTAGCGCGTGCGATGCCCGGTGAACTGCGGCCATTCGCAGCCCGGAAACTCTGCGGCGTGGCAATATGCCATTCCCCCAAGAGGAACTGACATGGACCATCACGGCCATCAGGATCACGGCGACCATGCGCGTGCTAAAGACAATGGCGCCCTGACCGCAATCGATCCTGTGTGCGGCATGCGTGTCGATCCGCACACGACGAAACACCGTGCCGCTTTCTCCGGGCGCACCTACTACTTCTGCTCCACAGGTTGTCACGACAAGTTCGTGGCGGCGCCGGAGCGCTATCTTGAAGAGCAGCCTTCCGGCAAGGAGCCGGATACGGGGGCCATCTACATCTGCCCGATGCACCCTGAAATCCGCCAAATCGGCCCCGGCAACTGCCCGATCTGCGGCATGGCGCTGGAGCCGGCGGAGGCTTCGCTGGACGAAGGCCCGAACCCGGAACTTGCCGACATGTCCAAGCGGTTCTGGATCGGTCTCGCACTGGCCGCACCCGTCTTCCTGCTGGAAATGGGCGGCCATCTGACGGGATTGTCGCATCTGCTTCCGGCGCAGATATCGAACTGGGTCCAGCTCGTCCTGGCCACGCCGGTCGTGCTCTGGGCGGGATGGCCGTTCTTCGTCAGGGGCTGGCGGTCGGTGGTGAACCGGTCGCTCAACATGTTCACCCTGATCGCCATGGGAACCGGCGTTGCCTGGCTGTACAGCATCGTCGCCACTCTGGCGCCAGGCATCTTCCCCGAGGCGTTTCGCAATGCAGAGGGGGCGGTGGCCGTCTATTTCGAGGCGGCGGCGGTCATCACCGTTCTGGTGCTGTTGGGGCAGGTGCTGGAACTGCGGGCGCGGGAGACGACCTCCGGGGCGATCAAGGCGCTGCTCGGCATGTCGCCGACGACGGCGCGCCGGCTGTCGGATGATGGTACGGAAGCGGAAGTCGATCTGGATCGCGTCGAGGCCGGCGACCGGCTCAGGGTCCGCCCGGGAGACCGGGTGCCGGTCGATGGGATGGTCACCGAAGGCGGCTCCAGCGTCGATGAATCGATGGTGACCGGCGAATCCATGCCGGTCCGCAAACAGCCGGATGACAAGGTCATCGGCGGGACGATCAACGGCCAGGGCAGCTTCATCATGCGGGCGGAAAAGGTCGGCCGCGACACGATGCTGGCGCAGATCGTGCGCATGGTGTCCGAGGCGCAGCGCTCGCGAGCACCGATCCAGCGGCTGGCGGATGTGGTCTCGTCGTGGTTCGTGCCGGCGGTCATCCTGACCGCGCTGCTGGCCTTCGCAGCCTGGACCCTTTGGGGCCCTGCGCCGGCAATGGGTTATGCGCTGATCGCCGCGGTCAGCGTACTGATCATTGCCTGTCCCTGCGCGCTCGGACTGGCAACGCCGATGTCGATCATGGTGGGCGTCGGCCGGGGTGCCCAGGAGGGCGTCCTGATCAAGAATGCCGAAGCGCTGGAACGCATGGAGAAGGTCGATACCGTCATCGTGGACAAGACCGGCACCCTGACGGAAGGCCGGCCGAAGGTCACCGCGATCAAGACCCTCAGCGGGTTCGCGGAAGATGATCTGCTCCGCCTGCTCGCCAGCCTCGAACAGGGCAGCGAGCACCCTCTCGCCGCCGCCATCGTGGCCGCCGCCAGGGAGCGTTCGCTCGATCTGCTGCAGGCCGGCGACTTCGATTCGCCGACCGGCAAGGGCGTGCTGGGTACGGTCGATGGACGAAAGCTCGTGGTGGGCAATGCCCGGTTCCTCGCCGAGCACGAAGTCGAAACCGGTCCGCTTGAAGAAATCGCCGACACGCTGCGCCAGGACGGTGCGACGGCGATTCTGGCGGCAGTTGACGGTAAACCTGCCGGAGTCGTCGCGATCGCCGACCCGGTAAAGGAATCGACGCCGGCAGCCATAAAAGCGCTGCACGCCGATGGCATCGCCGTTGTCATGCTGACGGGCGACAACAAGACCACGGCACAGGCGGTTGCCAAGAAGCTCGGCATCGACAGGGTGGAGGCCGAGGTGCTGCCCGAACAGAAGGCGGCAATCGTCAAGCAGCTGCGCGACGAGGGACGGGTGGTCGCCATGGCCGGCGATGGCGTGAACGATGCCCCGGCGCTGGCCGCGGCGGATGTCGGCATCGCCATGGGCACCGGCACCGATGTCGCCATCGAGAGCGCTGGCGTGACGCTGCTGCGTGGCGATCTGATGGGCATTGTCAGGGCACGGCGCCTGTCCGAGGCGACGATGCGGAACATCCGGCAAAACCTGTTCTTTGCCTTCATCTACAATGCGGCCGGCGTGCCGGTCGCGGCGGGCATCCTCTATCCGTTCCTGGGCATCCTGCTGTCACCGATCGTCGCTGCCGCCGCTATGGCGCTGTCCTCGGTCAGCGTCATCGGCAATGCCTTGCGGTTGCGTGCCGTCAGGCTGCGCGATTGAGGACATGCAAGATGACGGTGCTGCAATCGACGATCACCTGTCCGACATGTGGGCATGTCTCGGTGGAGACGATGCTGGAGAATGCTTGCCAGTATTTCTACGAGTGCGGGGGCTGCAAAAGCCTGCTTCGGCCCCTGCCTGGTGATTGTTGCGTGTTCTGCTCCTATGGCGACACGCCTTGCCCGCCGATCCAGAAATCGCGGGCGAAGGGGCATGCAGGCGGGTGTTGTGCCCAGGATGGCGGTTGATCTGCATCAATGTGCTGGCGCTGGATTGCAAGCAAGATGCCGGTGCTGGAAAAGGATAGGCGTGACGGTATGAAACGCGGACTGGCAAATATCGTGCGGATGGCGGCCCTGTGCTGCCTGCTGCTGGTGTTTGCCCCGCACGCGTTCGCTGTGGATGTTGGCCCGGGCGATGGCATGCGGCAGGCCACGCAGTCTTATGGGGCGGAGGATGCGGTTTCCGTGCGGAGCGTTGCCCATCCTTGTGACAGGGCCACCGCCGCAAATCTTCTCGACTGCGGATGCACTCAACTCTGCCTTGTTTTTGGCGTGCTGCCGGCGGCGATAGGCATTGATGATGCCGGGAAGGCGGGCACTATTTCCGCCAGACCTTACCGGGTCGCGCGTGCGGGGCTCTCCCCCGCTAAACAACCTCCCAGGCTGCCCGCTCTCGTCTGATGGCGCCTCGCGTTTGTCGCGAGGCCTTGGCGCCGCCTTTAAGCGGACGGCGTTTCTCTCATCGACAAGCGAGCAATCACATGAAGACCAAACAATCGGGCTTTCTGAATACGCCGGCAGGCTATGCGGTCTGCCTCATGCTGGCGGCGCTGGCGATCTTTCTGTGGGTCGAATATCGGCTTCAGGTCGCCGATGCGCTGCCTCTCTTCCTGCCCCTGCTGATCTGCATCGGCCTGCATGTCTTCATGCACCGGGTCCATGGCGGTCATGGCGATGGCAAATGAACGATCTCAGAAAAGGAACAAGATCATGAGGAAGTTAATCCGGCCCGCTCTCATCGGCGCGGCTTCAATGGCGTTTCTCTTTGCCGTCCATGGCGCTGACGTGACCCGGACTGCCTCGGCGCAAAGCACGGGAAGCGGGCAAGGCAATCAGGCGGACACCGCTGTTCCGGGTCAGCGCATGCCCGGTTCCGGCATGGGTTCCGGCATGGGACCCGGAATGGGTTCTGGGATGGGTATGGGCCCCGGCATTATGCAGGGACAAGGCATGATGCAGGGACAAGGCATGATGCAGGGACAAGGCATGATGCAGGGGCAAGGCATGCCGGGCATGATGGGCCAGGGCATGTTGCATCCGGGCATGAGGGGCCCCGGAATGATGGGCCCCGGAATGATGGGCCAGGGCATGATGCATCCGGGCATGATCTATGGCATGCCGGGCCGTTACGAGCAGGAGATCGCGCCGGAACAGGTCAGGGAGATGCTGCAGCGCCGCCTCGACTGGCACGGCAATCCGCGGCTGAAGCTCGGCGAGATCAAGCCGACCGAGCATGGCGAGATTCTGGCCGATATCGTCACCCGGGAGGGCTCGCTGGTCCAGCGGCTGGCGATCGACCGCCGGACCGGCGCCCTGCGCCAGGTCGATTGAAGGAAAGGAGAACGCCATGTGGCAGAACTGGCACCAGCCCGGTGCGATGATGGGCTATGACGGTGGCGGATGGTTCTGGGGAATGGCCTTCCACGGCCTCTCGGCCATCCTGTTCATCGCCGTGCTGGCGGTGGTCCTCAGCCTGCTGTTCCGATGGCTGGGGGTAGGGCATCGGACGCATTCGGCAACACCGTCTCATAACAGCGCGCTAGACATCCTCAAGGCACGCTATGCTCACGGGGAGATCGACCGCGACGATTATCTGCAGCGAAAGGCGGATTTGTCCTGACCGCTCCGTGACGGCATGCGACGACCCGTGGCCCGGGCAGTTTCGCCTGGGTCACAGGCCTGTCTGTTTCCCGGAAATCACCGTGGCCAGACCGGGTGATGATCGTCGATCACCAGTTCATGGCTGTGCCGCAGCGGTGCGTGCCGGTGCGGGTGGCTGTGCGGCTCCGGCCCTTCCCAGCCTTCATGATCATGCTGGTGGTGCGCGTCATGGACATGCGCATGGGTATGCGCCTGTTCGGGATGATCGTGCGGCAGCACGCTGGGATCGCCCGCCGGCCAGACCAGCGCGGCGATCATTGTTCCCACCGCCGCGATCGCTGCCAGACTATAGAAAGCGGCCTCTAACCCGAACACGGCACCGAGCCAGCCGGCCAGCGGATAGGTCAGCAGCC